>ENA-ORTB01003819-ORTB01003819.1-human-gut-metagenome-genome-assembly--contig:-NODE-3819-length-11196-cov-5.712952_pt1 | contig 11196 bp, 9 predicted proteins | sample MGYA00241905_ERZ509174 | MGnify/ENA primary metagenome ERZ509174 (study PRJEB26280, sample SAMEA2338851) | human gut metagenome | biome: human gut; feature: human-associated habitat; material: faeces...
AGCTTTCAGAGCGCGGCGGGCAAGGGCGTTTACCTGTCGATCTTGCTGCGTCCGAAGCTTGCGCCGTCGCAGCTGATGCCGCTCACGGGTCTCATCGCCGTTGCGATGAGCCGCGCGGTCGACCGCGTGGCGGGGACGCACTCGCAGATCAAGTGGACAAACGATCTCATCCTGAACGGCAGAAAGCTCTGCGGCATTTTGACCGAGCTGAGCGTCGAGGGTGAGACCGGCGAGCTCCAGTACGTCGTGGCGGGCATCGGCTTCAACGTCAGCCAGCGCGAGGAGGACTTCGTCGGCGAGGTCTCGAAGATCGCAACGTCCATCCTGCGCGAGACGGGCAGGCTCATTTCGCGCGCGGAGCTGTCCGCGGCGATGATCGAGGAGCTCGATGCGCTTTATACGGCGCTCAGATCCGGAGAGACGAGCGGGTATCTCGACGAATACCGCCGCCGCTGCGTGACCATCGGGCGCGAGGTGCAGCTTTTGTGGCAGGATACGAAGGAAAAAGTCACGGCGCTTGACGTGGACGAGGAGTTCGGCCTCATCGTGCGCCGCGAAAACGGGACGGTCGAGACCGTGCGCACGGGTGAGGTGTCCGTGCGCGGCCTTTACGGATATGTGGAGTAAGGAGAAAGTGTTTTGAAGGAACTTTTGGAACTGTTTCTCACCTTTGCCAAGATCGGCGTGATGACCTTTGGCGGAGGCATGGCGATGCTGCCGATCCTCGAGCGCGAGGTGGTGCAGAATAAGCACTGGGCAACGGAAGAAGAGCTGGTGGACTATTTTGCCATCGGTCAGTGCACACCGGGTATCATCGCCGTCAACACGGCGACATTTGTCGGGCAGAAGAGAAAAGGCGCGATGGGCGGCATCACCGCGACGCTCGGCATGGTATTCCCCTCGCTCGTCATTATCACGATCCTGGCGGGACTCATTACGAACTTTGCCCACCTTGCCTGGGTGCAGAACGCCTTTGCAGGCATTCAGGTGTGTGTATGCGTGCTCATCCTGAACGCTGTGCTCAAGCTGCTGAAAAAGTCGGTCGTGGATAAGCGCACGGCGGTCATCTTTGTTATCGTGCTGCTGGGGAATATGCTGCTGAGCGTTTCGCCGGTGTGGTTCGTGCTGCTCTCGGCGCTGTCCGGCATCGTGCTGAAAAATCTTGAGGGGAGGGCGGCAAAATGACCTTGTATCTTCGCTTATACTGGGAATTTTTCAAAACGGGCCTGTTTGCCATCGGCGGCGGCATGGCGACGCTGCCGTTCCTTAAGGATATCGGGGCGACCACGGGCTGGTTTTCGCAGACGGACCTGATGAACATGCTGGCTGTGTCGGAATCGACGCCGGGTCCTGTCGGCATCAACATGGCGACCTATGTCGGCTATACGGTCGGCGGCGTGCCGGGCGCGATCGTCGCCACCATCGGCGAGGTGACGCCGTCGATCATCGTCATTTTGATCGTTGCGGCGATGCTCGCCAAATTCCGCGACAGCCAGTATGTCGCCAACGCGTTCTACGGCCTTCGTCCCGCCTCCACCGGCCTGATCGGCGCGGCCTGCGCGGGCGTGATGCTTCAGGTGATCGCCGGGATCACGAGCGCGTCGCAGGCGGATTCCATCCTGATGAAATTCTCGTGGGACGGCGCGATCAGCTGGCGCGGCATCATCCTTGCGCTGGTGCTGCTCGTCTTCACGCGCTACATCAAAAAGACCAAGGACCTGCACCCGATCGTCTTTATCGGAGTCTCCGCGGTGATCGGCGTCGTGTTCCACTTCGCGGGAGTGTAAAAGATATTCAAAAAAGAGGGACGCAGCTTTCAGCTGCGTCCCTCTTTTTTGAGAAAGATGCGCTCCGCTTCGTGCCTTGCCGCCCGAAAGGCGGCTGCGACACGCGCGGAGCGAGAAGTGTTTTTCCGGCGTACACGCCGCCGGAAAAACGATTACAATTTATTTCGCGTCTGCGGACGCCTGGGCAGCCGTTGGCGGCTCTGCCGCCTTACGGATGCCGCGTACCCCTTGCGGGTAAAACTCTGCGAGGCTTTTTTAACCGCTGCGTTAGTCGGCGGAGGCGATGTGGCTGGCGATGCGCTGCATGATCATGTCGAGGGCGACTAAGTTGTGGCCGCCTTCAAGCACAATGATATCGGCATACTTGCGGCTCGGCTCGACGAACTGCTCGTGCATGGGCTTGACGGTCGTCAAATACTGCGTGATGACGCTCTCGAGCGTGCGGCCGCGGTCGCGCACGTCGCGCAGCGCGCGGCGCAGAATGCGCACATCGGCGTCGGTCTCGACAAAAATTTTGATGTCAAGCATTTCGCGCAGCCGCGGGTCCTGGAAAATGAGGATGCCCTCGACGATGACGACCTTGCTCGGCCGGATGAGCTCGGTCTCACTTGTGCGCTGGTGGTCTGCGTAGGAGTAGACAGGGCAGCGGATGGCCTTGCCCGCCTTGAGCTCCTTAAGCTGCTCGACCATCAGATCGGTCTCGAAAGCGTCGGGGTGGTCGTAATTCTGCTTGCAGCGCTCTTCAAAGGGCCTGTCCTGATATTTATAATAGCTGTCGTGGTGCACGACGCTGATATCGTCGCCGAAGTGCTGCTTCAGATGCTCGGTGAGCGTCGTTTTGCCCGAACCGGTGCCGCCTGCAATGCCAATGAAGATGGTGTTCATCGCCAGACCCTCCATGAATCGTTTGTTGTTAAGTCGATTATAGGAAGACTTTGGCGAAAAAGCAAGGCCGCGCGGCGGAATGCGGCAAAAATTTGCGTGTTTCGGTTGACGCGGGACAAAAAAGCAAGTATTATGTAAAGGAACGCGGCACCGTGTGTGCTCGCGCGCAGAGACTCTATTTTGACAAAAGAAAGGAGCGTCGGCATGAATCTTCTCAAGTGCCCGCGCTGCGGCGAAGAATATTCCCCCAGCTATCGCAGATGCCCGTTCTGCGAGGAGGGAGACCATCCCCGTAAGATCAAGTACAACTCCAGCAAACAGAGCGGCGGCCGACGCGTTTCGGATAAAAAGCAGACGCAGTCCGTCCGCGGTGCGATGGCGGCGGTGCTCGTCGTCGTGCTGCTGCTTCTGAGCTGGTCGCTCTTTGGTGACAAGATCGTCGCAAAGATCACGCCCGCCGACGACGGCAATACCCCCGGCGTGCAGGACGATGTCAATACGCCCGACGATAGCAATACGAACACGGACGATCCGAACGCGAACAACGGCGACACCACTGACCCGAACACCGGTGATAAGCCGAACGCAAATGATCCCGCAAACGGCAGCGACACAACTGCCACCAATCCCGGCACCACGACAACCCCGTCCACCCCGACGGTGGATGCCTCAGCCCTGAGCATCAAGACGAACGTCGGCACGACGCTGCCCAAGGACGCGAACGGCAACTTTGACTGCACGATCAAGTCGAGCGAGACCATCCGCCTGAGCGTTTCCGGCACGGACGCGGCCGCGACCTGGGCGGTGGCGGACGCGAGCGTCCTGTCCATCTCGGCGGACGGCTTGATCACGCCTGCCAAGGTGGGTACCACGACCGTGACGGCCACCGTTGGCGGCGCGGTGCTGACCATCACGGTGCGCATCAAGTAAAGAGAAAAAGAACGGCCGGGGGCCGTTCTTTTTTTACGCAAAAAGGGGCGGCTTTCCTTGCAAGCACTGCCCGCCTGTGCTACAATTACCTTGAAAAAGTATTTGCAGGAGCTATCGACCATATGACGACCCGTGAATTTCAGCAGAAAAAGCCGCTTTCCATTCTCTTCACCTACTTCAAGCCGCACCGCGGCCTGTTTATCCTGGACCTTGTCTGCGCGACGGTTGTTGCGCTCATCGATCTCGCCTTCCCGCTCGTGACGCGCAAGTCGATGTACGACCTTTTGCCGAATCAGCAGTACCGCACGTTTTTTATCGTGATGGGCGTGATGATGGCGGCGTTCATTGTGCGCGCGCTTTTATACTATGTCATTTCCTACTGGGGACACACATTCGGCATTCTGGTGGAGGCGGACATCCGCCGCGACCTTTTCACGCACGTGCAGGAGCTGGACGTCAGCTTCTTTGACCACAACCGCACGGGCCAGCTCATGAGCAGGCTGACGAGCGATCTCTTCGAGATCACGGAGCTCGCCCACCACGGCCCAGAGGACCTGCTCATTTCGACGCTGACGATCGTCGGCGCGCTCGCCATCCTGTTTTCCATCGAGTGGCGGCTCGCGCTGGTCGTGGCGTGCATCCTGCCGGTGTTCATCGCGGTCATCATGTCGCGCCGCAGCAAGATGACGGCAGCCTCGCGCGGCGAGAAGCAGAAGACTGCCGCCATCAATGTCGGCATCGAGTCGTCGCTCTCCGGCATCCGCACGGCGCGCGCCTTTGCCAACGAGGAAGAGGAGATCGACAAATTCAACGCGGCGAACGAGGAATTCAAGGTCTCCAAGCGCAAATTCCACCACGAGATGGGTGTGTTCAACGCGACGATGGAGTTTTTTATGACGCTGCTCTCCGCCGCCGTCATCACGGTGGGCGGCTATCTCATCATGCGCGGCGAGATGAACTACATCGACCTCATCACGTTTTCCCTTTACATCGCAACGTTCATCAACCCCGTGCGAAAGCTCGCGAATTTTTCTGAGATTTTTGCTCGTGGCTTTGCAGGTCTTGAGCGCTTCACGGCGCTCATGCGCGTCGAGCCCGCGCTCAAGGACGCACCGGACGCGAAGGAGCTCGAACACTGCCGCGGCGAGATCGACGTCGACCATGTGAGCTTTTCTTACGAGGGCGAGGAGAATGAAGGCGTGCTCCACGACGTGAGCGTGCATATAAGGCCTGGCGAGATGCTCGCCATCGTCGGCCCCTCCGGCGGAGGCAAGTCGACGCTCTGCCAGCTCATCCCGCGCTTTTACGAGGTGAGCGAGGGCGCGATCCGCATCGACGGGGAAGATGTGCGTTCTCTTACGCAGTCGTCCCTTCACCGCGCCATCGGCATCGTGCAGCAGGATGTGTTCCTCTTTGCCGACACGGTGCGCGAGAATATCCGCTATGGCCGCCCCGACGCGACGGACGAGGAGATCGTCGAAGCGGCGAAGCGCGCGGAGATTTACGATGATATCATGGCCATGCCGCACGGCTTCGACACCTATGTCGGCGAGCGCGGCACGATGCTCTCCGGCGGACAGAAGCAGCGCGTGTCCATCGCGCGCATCTTCCTCAAAAACCCGCCCATCCTCATTCTGGACGAGGCGACGAGCGCGCTCGACAGCGTGACGGAGGTCAAAATTCAACACGCTTTCGACGAGCTCGCGCGTGGGCGCACGACGCTTGTGATCGCGCACCGCCTCTCGACCATCCGCTCGGCGGACCGCATCCTCGTCGTCGAGAATGGCCGCATCGCCGAGCAGGGCAGCCACGAGGCGCTGCTCGCGCAAAACGGCGAGTATGCGTCCCTCTGGCGCACGCAGAATGGGAAAGCATGATGGACAGACGGCAGCTTTTGGATCGCGCCGCGCGCAATGGCGATGAGCGCGTGCTGCTGGCGCACATTCTGGACAAGTGTGAGCAGAGCAGAAACCGCAATATCCCGTCGGCGACGGACTTTTTGAGCCCCGCTGATCAGCGCAGCGCGCAGGACCTACTGCACGCCGCCGCCATTCATGACGGCTGCGCCTTCTGCGGTGGATTTGAGCGCGCGGAGCGGAGAATGCTCCTCTTTCTGCCCGACTGGCAGGAGGAGGCCGACGAGAGCGAGTACATGACGGCGCTCCGCTGCACGTATCGCAAGGAAGATACGCTGACGCACCGCGACTTTCTCGGCTCGCTGATGGCGCAGGGCGTCACGCGCGAAAAGCTCGGCGACATTTTGGTGTCGGAGGGCTCGTGCGATTTGATCGTCTCGCGCGATATCGCGCCGTATCTGCTGCAAAACGTGACGAGCGCGGGGCGCGTGAAGCTCTCGGTCAGCGAGATCGAGCTTTCAGACTTGAGCGTCCCCAAGCTCAAGGTCAAGGAGATTCGCGACACGGTCTCGACACTGCGGCTCGACGCCGTGGCGGCGAGCGGCTTTTCGATGAGCCGCGGCAAGGCGCAGGAGCTCATTTCCTCGGGCCGCGTGCAGCTCAACTACCGCGAAACGCTCAAGAGCGACGCCCCCGTCGCGCAGGGGGATGTGATCTCCGCCCGCGGCCTCGGCAAGTTCGAGGTCGCCGAGGTCGGCGGCCTGAGTAAAAAAGGAAGAACGGCGCTGCTTCTGCACCGATACCTGTAAGGAGAATCAAACAATGACGATGGATGAAAAGATCGCGCGCATCAACGCGCTGGCGCACAAGGCCAAAGCTGAAGGCCTGACCGACGAGGAGAAGGAGGAGCAGGCGCAGCTGCGCCGCGACTACATCGACTCGGTGAAGGCAAACCTAAAATCCCAGCTCAATACGCTCTATGTGCTGGACGAAAAGACAGGTAAAAAGACGAAGATCGTCGACTTTGAGCGCGAGCGCGCCGCGAGAGCGGGAAAGAAAAAGGAGAACAGGTAAATGAGCAAGGACTTTGAGTACGACCCCGAGAGCGGCTCGTTCCGCTTTGACGAGAGCGGCGGAAAAACGAAGAAAAAGAACGATGTCGACGTCGGCGGCTGGATTTTGATCGCGGCGCTGTTTGCCTTCGGCCTGTGGCCCATCGGCCTCATCGCGCTCATCTCCAAGCTCTCGGACAAGCCGAAAAAGGTGAGTTCGCCGCGCAGTGGCACGCGCACGAGCACCAGTCCGAACGCGAACGTTACGGCGCGCAGTACGAACAAGGTAGAAAAGACCGTTGTGCAGACAGCGAAAAAGATGAACCGCGCGCCGAAGACTTCCGACAAGACCGCGCGCACGCTGATGATCATCGGCGGCATTATCGCCTTGGCTGCCGGCAGCGGGCTGATCTCGAACATCGGCGAGATCATCGGCTACGGCTGGTATTCCTACATGGCCGAGTACATGCTGTCCGAGTGCGGCTTCCTCGCTGGCGGTATCGCGATGTTTGCTGCCGGTCAGCGCATGAAGCGCCGCAGTGCACGCATCGCGCGCTATCTCGCCGTGATGGGCGAGCGCGGCTACATCAGCGTGGAGGAGCTCTGCACCGTAACGGGCAAGAGCCGCAAGAAGGTCGAAGGCGACCTTGAGTTCATGGTGGAAAAGGGGCTTCTCGGCGCGGGCGCGTACTTAGACAGCGGCCGCGGCATCTTCTTCCGCAGCGCCAACGCCTTTGCCGACTATGCAAACGAAACAGCGAAGAAGGAAAACGTCACGCCCAAGGAGGCCAACGAGGGCTATGCGGGCGCACTGCGCGCCATCCGCTCGGCCAACGACCGCATCGCCGACCCCGTGCTGAGCGAGAAGATCGACCATCTCGAGACCGTTGCGGGCAAAATTTTCCGCGAGGTCGAGGAGCATCCCGAAAAGCAGCAGCAGGCCGCGACGTTCCTCAATTACTACCTGCCCACGACGCTCAAGCTGCTTGACAGCTACGCCAAGTTTGAAGAGGCGGGCATCGAGGGCGAGAATCTCTCCCGCGCGCAGGAGCGCATCGAAGAGACGATGGATGCCCTCATCAAGGGCTTTGACAAGCAGCTCGACGATTTGTACCGCAACGAGGCGATGGACATCGACAGCGATATCCGCGTGATGGAAAATATGCTCCGCCGCGACACGGCGAGCGTGGAGGACGATTTCGGCCTCGGCGGCGCGGCAGTGCAGCGCGCACCGGATGAGGAATAAGGTGCTGCGCCGCTCTCATACGCTCTATGAGGAGAAGGGACAAGAGGCATGAAACAAACTGGCAGACGATTTGACGCCGCAGCCTTTTACGGCGGCACGAACAGCGAGGCCTACCGCTATCTCGGCGCGCACCGCACGCGGCGGTCGGGGAAAGACGGCTACGTCTTCCGCACCTGGGCGCCGAACGCCGCGCATGTGTCCGTTGTGGGCGATTTCTGCGGCTGGAACGGCTACGCCCACCCGATGAAAAAGAACGCGGACGGCTTCTGGGAGTGTTTTGTGCCGTCCCTCAAGCGCTACGATACCTACAAGTTCGCCGTGACGGCACAATCGGGCGAAACGGTCCTCAAGGCCGACCCCTACGCCTTCCACGCCGAGACCCGCCCCGGTACGGCCAGCAAGCTCTATGACCTCGGCGGCTACCGCTGGGGGGATGACGAATGGCGCGCGAGCCGCACAAAGGCACCCCTCGACCGCTCGCCGCTCAACATTTACGAGGTCCACCTCGGCTCATGGCGGCGGCACGAAAACGGCGATTTTTACGACTACCGCACGCTCGCGCGCGAGCTGGCGGATCACGTTCTGGACCTTGGCTACAACTGCGTCGAGCTCATGCCCGTCACCGAGTATCCGCTTGACGATTCCTGGGGCTATCAGTGCACCGGCTATTTTGCCGCAACGTCGCGCTACGGCACGCCCAGGGACTTTATGTACTTTGTCGACCATCTGCACCAAAAGGGCATTTCCGTCATTTTAGACTGGGTGCCGTCGCACTTCTGCAAGGACGCGCACGGCCTCATCGACTTTGACGGTACGCCCTGCTACGAATACGCCGACCCCAATAAGCGCGAGCACGAGGGCTGGGGAACGCGTGTGTTCGACTATGGCCGCGGCGAGGTGAAGAGCTTTCTCCTTTCCTCTGCTGCGTTCTGGCTGCGCGAGTTCCATGTGGACGGCCTGCGCGTGGACGCGGTCGCGTCGATGCTGTACCTCGACTATGGCCGCGAAAATGGCCGTTGGACGCCAAACATCAACGGCGGGCACGAGAATTTAGAGGCCATCGACTTCCTGCGCGCGCTCAACGAGATGGCGTTTTCCGTCGACCCGAACGCGCTGATGGTCGCGGAGGAGTCGACCGCGTGGCCGCTCGTCACACGGCCCGCCAAGGATGGCGGCCTCGGCTTCAACCTCAAGTGGAACATGGGCTGGATGAACGACATGTGCCACTATTTGAAGCTTGACCCCTGGTTCCGCCAGTTCCACCACAAGGACATCACGTTCTCGCTGATGTACGCCTTTTCGGAGAATTTCGTCCTGCCGATCTCGCACGACGAGGTCGTGCACATGAAGGGCTCGCTTCGCGGCAAGATGCCGGGCGACGACTGGCAGCAGCTGGCGGGGGTGCGCGCGTTTACGGCGTACCTGCTCGCCCATCCGGGCAAGAAGCTCACGTTCATGGGCGCGGAGCTGGGCCAGTGGCACGAGTGGAATTTTGCCTCTCAGCTCGACTGGTATTTGCTCGAAAATAAAGAAAATCAGCAGACTCAGCGGTTTTTCAAGGACATCAACCGCTTTTACCTGTCGCAGAGCCCGCTTTGGGACATTGACTTTTCGTGGGAGGGCTTTGAGTGGCTCGTCGCCGACGACAACCACAACAACGTCGTCGTCTTCGTCCGGCGCGACCGGAAAGGGCGCGAGCTCATCGCGGCGGTCAACTTCTCGCCCGTCGGACGCGCGGACTACCGCTTCGGCGTCCCGCCGAAAAAGACGTACCGCGAGGTGTTTACCACCGACCTTCCCGCATACGGCGGCACGGGCGACTGGCGCAACGAAGGAGAGCTTTTGACCGAGTCCATCCCCTCGCACGGCAAGCCCTGCTCGCTGTGCGTGACCATCCCGCCGCTCGGCGCGGTGTTCTTCGCGGGCGAGGGCGAATGGCAGGAAGAGGAGAAAACCAACGAGCCGCCCGAGGTGTGACCGGACGGCAACGAAACAAGGAGGAGAGAACAAGCGTGAAGAAAGAATGTATCGCCATGCTGCTTGCCGGCGGCCAGGGCAGCCGTCTCTACGTGCTCACGGAGAATATGGCGAAGCCCGCCGTGCCGTTTGGCGGCAAGTTCCGCATCATTGACTTTCCGCTCTCAAACTGCGCCAACGCTGGCATCGACACCGTCGGCGTTCTGACGCAGTACCGCCCGCTGGAGCTCAACCGCTACATCGGCTCGGGCCAGCCGTGGGATCTCGACCGCGCGGACGGCGGCGTGCACATCCTGCCGCCGTATCAGAGCGCGGGCGGTGCGTCGTGGTATAAGGGCACGGCCAATGCCATCTTCCAGAACATCGGCTTTGTCGACATGTACGACCCCGAGTATGTGCTCATCCTCTCGGGCGACCACATCTACAAGATGAATTATGCCAAGATGCTCGCCCACCACAAAAAAGCGGGCGCGGACTGTACCATCTCCGTTATGGAGGTGCCTTGGGAGGATGCGCCGCGCTTTGGCATCATGAACGTGGACGAAAACGACACGATCACGGAATTCGAGGAAAAGCCCGCGCATCCCAAGAGCAACCTCGCGTCGATGGGCATTTACGTCTTCACGTGGAAAAAGCTACGTGAGTACCTCATCGAGGACGAGAGCGACGAGGCGAGCAGCAACGACTTCGGCAAAAACATCATCCCCAAGATGCTGCAAAACGGGGAAAAGATGGCGGCGTACCGCTTCTCCGGCTACTGGAAGGATGTCGGCACGCTCGACTCTCTTTGGGATGCGAACATGGATATGCTCGCGACCGGCAGCGGGCTCGATCTTCTCGAAAAGGACTGGCCGATCTATGGCCGCTCCGTCTCTGCACCGCCGGCGTACTTAGGCGTCAACGCGCACGTGGAGCACAGCGTCGTCGCGCGCGGCTGCACGGTCGAGGGGGAGGCGGAGAACTCCGTCCTCTCTGAGCGCTGCACGGTGGAGGAGGGCGCAAGCGTCCAGTACTCCATCCTGATGCCCGGCGCGGTCGTCAAAAAGGACGCGCGCGTCTCCTACGCCATCATCGGCGAGAACGGCGTCGTCGGCGAGCACGCCTTTGTCGGCGCGCCGCCCGAGGCGGTGCCGCCGGAGCAGTGGGGCTGCATCGCCTGTGACCAGTTTACCAGCGACCGCAGCTACTGGCAGCGGGCAGAAAAGACCGCTGCGGGTGCGCCCAGCACCCTGAACCTGATCCTGCCGGAGGTGTATCTGGAGGACGGAGACGCTGACGCGCGGGTGGAAAAGATCCACGCCACCATGCAGGATTACGCTCAGAACGTGCTCACCCGGGCGGTGGACGGCTTTATCTATGTGGAGCGCACCGAGCAGAGCGGCCGGGTACGGCAGGGTCTTGTGGGACGTGTGGACCTGGAAGCTTACAGCTACCGCCGTGGCGAAAAATGCACCGTGCGTCCC
>ENA-ORTB01003820-ORTB01003820.1-human-gut-metagenome-genome-assembly--contig:-NODE-3820-length-11196-cov-2.792209_pt1 | contig 11196 bp, 8 predicted proteins | sample MGYA00241905_ERZ509174 | MGnify/ENA primary metagenome ERZ509174 (study PRJEB26280, sample SAMEA2338851) | human gut metagenome | biome: human gut; feature: human-associated habitat; material: faeces...
GCTTTTTACAGGAATTGGTTATCTTACGTTTATGGGCTGGTTTTTCTGTTTCATTGGGTTTAAAATGGCAGTGGACGGCCTGCTTAGAGGTGCCGGTGATATGAAAATGTTCACAGTTGCAAACCTGGTAAACCTGGGGATCCGTGTGATAATTGCTGTCACCTGTGCGCCAAGATTTGGCATTGCCATGGTCTGGTATGCAGTTCCTGTAGGCTGGTTTGCAAACTGGGTTATTTCCTATGCAGAGTACCGCACAGGAAAATGGAAAACACTGTAGTGAGTGCAAAAACGGAACTTTAAGAAACTGTTATACACTATATGAAAGAGGTACAATATGGAACGTTACCTGAAATTCAGAGAAGAATATTCCCGTTTCTTTTACAGAGGTTATGATGTAGAAGAAACATTAAATGAATTAAAGATCACATATACATTTGAAATAGAAGGTCTTTCTGTTTTTACACCTACCTGGACATTTCCAAAAAATGGAAATCCAGAAGCAAAATGGATGGAAGATCCTCTTATGGAAAAAATGATCTTTTCCCTGGGAATGGTAGAGTTGGTCAGCTACTGGAAGATCACCTGCTCTCCACAGGTGGTGATCGAGGCAGGAAGTTTATCAGAAGAGCAGATCCTCTGGTGGAAAGATCTGTATTTTAATGGTCTTGGCGAATTTTTCTATGTAAATAAGATCACAGAGGCAGATCCGGAAGGATTTATGGAGATCGTCTGCCCATTAAGTGAAGAAGAGTCTGCGGCAAACAGTTACGAAAAGAAGCAGGACACAGCAGGCGCCGAACAGGGCGTTCTTGTTCCTGTAGGAGGCGGAAAAGACTCCGCAGTTACCTTAGAGTTATTAAAAGGTGCAGATGTACCGGTATTTGCCTACATTATCAATCCAAGAGGGGCAACCATCCATACCACAGAGTCTGCGAAACTGACAGCAGACCATGTGATCAGTGTACACCGTACACTGGATAAGAGAATGCTTCAGTTAAATAAGGAAGGTTTCTTAAATGGTCATACTCCATTTTCAGCGTTAGTTGCATTTTCCAGTGTGATCGCTGCAAGAATGGCAGGTCTTTCTTATATTGCCCTGTCAAATGAGTCCAGCGCCAATGAGAGTACGGTTCAGGGAAGTACTGTAAACCATCAGTATTCCAAGAGTTTTAAGTTTGAGGAAGATTTCCATCAGTATCAGACCGATCATCTTCCGGGCAGCGCCTATTATTTCAGCATGCTGCGTCCTTTAAGTGAGTTCCAGATCGCAAAATATTTTGCAAAGCAGAAGCAGTACCATAAGATATTCAGAAGCTGCAACGCAGGAAGCAAGACAGACAGCTGGTGCGGCCATTGTCCGAAATGCCTTTTTGTATATCTGATCCTTTCTCCATTCCTTTCCAGAGAGGAAGTAAAGGAGATTTTCGGAACAGATATGTTAAATGATCCGGATATGCAGCCAACCTTAGAACAGTTAGTAGGAATTCAGGAGGAAAAGCCTTTTGAATGTGTGGGAAGCAGGGATGAGATCAACACAGCTATTGTTATGACTATAGATAATCTGGGGAAATCTGGAAAAGAGCTTCCTTATCTTTTAAAATACTACAAGACCACAGGCCTGTATGAAGCTTACAAGGCAAAGGGAGATCAGTTCTCTTCTTATTTTGATAAACAAAATCTGGTTCCGACTCCATGGGAGAAGCTGGTAGAGAAAAACTGTAAAGATGAGGCATAAAACTATGATAATCGAAAGAATAAGACCCTGGGTCCAGGGGAAAAAGGTCCTGATCCTTGGATTTGGCAGAGAGGGAAAATCTACCTGGAATGTACTGAAAAAGCTGGATTGCTGCTCTTTCGTAGATGTGGCAGATATGGCAGAAGCGAAGGAAAAGCCGGAGGGGATCAGAAACTGGATCGCCGGACCGGATTATCAGAAATGTTTAAATGAATATGATGTGGTATTTAAAAGTCCTGGCGTTGTATTAGAAAAGCCGGTTCAGTCTTATTCCAGTCAGATCCTGTCCCAGACAGAACTGTTTTTCCAGTGTTTCAGGGATCAGATCATCGGAATTACAGGCACAAAGGGAAAAAGCACGATTACGACCCTGATCTATCATCTGTTAAAGGAAGCTGGGATGGATACGATCCTGGTAGGAAACATTGGTATTCCTGTGTTTGATCATATGGAAGAAGTGGGAGAGGACACAAAGATCGTATGTGAACTTTCCTGTCACCAGCTGGAATATATGACTGTTTCCCCGCATATTGGGATCCTTACCAATCTCCATGAGGAACATTTGGATCACTATGGAACACTGGAGAAATATATACAGGCAAAACGCCATATTTATTTAAACCAGAAGGAAGAAGATGTGATGATCTGCAATGTACAGTGTCTGCCTGAACCGGGTACCTGCAAGTCGAAACTGATCGCAGCAAAGCCTTCTTTTGAAGAACCGGTATTTCAGATTTTGGGAGTACCTGGTCAGGGAGCTGTTTCAGAAGAAATGGTCAACATCTGGAAAAAAATGGAAGTTATACAGGAAAATGATACTACAGAGGCCAGATATGACGGCCATTCCATTGAAATTCCTGTATCCCAGATCCGCCTTTTAGGTCAGCATAATTATTTTGATATTGGGATCGCCTGGGCAGTATGCCGCCTTTTAAATATCAGGGACGAGGTGTTCTTAGAAGGACTTAAAACTTATAAACCGCTGCCACACCGCCTGCAGTTTTTGGGAGAAAAGAATGGGATTAAATACTATGATGACTCCATTTCTACCATTTGTGAGACAACGATCCAGGCTTTAAATACTTTAAAAGATGTGGACGCCGTCCTTATTGGTGGTATGGACCGGGGGATTGACTACAGTGAGCTGATCCATTTCCTGTCCGGTCATCCGGTACCGTATATTATATTAATGGAAGCAACAGGAAAACGCATTTTTAAGGAGATCCGGCAGGATTATCCGAATTTCCAGAAAATGGAACGTCTGATCTTAACTGATCACTTAGAAGATGCAGTAAAAGAAGCGCAAAAACTTACAAGACCGGGCCACAGCTGTTTAATGTCTCCGGCAGCTGCCAGCTATGGTATCTTCAAGAATTTTGAAGAACGTGGGGAAGTTTTTGCCCGTCTGGTATTAAAATAAGCCGGAAAACATAGAAAAATCACATTTTTTTAAGAAAATATAAGGATTTTAGGACTTGTGTACCAGAATAAAATAAGATACAATCTGTAAGAAGCTTTTGGAAACGTGAAAGGGAATAATGTGGGAACCTACGATACGCTGAATGATGTACTTGTAAATCTGTTTCGCGATATCAACAGTATAGAAGAAAAAGCGATAACCAGTCAGGAATATAAAGATCTGACCAATAACGATATGCATGTGATCAATGCCATCGGGGTCGGGACAACGAAAAATATGTCATCTATTGCAAAGGAATTGTCAGTGACGGTTGGTACACTGACAATTTCCATGAACAGCCTTGTGAAAAAAGGCTATGTGATCCGGTGCCGCAGTACACAGGATCGCCGGGTGGTTCATATTTCTCTTTCGGAAAAAGGTGTCAAAGCTTATTATCATCACAAACATTTCCATGAACAGATGATACAGGGAGTGGTTGAGGTGTTGACGGAAGAAGAATTGCAGGCTTTGATCAAGGCACTGACAAAACTGAATTCCTGGTTCAGAAGTTTTGGCAAGGATGAATAAGGAGGCAACATCAGAATGAAAAAATGGTTATTAGGTTTACTTACAGCTATGATGGCAGTTTCACTGGCTGCATGTACACCAACAACTGAAAAGAAACAGGAAACAACTACAACTGCAGCTGCAGCGAAGCAGGAGCAGATTGAAGCACAGACTACCGGCGGAGCCAGCGATAAGGTACCGGATCCAAATGTAGCACCTGTAGCGATCATTTCCGTATATCACAAGGGTGATGGTGACAGCCTGGTTCAGGATATGGATTCTTTGGACAATGATGAACTGGATCCACAGGCTCTGGTAAGTAAGATGACCGAGTATGGTATTTTTACAGAAGGCACACAGGTTTTAAATTTTAACATCACCGGAGAAGGCGATGGTAAGAAGGAAGTATTAGACCTGAACAAAGTGGAAAATGATGAAGGCGTTTCTGACAGCGTATTTCTGGTAGAAATTGGAAATACCTTTATTGAAAACTTTGAGTTATCCAGCCTGACTCTCAAGGAAAATGGAGCAGACCTGGCAGGAGCTACAGATCTTACTTATGTAGCTGATTATGAGAATGTAGATTAATAATGATTATAAATGATCGTAATAATGGATCATATAAAGACACCCTGAAAGATAAGATCTGGTTTTTCAGGGTGTTTTTGTGTTTACAGACAGACATACTTTTATACACACACTGCATACAATAAGTACTGACGTAGTAAGTCAGAACTGGCAAAAATGGGCTGTGGGAAGTGAGGAGTGGAAGTATGGCTGGTTATCGCAGGTTGATATCGTATATTTATGCATATGAAGGAGAAGAAAAAGGGAAAAACATTGGTTTCGCGAAGCTGGAAGCCAGGAACGGACAGTGCCGTCTGAGCATAAATGTAAAGAAGATCTATGCAGGGGGCAATGATATGGGAGTATATTTGCTGTCTTCTGGTCAGGAGATCTTTTTAGGAAATATTTTTATCCGCAATGGCAGCGGGGATTTCAGGACCTGCGTTAATGTGGAAAATGTAATGGGAACAGGCTGTTCTATGGACAGCTGTATCGGTCTGGTGATCCATGAAAAGGGAGAGGACTGGAGGATCTACAAAACTGTCTGGGAGGATGCAGTAGCCCAGACTGCAGAACTGGAATTTGCAGAGGTTACTTCTGAAAAGAGGGGAGATCTCGATGAGCTTTTGAAAAAGCACATTGAAGAGCTGAACCAGGAGATCGACCAGGCGGCAGAGGAAGCAGCCAGGGAGCTTGAAAAGCAGACATTGGAACAGGAAGCAGAAGTGCAGGAAACGGAGGCTCAGGAAGTAGGGGCTCAAGAAGCAGAAACGCAGGACGTTGAGACACGGGAAACAATAGAAGCTCCTGTACCATCTGCACCAGCCCCACAACCCCAGACCAGGTCCAAAACATCTCAACCAGAAGAGATCCCCTTAGGCAACCCAGAAGAATTAGAACGCTTAGATCAGGAAGAAGAAAGATGGGGGCCGGACGAGCTGTGGAACAGGTTTCGGAAACATTATCCTAAAATGCAGGCCTTTGACAGTCCGGGAACTGTAGAGATTTTGTCCATCCGGCCGCAGGATATCGGCCTTCTTCCAAGGGAGAACTGGGGATACGGAAATAACAGTTTTCTTCTTCATGGTTATTACAATTACAGATATCTTATTTTTGCCCGTGTGGGAGATGAAAAACATGCCAGATCCAGGTACATATTAGGGGTTCCGGGACATTATTACAGCAATGAAAAATATATGGCATCCATGTTCGGCTTTCCTCATTTTGTGCTGGCAAAGACCCAGCCGGCCCAGGACGGCCGTTTTGGCTACTGGTATGCAGATGTAAGAATGGAAAATGTAGAGTAGGCGTTTCTCATTTTTCAGTGTATACTAAAACCTGTGGAATAATAAATATACAGCTCTGATACCGAATTGCTACGTGCTTTGCACTTTCGCAATTCTAAAAACATGAAAGGGATAAAAGATCTATGGATGAAGCAGCACAGAAAGGTCTTGTCACCAGACAGAGGCGCTGGGAAGCGAGAAATGAAAAACGCCGTCAGAAAGCGTTGGAAGAGGAAGCGAAAGCTGCAAGAATAAAGGCAGAAGACGAAAAATACATGAAGGAAGCCATTAAACAGGCCAAAAAAGCAGCCAAAATAGGAGATGTTCCCATTGGCTGTGTTCTTGTAAAAGATGGGGAGATCATTGCAAGAAGTTATAACCGGAGAAATGCGGATAAAACAGTCCTCTCCCATGCAGAGGTCACTTCTATAAAAAGAGCCTGCAAAAAAGAAGGAGACTGGCGCTTGGAAGACTGCACTCTTTATGTGACTCTGGAGCCATGCCCTATGTGTGCAGGTGCCATTGTACAGGCAAGGATCCCCAGAGTGGTCATCGGATCTATGAACAGCAAGGCGGGCTGTGCCGGTTCTGTCCTCAATTTATTAAAAGAGCCTGGCTTTAATCACCAGGCTCAGGTCGTTACAGGTATATTAGAAGAAGAATGTTCTGAAATGATGTCAGGCTTTTTTACTGAGCTGCGAAAGAAGAAACGTCTTCCGGAAACTCCTTAAAAATACCCCGGATCACAAAAAGTGCCAGTAAAAAAGTGGCAATATCTGCCAGTGGCTGGGCACACTGGATACCTAAAAGTCCCATGGTATAAGTCATGATCGTAAGCAGCGGGATCAGGAAAATTCCCTGACGGGCTGTAGATACCAAAGTAGCCCTGAAACCGTATCCAATAGACTGAGGCATCATATTTCCCATGATCACAGCTCCCTGGAGAGGCAGGGTGATCAACTGCAGTCTGAGAGCCAGTGTTCCGATTTCAATAACAGTCGGGTCATTGCGTCGGAATAGTGTGATAATAGAGCGGGCTGCCGGGAAACTGATCACGCTGAGTACCAGAAGGATAATGGTGCTTACACGGATGCAGAACCAGCAGGCTTTCTTCACGCGGTCGTAAAGTCCGGCGCCGAAGCAGTAGCTGCATACCGGCTGAAAGCCCTGGCCAAAGCCGATAATGACAGAGTTGATGAAAAACATAAAACGGCTGACAATGGACATGGCCGCAATCGCAGCGTCACCATAAGGCTGACACATAAAGTTCATCAGGATCGTAGCCACACTGGCAATTCCCTGACGTCCTAAAGATGGGATGCCTCCATAGAGGACCTCGCGATAGATCGCCAGTTTCGGGCGGAATTTGCGGATGCTGATGGAAATGCAGCTGTCCTGATGATTGCACATCCATAAAAGGATACAGAAACTGATAAACTGGGAAAGTCCGGTAGCTAAAGCAGCACCTGCAGTTCCCATGTCCAGAGTAAAGATAAACAGCGGATCCAGTGCAATATTTAAAAGACCGCCGACTGTAATGCCAACCATGGCAAAAGAAGCTTTTCCCTGGAAACGCAGCAGGTTGTTCATAATAAAAGAGCAGATCATAAAGGGTGCTGCAATGAAAATATAGTGGGCATAGGCTTCTGCATAAGGTGCAATGGTTTCTGTTGCGCCTAAAAGAAGAACCACCCGGTGGATGTTAAAGGTGGCAGAAACAGTGATCACCAGTCCCATGATGATACCTGTAAAAAAGGCAATAGAAACGATCTGTTCTGCCAGTTCTCTTTTTCCGGCACCAAGGGAACGGGTCATATAGTTGCCGCTTCCCATTCCGATCATAAATGCCAGTGCCTGTATAATGGACATGGCAGAAAAGATAACGCCTACAGCACCGGAGGCGCTGGTTCCCAGCTGACTTACAAAAAATGTGTCAGCCATGTTGTAAATAGAGCTGATCAGCATACTGACAATAGTAGGCGCCGCAAGCTTTGGAATGATATGGCTGATGGGGGCGTTTGCCATTTCGTAATACTGATCATGCTTTTTTTCAGTATGACTCATATAAATTTCTCCTTAATTTTTTTGTTCGTTCTGAAATTTATTATAACAGAGGAAAAAATGAAGTACAAGTGAGCCTTGACAAATGCTGGTCTCACAGGTATACTGGATAAGCATAACAGGCATTTGCGATGAACCATGCAGATGCGCACAAGAACAAGTCAAAAAGCTTCCGCGCAGCCGGGGAGATAGCGGTGCCCTGTATCTGCAATCCGCTCCAGCAGAGGTGATGCCTTGCCTCGGATCGGTCATTGCGGAGCTGCCTTATGTAAGTGGCGTTGACGTTTGGGTCTTACGCAACGGGAACCTGTGAACCGTGTCAGGGCAGGAATGCAGCAGCACTAAGCAGGAACTCTCGTGTGCCGTAAGGCAGCCTGGACCGAGTTAACTGCATGAGTAACGTCCGTGATGCCGGTACAAAGCAAGGCGCGTGGATTAAATATATAATTGATAACGAATGACCCGTCTGCGTCAGCAGACAGTGGAGCGCGATAGCGTGGGGGTCATGAGTGACTACAAGCACAAAAATAAGCAAGCCTGAGGACTGTCATAAAAGAAATATGGCAGATTTCCCCAGGCTTTTTTGTGTCAGGACACATTCTTTTTAACTTGCCCCTTGAAAATCTTTGCGTTATAATTGCAAAATAGGTATAGTAGTATCATTCTTATGGGCAACAACGAAAAATCCTGATTTCTGATTATGGAGGAAATGCAATATGAGAAGAATTGGTATCTTAACAAGTGGTGGTGACTGCCAGGCTTTAAACGCTACAATGCGAGGCGTGGCAAAATCTTTGTACAATATGTTAGATGATGTGGAGATCATCGGATTTGAAGACGGATATAAAGGTCTTATGTATGCAGATTATCAGATTATGAAACCAGCGGATTTTTCCGGTATCCTTACTCAGGGCGGAACCATTCTTGGAACATCCCGTCAGCCATTTAAGCAGATGCGGGTCCCGGATGAAAATGGCCTTGATAAGGTAGAAGCAATGAAACATACCTATAAAAAACTGAAATTAAGCTGCCTGGTAGTCTTGGGCGGAAATGGAAGCCAGAAAACTGCCAATATGCTCAGTGAAGAAGGCTTAAATGTAGTATCCCTTCCAAAGACCATTGATAATGACCTCTGGGGAACCGATATGACCTTCGGATTTCAGAGTGCAGTGGAAGTGGCTACCAATGCCATTGACTGTATCCATACAACAGCAGCTTCCCACGGAAGAGTCTTTATTGTAGAAGTTATGGGACATAAAGTAGGTTGGCTTACTTTGTATGCAGGTCTTGCAGGCGGAGCAGATATCATTCTTCTTCCGGAAGTTCCATATGATATCCAGGTAGTATGTGATGCGATCACAAAGCGTACCAAAGCAGGAAAGCGTTTTTCCATTCTTGCAGTGGCAGAGGGAGCTATTTCCAAAGAAGACGCCGCTATGTCCAAGAAAGAATTAAAAGAAAAGAAGAAAAACGGCGTAGTTTATCCATCTGTAGCTTATGAGATCGGCGCCAAGATCCAGGAAGTGACAGGAAGTGAAGTACGTGTCACTGTTCCGGGCCATATGCAAAGAGGCGGGGAACCATGCCCTTATGACCGTGTGCTGGCAACCAGACTGGGAGCAGCTGCGGCAGAGCTTATTATAAACGAAGAATATGGCTATATGGCAGCTTTGAAAAATAATGAGATCACTAAAGTACCATTATCCGAAGTAGCTGGAAAATTAAAAACAGTAGATCCTAACTGTTCTATGATCAAAGAAGCAAAACGGATCGGTATCAGCTTTGGTGACCAGTAAAAAATAAGGAGTAAGAAAATGTCGTATACGGCATTATATAGAAAATGGCGTCCTGTCTCTTTTGAAGATGTAAAGGGACAGGACCCTATTGTCCAGACCTTAAAAAACCAGATCACATCTGAACGTATTGGTCATGCCTATCTGTTCTGCGGAACCAGAGGTACAGGTAAGACCAGTATAGCGAAGATCTATGCCAGGGCTGTAAACTGCGAACATCCGGTAGATGGAAGCCCCTGTAACCAATGTCCTTCCTGCAAGTCCATTCTTGCAGGAACTTCTATGAATGTAGTAGAGATCGATGCAGCATCCAACAATGGTGTGGAAAACATCCGTGACATCAGGGAACAGGTACAGTACCCGCCTACAGAGGGAAAATACAGGGTTTACATCATCGATGAGGTCCATATGTTATCCATCGGTGCATTTAATGCCCTTTTAAAGACTCTGGAAGAGCCGCCGTCCTATGTAATATTTATTCTTGCGACCACAGAAGTCCATAAGATCCCTATTACCATTCTGTCCCGGTGCCAGAGATATGATTTTAAACGTATTTCCCTGGAGACTATAGCTGGCAGACTGCGTCAGCTGACTGAGGCAGAGCATATAGAGGTGGAAGATAAGGCTCTTATGTATGTTGCCAAGGCAGCAGATGGCTCCCTTCGAGATGCGTTAAGCCTTTTGGACCAGTGTGTGGCATTTCACTATGGAAAACTGCTGACTTATGAAAATGTACTGGACGTTCTCGGAGCAGTAGACTCCGGTGTATTTAGCAGTATGTTTAATGCAGTGATCGAAGGACGTACCAAAGACTGTATTACCCAGTTAGAGGAGATCGTGATCCAGGGCCGTGAATTAGGTCAGTTTGTAACGGATTTTATCTGGTATCTGAGAAATCTGCTGCTGGTACAGAGCGCAGATGATGCAGAAGGTCTTCTGGATATGTCAGAAGAAAACTTAAAACAGTTAAAAGAAGACTCTACAAAGACAGATGGAAATACGCTGATGCGTTATATCCGTATTTTCTCAGAACTTTCCAATCAGCTGCGCTATGCCAGCCAGAAGCGGGTTATGGTGGAAGTGGCTTTGATCAAACTTACCAGACCGTCTATGGAACCGGACCTGGACTCTGTTCTCCAACGTTTAAAACAGTTAGAAGCAGCTGTAGAAGATCTGGAAGCAGGAGGTTTCAGACCTGGGACCATGGTCACGGCTCCCATGGGGGCAGTCCCTGTAACTGCAGGTGTACAGCCTCAGATATCAGGAACACAGGGACAGATGGCAGTTCCAGTCCAGGGGGGTCCTACAGGAAATCCGCCTGAAACAGCTGGCGCAGCCGGTATTACGCCTCCAAATCAGGTCATCCTTCCACCGGCCCAGTTAGAAGATCTGAACCTGATTCGCAATGAATGGGCAAAGATCATACGAAGTGCTGGAGGCAGCGCAAGGGCATGTTTCAGGGATACAGTGGTAGAACCTGGCGGAGAAGGCTGTCTTACCATTGTATTTCTTGACTCTATGAGCTATGATATGGGAAGGCGTCCTACGGTGATCGGCCAGTTAGAACAGCTGGTCCAGGCTAATTATGGAAAATCTATTTATTTTAAGACCCGGTTAGCCGGTCGCGGAGAGCGCCTGGACACAATATACGTGACAAAAGAAGATCTGGAAGATAAGATCCATATGGATATTACTTACGAAGATTAAAACGAATTTATTGAATGAAGAGATGATGAGGAGGAACACACCATGGCAAAACGTGGCGGTTTCCCAGGCGGTATGCCGGGA
>ENA-ORTB01003837-ORTB01003837.1-human-gut-metagenome-genome-assembly--contig:-NODE-3837-length-11141-cov-5.271243_pt1 | contig 11141 bp, 10 predicted proteins | sample MGYA00241905_ERZ509174 | MGnify/ENA primary metagenome ERZ509174 (study PRJEB26280, sample SAMEA2338851) | human gut metagenome | biome: human gut; feature: human-associated habitat; material: faeces...
GGACTGGTCTGTAAGAAGAGCATTTACAGCACAGATCATCATCAACCATGTACAGGCCCGTGATGATGAGAAGATCGACAATATGGATCAGGCACTGGAAAGAGCAGTCGACAACGGGGTTAAGAACCTGGTCGTACAGCCGACACATCTGATGCATGGTGCCGAGTATGATGAACTGACAGAAGCAGTTGAAAACTACAAAGATAAATTTGAATCTGTAAAAATTGCAGAACCACTTCTCGGTGAAGTCGGAGCGGATGAAACAGCGATCAATGAGGATAAAGCAGCTGTTGCAGAAGCAATTACAGCAGAAGCTGTAAAGACAGCTGGATTTGACAGCCTGGATGCGGCAAAAGAAGAGGGAACCGCATTTGTATTTATGGGACATGGAACTTCTCATACAGCAAAGATCAGCTATTCACAGATGCAGACACAGATGGAACAGCTTGGTTATGAGAATGTATTTATCGGAACCGTAGAAGGCGAACCGGAAGATACCGCTTGTGAAGCAGTAATTGAAAAGCTCAAAAATGCAGGATACAAGAAAGTAATCCTTCGTCCACTGATGGTTGTAGCAGGAGATCATGCAAACAACGATATGGCAGGCGATGATGACGATTCTTGGAAGAGCCAGTTTGAAGCATCCGGAGTATTTGACAGTATTGATACACAGATTGCAGGTCTTGGTGAGATCGATGCGATCCAGCAGCTTTATGTGGCACATACACAGGCTGCAATTGATGCAGAATAAATAAAAAAAGAGGGATTTATAAGATGAAAAAGAAACTGTTAGTATTGGTATTATCTGCTGTAATGGCAGTGGGAATGATGAGCGGATGTGGTGCAAAATCAGACACATCAGATACGAAAGCAAAGACAGCAGAAAGCTCTTCTGCTAAAGAAGAGGAAACAGAGGAACAGACAGAGTGTGAGCTTGAAGACGGAACCTACACAGCAGAGTTCAAGACTGACAGCGGAATGTTTCATGTAAATGAAGCGAATGACGGAAAAGGAACACTCACAGTAAAAGACGGGAAAATGACGATCCATGTCAGCCTGGTTTCTAAGAAGATCGTCAACCTGTTTGAAGGAACATCCGAAGATGCACAGAAAGATGGTGCAGAACTTCTGGAACCTACAACAGATACGGTAACCTATAGCGACGGTGCAACAGAAGAAGTTTATGGATTTGATATTCCGGTTCCTGAACTGGATAAAGAATTTGATGTGGCTCTGCTCGGAAAAAAAGGAGTCTGGTATGATCATAAGGTAAGTGTGACCAATCCGGTGAAAGTCGAAGAATAATTGAAGATAAGTGAAAGGACTGTTTCCCTGAGAAATGGGAAATGGTCCTTTTTTTTCTTGGGCATGAACTGGATAACACTATACTTTTATATGTCAGATAGTGTATACTAGGCAGTGGAAGATCATACAAAAGAGAGAATGTTTTGTATATAAAAACTAAAATGTGGAGAGGAAGTTAAAATACGATGTACTACGTACCAGATGGCACAAAAGAGTGTGGATTTTATGAATGTAAAAAATGTGGAAACCGTTTCTTATCCTTACAGACAATGAACCGGATCCCATGTCCGGAATGTGAGGCAGAGATCGACTATGAGATCGGACCAGACGAATCCATGGAAGATGCTCTGGACACGGCAGAATTACTGGAAAAGATCATCGGTGAAGAAGAAGTAGAGAAAATGGATGGACTTCTGAGTCTTGCAATTACCGGTGGAGACTGTAACTGGATTTAATTTTCGGTTAAAAGTGTTGAATGGGTGGTTAGGAAAAACAAACGAAGTGTGTTATAATAGAAATATGAGTAAAAGAGGGAGAAAATAGATGGATATTCATGATTTGAAAATATTTCTGATGATCGCACAGGCGTGCAGTGTTTCCGGAAACACGTACAGGAATGGCTGCAAAAGATACGCTCAGGAGAGATTACACGATAAGAAAAAAGTTGATAAGTAGTAACGAAAAGTTGCGGGTAAGTCACAAATTATACAGAATGCATGAAAAAGCGGAGTATAGTTTGTGCCTTTTTGTCTACAATTCCATGGAAATAGATGATGACTATAATAATGGAATATTTATAGAAAAATTGAATTTGAATAAAATGTATAAAAGAATATAATGGTAATACATGGATGCTGGCAAAATATACAAATAATCGTGCTGGCACAAATATATTTTTTACAGGAGGATTTGAAAATGAATATTGGGGTAACAGAAATCAGTCCAAGAGAGGTGCAGAGAAAGGCAGAGAAATGTTTTAAAGATGGATATTACTGCTGTGAAGCTCTGGTCAGCACGATCCGCGATGAATTCAAACTGGATGTGCCGAAAGAGGTTGTAGCTATGGCATCCGGAATGGCAGTAGGAGCAGGAAAATCAGGATGTGTCTGCGGTGCATTTAACGGAGGAATTCTTGCACTTGGAATGTTCTTCGGCCGTACCGAACAGGATGGACCGACCAACCCGAAGAGTATCAAATGTATGGAGCTTACGCACGAGCTTCATGACTGGTTCAAGAAGGCAAATGGTAAAAATGCAATCTGCTGCAGAGTTCTTACAAAGGAATTCAATATGGGACAGGGTGAACACAAAGAACAGTGTATCTATTTTACAGGACTTTGTGCATGGAAGGTAGCGCAGATCGTCTGTCGTGAGCTTGGTATCAAGAATCTGGATGAAATTGATGAACCGTGCGAAAGAAGAAAAATTGCAGATATCTAAATAAAGTGGTAACGACAGCCGCTTGATGAGAGAAAGGGAAAGAAACAATGAAAGACGTAATTAAGAAAGTACCGATTCCGCTTTGCGGAGTCATGCTTGGCGCGGCAGCACTTGGAAATCTACTTCAGAGCTATTCAGAAGGAATCCGTTATGTATGCGGTATATTCGCAGTATTTCTTCTGATACTGGTGCTTTTGAAGCTGATCATGTTCCCAGGAGCAGTGAAAGAAGATATGGGAAATCCGATCATGGCAAGCGTATCAGGAACGTTTCCGATGGCACTTATGATTCTCAGCACTTATGTAAAACCGTTTATCGGAAAGGCAGCTTATTACATATGGCTTCTGGCAATCATTCTTCACATCATTCTGATCATATACTTTACGGTGAAGTTTGTTCTGAAACTTCAGATGCCAAAAGTATTTGCAAGCTATTATATTGTATATGTAGGAATTGCTGTAGCGGCTGTTACAGCACCGGCTTATGAGCAACTTGGAATCGGAACCGCAGCATTCTGGTTTGGATTTGTAACACTGATCGTACTTCTTGTACTTGTAACCTATCGTTATGTGAAGTTTAAAGAAGTGCCGGATCCGGCAAAACCGCTGATCTGTATCTACGCAGCACCGACCAGCCTGTGTATTGCAGGTTATGTACAGTCCGTAACACCGAAATCATACGGTTTCCTGATGGCAATGTTTGTAGTTGCAACGGTTATTTATATTTTTGCCCTGGTAAAAGCAGTGGGATATCTGAAGATGCCATTCTTCCCAAGCTATGCAGCCTTCACATTCCCATTTGTTATCAGTGCGATCGCAACTAAACAAACTATGGCATGTGCAGCAAATATGGGACATCCAATGCCATTTCTTCAGTATGTAGTTCTGGTCGAGACAATTATTGCAGCAGCACTTGTTGTTTATACTTATGTTCGTTTTATGGGGGCTATTTTCGGAGGAAAGAAATAAAAGATTTGACCGGACAGATAAAAAAGGGTAAACTTAAATTTATCAAGAATATGTCGGATGAGGGACGTCCTAGACACCGCAAGGGGCCGAAGAAGCAAAGCGTAAGGTAACATCTTCCTTTCGTGGAAACTGACAGGCAAAAAGGAAGGCGACCTGACGAATCTTTGGAGAGTGTGCAAAGAAAGCACCACCTACGAGGCTAGAACCAACTGGTAAAAGGACAGAGAAAACAGATGAACGATTTTTTTCGTGTATCTGTTTTTTTCTGCCCTTTTTATATGGGCACTAATATGAGATGAGACTGTTAGCAGGCAGTACGTGGTGGCATACAGAAGTATTATCCGAGGAAGAAGGGAAAGGGCATTTTTTGAATAAAATTTGACAGAAGAAAAAGAAAAGCTGGAGGAAAAAAAGATGAGAATGATGCTTGTAGGAGCCGGTGCTGTCGGTGAAAGTATTTTAAAAGTAATGCAGTGGAGAGACCAAAAGGGAGAATGGCTGAAATATGTGCTGGTCTGCGACTATGATCTGAAAAGGGCAGAGGAAGTTGTCGGTATGATGAAGGGGGATTCCCGTTTTGAAGCTTCTAAGATCGATGCGACAAATACAGAGAAAATGGCAGAACTGATCCGGGAGCATAAGATTGATTTTGTGATGGATGCAGCACCACCTTTTGCAAGTAATATGATTTTTGACGCTGCATTTAAAACGGGTGCAGATTACGGAAGCATGGGAACCTGGTCGGTTCCGATGGAAAATCCGGCTTACGGACTTGGTATTGAGAACAGCTATACTGAACCGATGACAAAATACAATTTTGACCGTCATGAAGCCTGGAAGAAGCAGGGGAATATGGCTGTGATCTGTATGGGAATCGATCCGGGTGTTGTAAATGTATTTGCAAAATACGCGGCGACAGAGCTTTTGGATGAAATAACAGAAGTTCATGTAAAAGATGGCGGAAATCTGTCTGTTCCGGGTGCAGATCCGGATGACATTATGTTTGGATTCAACGTGTGGACCGTGCTGGATGAGGTAATGAACCCGAATGTTGAGTATGATAAGGAGAAGGGCGGATTTATCGTAGAAAAAGCATTTGCAGGGCAGGAAGTCTATGAGATGCCGGAAGGAGTAGGAAAAAATACCCTGGTAAAGGTAGAGCATGAGGAAGTTGTGACGATGGCACGCTACTTAAGCCAGTATGGATTGAAAAAGGCAACCTTCAAGATCAGTCTTGATGAGAATCTGATCACGGCACTTAAGGTGCTGGATAAGCTGGGACTTCGCAGTATCAAGCCGGTGCAGGTAGGGGATGTGAAGGTAGTTCCAAGAGATGTGGTTGCAGCCTGTGCACCGCAGCCAAAAGATATCGGAGATGAGATGACCGGAAAAATGCTGGTCGGAGTACAGTGTATCGGAAAGAAAGACGGAAAGGAAAAAGAATACTTCCTGTATCAGCCATTTGATAATCAGGAGTCTATCGAAAGATGGGGAACCCAGGCTGTTACCGCCCAGACAGGATTTGGAGCAGCACTTGCACTGGAGCTGATCGGAAGAGGAATCTGGAAAGAAGCTGGGGTCTATGCACCGGAATATTTTGATCCGAAACCATACCTTGAATTAATGAAAGAAAGTGGTTATAAATACGGAATTATAGAGAAATAATCTGGATGCGCTCAGAGATGGTCTGAGAAAATAAACAAAATAAAGTTACGCGCAAAACGGTACAAAGTCATAGAAGAACTTTGTACCGTTTTGTGTGTGACAGGAAATCAGATCAACTTACACTCTTTGGCCCATTTGGTGACAAAGGTAAGAAACTTATCAAGTGCAGGAGAGAGTTCAGGTGTATCCAGATAGGCTACGGACAGATTCCTGCGGAAGTGTTCGGTAAAGGAACGGACACAGACGTTGAATGGAATATTATGAAGCAGAAGTTTGGGAAGTACAGTGATGCCAAAGCCCTGTTCCACCATTTTAATCGCGGTATAGTCTTCATTGATCCGAAATCTTACGTTAGGCGTGATATGGTTTAATCGGAATAATTTTCCGGTTTCATAATCAAAATCATCGGCGGAGAGAACAAAATCCTGTCCGTCAATATCGGCAAAAGATACCGTCAGCTGATCGGCAAGAGGATGGTCCAGGGAAGTAACCAGAACCAGTTCGTCGGTGCCGACAGGCAGATTTGGGAAATCCTTTGCGACATATTGCGAAACAAAGATACAGTCCAGTTCTTTTTTGTGAAGCTTTTCCGTCAGGTTCTGAAATCCGTCAACATAGAGCCGAAAGGTGATATTCGGGTATTCGGCAGAAAAATTTTTCAGTACTCCGGGGAGCCAGTTATAGGCAATGCTCTGCACCGTTCCGATGCGGATAAAACCACTGTCCAGATTGTTGATATTTGAGACGATCTGATCGATCCGTGTATTGGCGGAGCGGATATGCATAAGTTCTTCAAAGATGGGTTCTGTTCCGGGAAGTGCTTCCATTCCGTTTTTTGAACGCTTGAACAGCTTAAGACCAATCTCTTTTTCATAATTGCGGATAGTCTGGCTGACAGCTGACTGTGTGTAGTTGTGTTTTTGAGCAGCTTTCGAGATGCTCTGATTCTCATAGACATCAAGAATCACATCGTATTTAGACATGATGAAACCTCCCGTGGTGTTGATAAACAATGCTCTTTTACTATCTTACTTAATATAAGGAAGATAATCAATATCTGTGGGATTTTATTATAAATTTTTTTAAAATCAAACATAAGAAAAAGTGAAAATATAAGCGCAAATCAAAGAGTTAACAATGTATTAAGAAAAAGTGAAGTCTGATATCAGTTTTACAGACTTTTCAATGACCGGAAACTGGAATAGCATAGAACAGGGGAATGAAATTCAAAGGAGTTTAAGTGTATCATGAATTAAAGGAGAAGAATAATGGGATACAATTACTGGAACGGAACAGAAGCGGCACACCGCCGTGTTATGATGAAGGCGGCAGGATATTCGGATGAAGATATCCGTCAGAAACCGCATATCGGAATACCGAATTCTTACATGGCAGGTTCTCCCGGAACTGCGCATCTTCGCCAGGTGACAGAAGCTGTAAAAGAGGGAATCTGGGCAGCAGGAGGAATCCCGGTAGAATTCGGAATCCCGGCTACTTGCGGAAATGTGGCAAATGGTGCGGATGAGATGAAGTATGAGCAGGTAGGAAGAGATATCGTGGCAATGTCCATCGAATTTGTATCCAGAATACATAATTTCGATGCGATCTGCTGTGTGGCATCCTGTGATCTGATCATTGCCGGATGTTATCTGGCAGCGTGCAGACTGGATATTCCGGCTCTGGTAGTGACCGGGGGATCAATGCAGGCCGGAAATTACTGTGGTAAGACAGTTGTAGAGGCAGATCTGGATGCGGCAAGATTCTCAGGTGCTTCCGAAGCTGAGTTATTTGAAATGGAAGAAAGCGTCTGCCCGTCATTCGGTGCCTGCCCGTCCATGGGAACAGCCAACACGATGCAGATGTTAGGTGAGGTATTGAACCTTGTTATGCCGGGAACATCTACGATTCCTGCATCAGATAATGCAAGACTTCGTGCTGCAAGAACAGCAGGAAAATACATGGTACAGCTTGCCAGGTCCGGAAAGACACCAAAAGATCTGATCACCAAAGATGTTCTGGAAAATGCGATCATGTTTGATATGGCAGTTGCAGGATCAACCAATGCGGTACTGCATATCCTGGCATACGCATATGAACTTGGTATCAAGCTTACACTGGCAGATTTTGAAAAGTATGCGAAGGAAATTTACTGCATCAATGCAGTGATTCCAAGCGGACCGTATACAGTTGTAGATTTTCATTATGCCGGCGGTGTAAAGCAGGTCATGAAGCAGCTTGCCGGTAAAATCCATACCGATGCGCCGACGATTTACGGGGATACAACTTGGGGTGAACTCCTCGATTCTGTGAAAAGCGCGCCAAATAAAGTCATTCATTCGCTGGAAGATCCTGTAGCAAAAGAACCGGGACTTAAAATCATGCGGGGAAATATTTCTCCGGCAGGGGCGATCGTACGTCCGACAGCAGTATATGAAGAAGTAAAATACATCAAAGGTGCGGCAAAAGTGTATGAATGCGATCAGGATGCATATAGAGCCATTATGGCAGGCGAGATTGTTGCGGGGGACATTCTTGTTATCCGCTATGAAGGCTGTAAAGGAGCACCGGGTATGAAAGAGCTGATGCTTAGTATCGATGCGCTGATCGGACTTGGACTTGATAAAAAGGTCGGGCTTATCACAGACGCGCGTTTCTCCGGATTCAACTACGGAGCAATTGTCGGACATGTTTCTCCGGAAGCTTATGACGGCGGTGTGATCGCTTTGATCGAAAATGGTGATGAAATTGAGATGGACATTGCAGGGGGAACCGTCAATCTTCTCGTATCTGATGAGATTTTAGCAGAAAGAAGAAAATCCTGGGTACGTCCGCCGCTTAAGCAGCAGAAGGGTGTTTTAAATATTTACGCACAGAACTGCAGACCGGCAGAAGAAGGCGGTGCAATGCAGCCATGGGCACTGGATGCAGACTACGGATATCATCACGAATAAAAGTATTGGTATGGATAAGGAGAGAACGGGTATGTTATTGCTTTCAAAAGAGGATATTAAAAGTGTAATTACAATGAAAGATATGATCGAGGCGGACAAGCAGGCATTTAAGATGGTTGTCGATGGTACGGTAGATACACCACTTCGTACAGTCATCAATGGAAAATATGACGGCGCATTTCTGTTTATGCCGGCTTATGCTCCGGAATTAGATGCAGCAGCCATGAAGGTGATCAACATTTTTCCACACAATATCGATAACAATCTGATGACATCACCGGCGCAGACCATGCTGATCGACGGAAAGACGGGATATGTGATCGCGATGCTGGATGGAACTTATGTGACACAGCTTCGTACGGGGGCCTCTTCCGGTGCAGCATTCGATCTGCTTGGAAAAAAGGAATGTAAAAAAGGTGCAATGATCGGTACAGGGGGACAGGCAGCAGCTCAGCTTGAAGCAATGCTTGCAGCCAGAAAATTGGAAGAAGTAAAGATCTTTGACCTGAATGAAGAAAGATACAAAGCATTTGCCGAAGAAATGCAGAAGGGACTGGCTAAATACGGTGCAAAAATCATACCGGCCAAGGATTCAGATGACTGTATCGAAGATGCAGATCTTATTATCACAGTGACTCCTTCCGCAAAACCGGTATTTGACGGAACAAAGGTAAAAGCCGGTGCAACCATCAGCTGCGTAGGTACTTATGAGCCCCATAAGCATGAGCTGGATCCGGCAGTTTTACCGAGAGCATCTAAGATTATCTGTGATTCAAAAGAGGCGGCGCTTTCAGAGACGGGGGATCTTCTGATTCCGATTGCAGAGGGAATCATTACAGAAGAGGATGTGCTTGGAAGTCTTGGAGATGTGATCAATGGAAAGATCAAAGGACGTGAAAATGACGAAGAAATTATCGTATATGAAACTGTAGGAGTTGCTGCGCAGGATCTGGTAGCAGCAAAAGTGATTTATGATAAGGCAGTAGAAGCCGGAAAAGGACTTCGCTGGGGAGAATAATCTAAAAAGAGGATGTAAATACAAAAAACACGGAATATTTCCGTGTTTTTTGTATTTTAAAGAATAGCTTTGTGATAAGATAAATGAGAACAATAATTTAAAGAAAAGGAAACAAGAGAAATGCTAACTACATGGATTCAGGCAGTATACCAATTTTTATGGGGAGATCTTTTAAGGATACCACTTCCGGGAGGTTCCTCTTTTGGTGTGTCACTGCTTATTATTTTACTGATTCCCACAGGAATCTATTTTACGATCAGAACAAGATTTTTGCCGGTTCGTCTTTTTGGAGATATGGTTCGCGCGCTTACCGGGAAAAAGAAGGAAGATGGCAGTCTGTCGACCTTTCAGACACTGATCGTCTCAACTGCAACGAGAGTCGGAATGGGAAATCTGGTTGGAGTAGTCGCTGCCGTTTCCGCAGGCGGTGCCGGTGCGGTATTCTGGATGTGGATCACAGCGATCATCGGTTCTTCAACTGCGTTTATCGAGGCAACACTTGCACAGCTTTATAAAGAAAAAGATCCGCTTTACGGAGGCTACCGCGGAGGTCCGGCATATTATATGCATCATTATGTAGAGAGACGGACAGGAAAGACAAAGAAACATGTCTGTATTGCGGTGCTCTTTGCAATCTCAGGGCTTATCTGCTGGGCCGGGATCAGTCAGGTGATCAGTAATTCGGTTGCATCTTCTTTTGAAAATGCATTTGGGATTCCGCCAATTTTTACGACGGTGATTCTGGTAGCCGTTGCGGCAGTGATCGTACTGCGAAAAAATGCCACAGTAAAGGTGTTGGATATTCTGGTTCCAATCATGGCAGTCTGCTATTTTGTGATTACGATAGTCATTATCTTGTTGAATATCCGAAGCCTTCCGGGTGTATTTGAGCGGATTATCCAGGAAGCGTTTGGAATCCGTCAGGCAGCAGCCGGAGGGTTCGGAGCAGTTCTTATGAATGGTGTAAAAAGAGGGTTATTTTCCAACGAAGCGGGTTCGGGATCAGCACCATGCGCAGCTGCGGCTGCAGAATGTGATACGCCTGTAAAAGCAGGATTTATACAGGCATTGGGTGTATTTATAGATACAATTGTGATCTGCAGCTGTACGGCGATGATCATGCTTCTGACGCCGGAAAGCCTGACCGAAGGGGCGGTAGGAATGGAACTTTTACAGGCAGCAATGGGCTACCATCTGGGACAGTTTGGTGTGATTTTCATTGCAGCGACACTCTGGCTGTTCAGTTTCTCCACTTTTCTCGGTATTTTATATTATGCAAGATCAAATATATCATATCTGTTTGGAGATGGAATGCTGCCGCAGAATCTCTATAAAGTACTTGCATTGGTGATGATGTTTATCGGCGGACTGGCAGCATACACGGTGGTGTGGGATCTTGGAGACGTCGGCGTGGGTCTGATGACCGTGTTTAATATTATTATGCTTTATCCGATGTCCGGAATCGCCATGAAGGCACTGAAATCTTATGAAACAGAGAAGAAAAACAGAAAAAAAGGATAAAAAACACAAGATATGGAAATTGTTCCTGAATAAATACAATATCTGCCAAAAATTGTACAAAATTGCATACATGCCTATATTTCATGGATTTGGGATTATTTTCTATTTGTTTTTTGAAAAAAGTGATGTTATACTACACCTGACAAAAAGATAACAATGTAAATACACACAAACACAGGAGGATATGCAATGGCTAAGTTTGAACAGTGGGAAGGCTTCCAGGGTAAAAACTGGGTTAATTCCGTAGATGTACGTGACTTCATTCAGTGCAAC
>ENA-ORTB01003842-ORTB01003842.1-human-gut-metagenome-genome-assembly--contig:-NODE-3842-length-11123-cov-6.846043_pt1 | contig 11123 bp, 7 predicted proteins | sample MGYA00241905_ERZ509174 | MGnify/ENA primary metagenome ERZ509174 (study PRJEB26280, sample SAMEA2338851) | human gut metagenome | biome: human gut; feature: human-associated habitat; material: faeces...
TCCGCGCGGAGTACGATTTAGGAAGCCATTCATCAGAAGATACGGCTCATACACATCCTCCAGCGTTCCGGCATCTTCGCCGAGCGCCGCTGCCAGGGTTTCCAGACCAACCGGGCCGCCGCCGAATTTCTCGATCATCATGAGAAGAATACTCCGGTCATTATTATCAAGGCCGACCTTGTCCACATCCAGAATGTCCAGCGCAAAATCCGCTACCTGTTTGGTAATGACTCCGTCATACTTCACCTGTGCAAAGTCCCGCACCCGTTTGAGCAATCGGTTTGCCAGACGTGGCGTGCCTCGCGAACGCCTTGCGATCTCTGCCGCGCCCTCCGGCTCAATGCCGATGCCAAGCACCTCTGCAGACCGCTCTACAATGATCTGCAGCTCCCCTGGCGTGTAAAATTCCAGCTTCTGTACCACGCCAAAACGGTCACGCAGCGGTGCCGACAAAAGTCCTGCTCTTGTCGTCGCTCCCACCAGCGTAAAGCGCGGCAGATTGATGCGGATGCTCTGGGCGCTGGGGCCTTTGCCGATCATGATATCCAGCGCATAGTCTTCCAGCGCCGGATACAGCACCTCTTCCACCTGCCGGGACAGGCGGTGGATCTCGTCGATGAACAGCACATCGCCCTCCTGCAGGTTGGTCAGCAGGGCGGCCAGGTCGCCGGGCTTTTCGATGGCCGGGCCGCTGGTGATGCGGATCTGCACCCCCATCTCGTTGGCGATGATTCCGGCCAGAGTGGTCTTGCCCAGGCCCGGCGGGCCATAGAGCAGGATGTGGTCCACCGGCTCCCCGCGCCGCTTGGCGGCTTCCAGATAGATCTTCAGGTTCTGCTTGACTTTTTCCTGCCCGATGTAGTCCTCCAGATGCTGCGGGCGGAGGTTGTTTTCCTCGCTGTCCGCAGCGGTCATGCCGGGCTGCATCATTTTTGCGCCGTACAGCGCGGTTTCGTCCTGCATTGTTTACCTCCTGCCTGCCATGCCGCGCAGGGCCAGCTTGATGATCTCTTCCACGGGCAAGGTCGCGTCGATCTTGGAAATGGCCAGCGCGGCTTCGCTCTGGCTGTAGCCCAGCGATACCAGCGCCGCAATGGCCTGCGACGCGCTCTGGGTGGCCGGTTCCCCGGACGCAGCACCGGCCACATCCTCCAGCGAGATGCCGTCCACAAAGCCCTTGGCCACCTTGTCCTTCAGTTCCAGCACGATGCGCTGGGCCAGCTTGGGGCCAACGCCGTTGGCGGCCTTAAAGGCCTTGTGGTCCCCTGCAGAGATGGCAAGCGCCACCCGCTGCGGCTCCATCACGCTCAGGATGGCCAGCCCCACCTTGGGGCCCACGCCGGAAACAGCGGTCAGCATCTCAAAGCAGGCCTGCTGCTCCTCGGTGGCAAAACCGTACAGGCTCACGTCGTTCTCGGTCACACTCATCACGGTGTAGAGGGTCGCTTCCTTGCCCACACCGGGTAGGGCCCCCGCCACACTGGCCGGGCACTGGGCATAGTAGCCCACGCCGCCGCAGCTGAGCACCACCGCACTCATGCTTTTTTTTACGATTTTTCCAGTCAGACAGTAGATCATGGATCACACCTCAGATCGGCCCGGCCACACGGCGGGTAAAACGATTCAGCTGATTGCCGTTAGTATGGCAGAACGTAATGGCCATGGCCAGCGCATCGGCGGTGTCATCGGGCTTGGGCACAGCCGGCAGGCTCAGCAGCATGCGGGTCATCTCCTGCACCTGCTTTTTGACCGCCTTGCCGTACCCGGTGACCGCCTGCTTGACCTGCATGGGGGTGTACTCGTAGATGGGCAGCCCCGCCTGCGCCGCCGACAGCAGAATGACCCCCCGCGCCTCGGCTACGCCGATGACGGTGGTCTGGTTGTGCTGATAGAACAGCTTTTCGATGGCCAGCACCTCCGGCTTCGTCCGCTCGATGACCTCCCGGACGCCGGTGTACACCTCGTCCAGGCGGCGCTCAAAGGGTACGCCCGCGTCGGTGCATACGGCACCAAAATCCACCGGCGCAAACCGGTTGCCCACATAATCCACCACGCCCCAGCCCACGATGGCGTAGCCGGGGTCGATGCCCAAAACTCTCATTCTGCGATACCTTTCCTATTATAATCAGTTTATTATACCACACCCATAGGTTGGGAGCAACCGGAAACCTGTCGCTCCGGCCGCCAAAATGTGCGCATCCGCGTCCAAAAGCCGCCCAAGCCCGGCAGTTTCAAAAAACTTTTACAATTTTTGAAAAAAGGCTTGCTTTTTTTGCGCAGGTATGGTAATATAATCAAGCTGATTTTGGCAAAAATAGAATATGGACGGTTAGCTCAGCTGGTAGAGCATCTGCTTGACGTGCAGGAGGTCACAGGTTCGAGTCCTGTACCGTCCACCATACAGTTCGTACTCGAACCCGATTCTTTACGAAAAAGGGTTCGGGTACGTTTTTTGTTTACAGGAGGTTCTGCGAAAGGACTACTCGGAACGGTAAACGAACAAAGGCAGGGTATCACCGTGGCGGTGGTATCCTGCCTTTTTCTTTGAAATCAAGTTATCATTGTGCGAACTTGATTGCCCTTATGGAGAAAATCATTTTACTGGTCTGCGCTTTCGTACATCTGGGTCGTTGTGCCGACCTGCTCCGTACCAGCGTTCTCGTCAATGGTCACATCGGCAGTGCAGCTTTCAATGGTGCTGCCCTCGGCGCGGCCTGCAACGGTACCGGGTGTAACGGCACCGTCAATGCTGCCCTTTACCGAGCAGTTGGTGATTTTGAAAACCGTCTCCTCACCGTAGTAGTACAGACCGGTACCCACAAGGCCGCCCACATGGGTGGCACCGTTTGCCTTGATGTTCACGGTCACATTGCAGTTGTCAATGACAGAGGGATAGTTTTTAGTGGAGAAGCCTTCCGTCTCAAGGCAGATATCCGGGTTGGAATGAGTACCCGCATAGCCGCATAAACCGCCAATGGCGTGACCGCCGTTTTCGCTCTCGATGGTCACATCAGCGGTGCAGTTGGTGATGGTGTCCATCATTTCCAGACAGCCACCGATGCCGCCCAGACCCACCGGCTCATTGCCGGTGGCTTTTACGGTGCCGGATGCGGTGCAGCTGTCGATGCTGCCGACAAAGCTGCCGCCGACTACCAGACCGCCGCACTCGGCAACGTCTGCCTGGATGATCTGATCGGTAAAGTGATTGTCACCGATGACGACCACGGTAGCGCCCTCCACCGTGCAGTTGGTGATGGAGTTGTTGTTGCCGCCCACGATGCCGCCGACACAGTTGTTGCCGGTAATGGTGGAATCACCTTTCAGTGTGACGTTGTCTACAGAGCCCATGTTGTAGCCCACAACACCGCCAATGGCCATGGAAGTGCCTTCCGTTACTGCGACCGTGGCATTTTCCAGTGTCAGATTTTTCACCTCACCGCAGCTTACGCCGAACAGACCGGCACCGCAGTTGTAAACATCCGAAGTATAGTTCAGGTTGGAAATGGTATGGCCGTCGCCATCAAAGGAGCCGAGGAACAGGGTGGAGTGTGTTTCCATGTCGTTCATGTTGCCGATGGGAGCCCACTCGACGCCAGACAGGTCCAGATCACTGGTCAGCTTGAAGGAAACACCGGCATAGCCGCCCTGCGAGCCATCGTTGACGTTGGAAGCAAAGGTCAGCAGGGAATCTACGCTGTTGATCTGGTAGGGGTCTTCCTGCGTGCCGGAACCACCGTCATAGTTGGCGGAAACAGCAGTGGTGCTGATGGAAGAAGCTGCCGCAGAACTTGCGGCAGTGCTGCTTGCGGTACTCTGGGCGGAAGAACCTGCACAGCCTGACAGGAGAGCGGCGGCGAGGCATACGGCAATCACGCCGGTTTGAATTCGTCTCATAATGGAATATCCTTTCTTTGTTAGTTTCTTCTAACCAGAAAGTATAACAAAACAAAGACGGTCTGCCACTCCGAACCGTCAGGAAACATCCAATTCGGACGGCGAGTTTCGGAACAGAGTGGGGCTTATGCCGTATTCCTTTTTGAACGCTTCCGAAAATTTGCTAGGGTTATCATAGCCGAGTGTAGCTGCGATCTCGGTCACACTGCGGCTTGTATCCTGCAAAAGGACGCGGGCGGTCTGCATCCGGTAGGTTTTCATGTATTGATAAATGGAGCTGCCATAAACGGCTTTGAAGCAGAGCTTCATGGAAGTCTGCGCAATGCCGAACTGCCGGGAAAGCTCAGCCAATGTGTAATGGTGACTGAGATCTTGTATCATTGCATCGTGTATCGCCCGGACAGCCGTGACCTGACTGCGGGAGAAAAACTGCCGCTTTTCCGAGAAGGACTCCTGCGGTAGGTCGTTTAGGAGCATGAGCAGTTCCAGTACCTTGGCTTTCAGGTAGTGTGCCATCCGTTCCGGTGGGGCGGCATACAGCTCCGAGAAAATGTGCGCGACTTCCCGGTTGCTGCGCAGCACATAGCAGCTCTCTTCCCGGCAGAAACGCTCGGCGATGGCTTCCAAATGGATATCAAGATCGCCCATGATGGCTTCCAGAGAAGAAAGCGTCTGCTGCGCCCGCGGCAAGTCGATGGTGATGGAAATGCCGTGATAGTGCGCCAGTGGAAAACGGGTCTGCCGGGTGGTGTGGCTCAGCCGGTGAATGGACAGGTCGCCCGCACCGATATACTGATAATCGCCGTTCTGAAATTCGCACTCAAACCGCCCTTCCCGGCAGTGATTGATTTCGATGGTATCCGGCATGGGGCGTTTGTTCTGATTCTGCCCGTCCTTCATGTGAAAGTCATTGTAGAAAAGATCGATCCCCGACAGGATCGGATATTCAGAGATGAGCCCTTCGCCGGTGTCGTTTTGCATCCGGTAAAGTCTGCACCCGGCAGATGCGGCCAAATGCTGCACCTCCGGGTCAAAGAAATCAATGGGACACTGCTTCATTCCAGCACCTCCTCACAGCCCTATTATAATAAATGCATGAGTTTGGAACAAGCCACACCTTTATCCATTGAATCTATAAATTCCAGCTTATAGCACGCGTTCCTAGCAGGGTTTGGGGCAGGCACGCCCCAACAAGAACACTTCGGAAACTCGCAAGAGTTGAAGGAGTGAAGTCCCGGATGGACAGGAAATTTTCAAGAACTGAAAATTTGTGGCCACGGGACGATTCTTGCTCTCAGCTAATAAGCTCAAATTCGATTTTCCGTAATTGTTTCCAAATTGTTAAAACGCATAAGCGGGCAAAGAACTTTTTTCTTCTGAAGTGGTGGTGTTCACGATGAGCACCACCACTTTTCCGTTTTGTTTTTCTTGCAAACAGGTGTGAAATATGGTATATAGGTTATACGAAACATTGCGTTGATTCAATGATGTGCAAAGAGAGGTGCTACCATGACCGCCGTAATCTACGCCCGCTATTCTTCTGACAGCCAGCGCGAAGCGTCCATTGAAGGGCAGCTGCGCGACTGCAAGGACTACGCCGAGAAGAACGGCACTCAGGCTACTGGCGCTGATGGCTTGACCACCAAGGTTCTTTACGAGGTTACGGGAGGATACACTTGGTCTGTTCCGGCTACTATCAACTTTGGTAAGAATGCTGGCGGTGGGGCTCAGAAACGCACTGTCAATGCGACTGAAACTGCAGAGAAAGAAAGCACAGAGGCAACTGAAACTGCCGGTACTGCACCCAAGGTTTTTGTTACCAAGAACGTTATTGCCCCGGGTAAAACCCTGAAGATCAACCTGAAAGCTCAGGATGGAAACGCGTTCGAGGTCAAGACCAGCGAAGACGGTAATGAAGCAACGCTTACCTACAAAGTTAAGACCACTGCCGAGACAATCGATGGCACTCCGACGAAACCTTATACCACAAAGCCCGTGGATGCAAAAGGTACTGACATTCTGGCTTTGAAGGCTGGTAAGAATACCGGCGACGTTGCGCTGGAGTTTGAGCTGACGACAGCAAAAAGTAAGGCTGAAATTGCCGGCAAGTACGAGGGAAATGTCGTCTTTGTCGCTGATGCTACCACCTAACCCCCGCACCCAAACCTGAATAATACCTGAGCCCAAAGGGGAGACGGGAGATGTTCCCTCTCTCCTTTTTTGAGTTTTGCGGCAAAAACAGCCACCCCACACAAGGAGGATACACCATGAAGCATTGTGCAAAAAAACTGCTGGGCCTTGCGTTTGCGCTGGCACTGTGCCTTGCGGTGGGTGGAACTGCGCTTGCCCAAACGCCGGAATTTGCCGATATGCCGGACGCCCTGCCGGAGCTGGAAATGCTGGACTATGAGGCGAATGTTACCGCCGAACCGGGCATGAACACCGCCGGCAGCATTGAGACTGACGGCTATACCGTGACCATCCCCACCACTGTGACGGTGGATAGCGAGGATAATACGACGAGTACGCTGATGGTTACGGCAGACGTGCGGCAGATGCGCACCCTGACAATCACCCTTGACTCTAAGAACAACTGGCAGTTACGGCACGAGAGCGGGCAGGTGCAGGCAGGGTATAGCCTGACGGCAGACCCGGCCATCGGTTCTTCGTACAGCGGGAAAAATATGTGGATGTATAACGAAGTTGGAACTGACCGTAAAACAAAAAAGCCGGAGCTTCATTTGATTGTAGCACAGAAGGCTAAGGACGATTTTGACATAAATTGGAAGGACAGCTTTAACGTCCCTCTGACTGTTCAGGTGACAAACCCCAGCCAAGCTACCATGAGCGGCACTTACTCCGATACAGTAAGCTTTGAGTTTGCCATTACTCATAAATCATGCATTACTTATTTCATCAACGTCTACGAACAGGAGCTGCAGCTTACAGCCGATGGGAAGAGCGTTGAAGCCGTGGATATGGTGAATGCGGACGGAACAGTGAAACCCGGTGCTAAACCGGTGCACACCGAGATTTTGGAATATCCCACTGGAAATGACAAAGAATATCCGTGGAGCTATAGCGGTGACGAAGCAGATGCTGCTCTTCGCTGGGAAAAAGCGACAGCGACCATGAACACACACCAAGATGCCAGCGGTATGACGGATAACAAGGTGGATGCAAACAATAACGTTACCATCAACCTGAACCGGAAGTACAAGTGGTACTGGCTGGATGTGAACGGCGCTACGGATTACACTGGTGGTGGTAATGAAGCCATCGGCGGCAACCAAGGCGAACATATTGGCAGCTATGTGGAGATCAAGCTGTCCGTAGATGGAAAGGACTGGACGGACTGGTTCTGGCACGGCGATGGCGATGATTATTGGGCAAACCTCCCCTATGGCATCCACTTTAAGCTGGGCTTGCACCATGTCAAAAACGGCTATGTCTACGAGAACTCAGGCGGCGGCGTCAGGATCATCGCAAATAAAGAGGAGGCCTATACCACTGATACAGAGCTGATAGAAGACCCGGACGGCGATACCACCTACTATGTGTATACGGGCGAAATGACCGGTGCGCCGACCGGCACGGATGGGTATAACAACGTCTGCTATTGCTACATCCCTTGCTATAAAAAGGGCTTGACCTATATAGCAAACGACGGCACAGGCGGCACGGAAAGTGTTAATACCGGCAACCCGCCGCGCTCGAACGTGCTGTATGAGGATGACGGCAAGCTGAAAAGCCCGGAGGACTTGGGAATTACCGCCCCCGCCGGCAAGTCGTTTGCCGGGTGGAGCACAAAATCCACCTATACCAAGGGAGACAAGCTTTATCAACCGGGCGCTAAGGTTAGCGATGTCGTATGGGACACCTACACCGCCGCCGAAATGGCTGCAAGGCCGCAGAGCGATGAGCAAAAACGTGTGCTTTACGCCATTTGGGGCTATAACATCACCGTGCAGTTTGAGGACGAAACGGGCTACACGGCAGATGGTACGAAAGACCCTGTTCTTGGCAGCCCGATGACTGGATATTCCTTCACGCTCAAAGGTCAAGCGGTGGAAGAGGGCAAGGAATGGACGCTGGATTTGACAAATCCTGAGGTGATGACGGCAATTACCGCTGCAACCAATGCCGCAAGAGACGCCACGCTGATTGAGAATGCAACGGATAATGAAAACGCAATAGGGGAAGAACTTGAAAGAAAGATTTGGAAGATAGGCAACTACATAGAAGAGGGTCATAATTTTAACTACACGAAGGAATGCACGATCAGCGCAGAGGACTTGAAAAAGCCCAACCCCACGTTGATGATCCAGCGCAGACGCTATTTGCTGTCGGTGATCAGTGCGGAAGCTACTACGAGTTATGTCTACGGAATTGCAAAAAATCCTAATGACCAGAAATATGGCACGTTTACTGTTACAGTAAATAATGATGAAAAAGCATCCAACACATCGTTTTATCAATGCGGTCTGAACTATGGTGCAGGGTATGAGATAAAAGATGTTAAAGCTGAACCGGACTACGAAGATCAGGGATATTTGATTTTCAAACTTTCGCTAACAGAAGGAACGGCGCCGACTACGGGGGTTGTTTTTAAGTATATGACGCAGTCCTATTCTGGATTTATGACGGCAAAGGATGACAAACTCCACTATTACACGCCAAGCGATCAGAATCCAGAGCCTGTTTACAACGGTGACCCCGTCCGAGTGGCGTTTTCTAAAAAAAGTAGCTCCACCCCCGGCTCCACCACCCCTATGCCCGGCCCGAGCTTAGCCCCGGGGCTGAGCAGCCCCGCACCGTCCGCCGGCCTTGCCCTGCACTATCACGCGAACTTTGAGCCGGACGATGCCCTTGAGGAAACGGTAAAGACTGTGTACTGCCGCAGCGCTGCGGACGTAACGGTGCACCCTTGTATGTTCAAGCGGGCGGGCTATGCTTTTGCGGGCTGGAACACGGAAGAGGACGGCACAGGTACATGGTACTGGGTAAACGGCGTGCCCGTGACCGACTGGCGGGATGGCGACACGGTAGAGCTTTACGCCCAGTGGAAAAAGACCGCCGCCCAACGCCCTGTGGCAGACCCTGACCCCGTTGAGCCTATAGACCCGGTCGAGCCTGCAGAACCCTTTGACCCCGATGCCCCGCCGGCAGAGCTGGACGAGTTGTTTGGCGTAGACCCGGACGCCGCCTTTGATGCAGCCCTCGACCCGCTGCCGGAGGAACTGGACGATGCCTTTGGCGTAGACCCCGGCGGGAACACGGGCGCCCCGCTGCCGAGCTGACAAAACAAAAAGGTGAAGTGATCTTTTGGTCACTTCACCTTTTTTGCTTGCACGTTTTGCCGGAGACAACCGCTCAGAGCAGCTTTACAGCCAGCGCTTCGGTGGTGCGCTCCTGCGCTTCGGTGCTGCCGGGCTTGTCGTCCAGAATGTACCGCAGCACCAGCACCTCGGCCACATACAGCACTGCCACCTTGATGGGGATGCTGCCGGAGTCCAGCGGGCTTTCCTGTGCGCCGCACAGCAGCACAAGGTCTGCCAGCTTTGCGCCGGGGGAGTCCTCGTAGTGGGTGATCAGGATGACCTTTGCCCCGTTGGCCTTGGCGGTGCGCAGGGTCTCTATCAGGTCGCGGGTAGCGCCGGAGTAGGAGACGAACAGCACCACGTCCTGCTCGGTCATCAGGCTGGCAGCCATTACCTGCATATGGCTGTCGGCAACGGCGCGGAACTTGTTGGTGATGCAGGCAAACCGGGCGCAGATCTCGTTGGCGGCTGCCATGCTGCCGCCCTGTCCCATGCAGAACACCTGCCGGGCACTGTGCAGCAGCGCCACGGCCTGCTCCACCGCCTGCGGCGAAAGAGCGTTCTGGGTGCCGTTGATGGCGGTCATGAACAGCGCCGAAGCGTGCTCGCACAAAGTGGCGGTGTCGGCGTCCGAGGCGGGCTCCTGCTGGTTCACCAGCACGCCGGTGGCGTTGGCCTGTGCCAGCGCAATGCGCATTTCATGGTAGCCCTCAAAGCCCAGCGCCCGGCAGAACCGGAACACCGTGGCCTCAGCCACCTGACACTCTCTGGCCAGCGACGATATGGACAGATACTGTGCCTCCGCAGCGTGCTGCACCAGATAGTCCGCCACCGTGCGGCCGGATCTTGTCAGGTCGCCCTGATGCTGCTGCAGCAGCTCCCAAAAATTAGTAGACATTCTTTTCCTTCTCCTGACTTGGGCCGCCGGCGGGTGCCGGTGCCGTGTTCGTGCTTACCTTCTTATATAAAAGTATAAGAGAAACCGCGCCGCTGTGCAAGAGGCGTAATGACCACATTTTACCCGCCGGTTCTGTGCAGAGGGCACAGTTTTGGCAGAAAAAATGCTTCAAATTGTGAAAATGATTTTCATTTTTACAATTTGGGCTCTGAAAGTTGTTTTCAATATAACAGCGGGAAGTGTACCGTTTTGTAACTGTTTTGACAAGTGAAGTGTGCAAAATTATTGTGTTTTTTCTGATATCCCACAATTTTGTGCAGGCTGCTGGGTTTAAAAATGAAAATTTATGAAAAGAATGAATGGACAAAATGAAAATTATTTTCTATAATTAGGCTACAAACAACGGCTGCGGACACGAGCAGCCGCTACGAGCAAAACGGAGCACGATCCACTGCGGATCGAAGAAGATGAACAAGGAGAATCTACCATGAAAAACTGCATTTCCCGCCGTTCGTTCCTGAAGGCTGCCGGTATTCTGGGCGCTGCCGGTGCACTGGCCGCCTGCGGCGGTTCCTCCTCCAGCAGCACTGCTGCTTCCTCCACCGCTTCCTCTGCTGCTGCAAGTGCAGCCAGCACCGGCGCAAGCATCAAGCTGTGGACATACCCCATCGGCGGCTGGGGCAATGACGATACCGTCCAGAACCTGATCTCCAGCTTCAACGCAAAGTACCCCGACATCAAGGTGACCGTGGAGTATCTGGACTACACCAACGGCGACGATCAGGTGAACACCGCCATCGAGGGCGGCAGCGCACCCGATCTGGTCATGGAAGGCCCCGAGCGTCTGGTGGCAAACTGGGGTGCCAAGGGCGTTATGGCTCCGCTGAACGATCTGTGGACCGATGACGCCAAGAAGGACATCTACGCTTCTGTGGAGTCTGCCTGCCACAACGAAAAGGGCGACTACTACGAGTACCCCCTGTGCATGACCGCACACTGCATGGCCGTGA
>ENA-ORTB01003845-ORTB01003845.1-human-gut-metagenome-genome-assembly--contig:-NODE-3845-length-11106-cov-4.619401_pt1 | contig 11106 bp, 10 predicted proteins | sample MGYA00241905_ERZ509174 | MGnify/ENA primary metagenome ERZ509174 (study PRJEB26280, sample SAMEA2338851) | human gut metagenome | biome: human gut; feature: human-associated habitat; material: faeces...
ACAAGGTGGAAGTAAGTCTTACAAAGCGGAATTAACTTTTACAATTGACCTTTTTATGCAAAAAGACGATTATAATACAACAAAATCCCCTCATAAATTTGCATCTTATGAGGAGATTGCCATATGTTCAAATATAATATTAACTGCTTTATTTTATTCCCTCAAACCTCTCCTTCGCCTCTTTTACATACTCCCCCGCATTTTTTATATTCGCTTCTAGTTCTTCGTCTCTTATCTTTCTTACAACTTTACCCGGATTTCCAAGCACTACCGAGCCGTCAGGCACATCAACACCACCCGTTACAAGTGCACCTGCTCCTATCAGGCAGTTTTTCCCTATCTTACAGCCATTAAGCAATATTGCACCCATACCGATAAGAGAGCAGTCCCCAATCTCACAACCGTGTATTATCGCACCGTGTCCGACGGTCACTTTGTCACCTATACGAACCGGATACCCCTCATCGACATGAATTACGCAGTTATCCTGAATATTGCTTTTCTTTCCTATATAAACCTTGTCCGCATCAGCCCTTATGGTTGCATGATACCATACATTGACTTTCTCGTCCAAAGTGACATCCCCGATTATATCAGCACTCGGAGCTATATAACAATTTTCTTTTTTTATAACAGGCATAATTCTACTTCCCTTTCCATTCTTTATTTAGCCAGGCGGATATTCACAATCCACTTAAAGCCATATAGTTATTTTAATATCATATATTTGGGTATTCCGTCTACATAAAGATTTGCAATCTCTCCCTGTATCAGCGGTTTCAGATAATCAAGCATTTCCTTCGTCACTCCGTTACCATCACTATTTATCCATTCTTTTGGAACTTTCTTTTCCTGATTTGCAACTTCACTTATATCTACACCACTGTAAGAAACTTTATATTCCATGCCGTCTGCTCTCGTAAGTGTTGACATCTCTCCACTTCGTCCGTTTACTGCAAGTGACACGGCATTCTCTCCGAGTTTTTTTGATTCTTCTATATCTGTTTTACTCATAATGTGCGATGCACATCTCTGTAAAAGATTAAGCTCTATCGAGCGAACTTTACAGCCTATTTTTTCTTTCACCGCTTCCTCAAGAATTTTTCCTGTCCCTGCCAGTTTATTGTGACCGAATACATCAAGTTCCTTATCCGCATTTCCCTGTTCACATATAAATCTGCCCTCTGAATCATGTATGCCCTCACTTACTGCAACCATTACGGCAGTATTGTCTATAAGCATTTCTCTTACATCATCAATAAATTTATCCATATCAAATACATTTTCTTCAAGATATATAAGATACGGAACACTTCCATTCTTACCTTCTGCAAGTGCCGCTGCCGCTGTGAGCCATCCTGCATTTCTTCCCATCATCTCAACTATGATAACATTTCTTGTCTCATACACCTGTGATTCTCTTTCAAGTTCTGCAAATACTGTTGCAATATATTTTGCCGCTGAACCAAATCCCGGACAGTGATCTATTCCACACAGATCATTATCTATCGTTTTGGGTGCACCGATAACTTTTATATCGTCTATATCATGCTTTTTGCAATACTCTGATAATTTATACACCGTATCCATCGAATCATTGCCACCTATATAAACAAAATAACCTATATTATATTTTTTAAATATATCTATTATCTGTCTGTACTGTTTTTCATTCCTATCGGTATCGTCAAGTTTAAACCGGCATGAGCCAAGTGCAGCGGCAGGTGTACGACTCAGCATACCAGCTTTTTCAGGAGTATCTATTTTTTTCGTGAGATTTATAATTTTCTCCTCCAGTACCCCCTGGATTCCATAACAAGCCCCCATAACATTGTCTATATCTTCACATTTTTCTGCTGCTGTTATAACTCCGGCAAGTGTTGCATTTATAGCTGCCGTTGGTCCCCCTGATTGTGCTACAAGTAAATTTTTCTTCTCACTCATGTTTTTACCTCATTTCTATCAATTAATTTTATTGTGGCGTCAAGCAAATATTCGCAATCCATTCCGCTTCCTGCTTATAATTGCAATAGGGAATTCTATGCTATCTGACCTATTCCGTTTTACACCCACAGTCAAATTTTTCAAAGAACTCCCTGTTAATCTATGTTACTGCCATTATCCATCAATATAATTTAATATCTGTAATATAAGCAGCAACTCTTTATTCAAATGTTTTTTCATCTAATGTATATTTTATCCCTTTTAACATTCTGTACTATCATTTTCATGACAGGCATAAAATTTTCTTTAAAATCTTCTTTCGGAAGTATAAGCGCCTCATCATTTCCAACATAGAATGCGATATCCTTTGGTGTAGCAATAGCTTTTTCAACACGACTCCATTCATAATTTATAATGTTCCCTGAAGCATTTTCTGCTATCCCATTTTCACTAAATTCATACGATATATCATTGCTGTATCTGTCAAGTTTCATAAGCTGTTTTGCTTTCAGTTTAAGATTAAATGGAGTATATGCAATGAATCCTATTCCTGCCATTATGCATACGACAGACTGAAACATATTCATTTTTCCCATTCCAAGCGACAAACCACCTATAATGATTATAGCAAGTCCGAGTACATTTATCATAAATCCAGAAAACTTTGAATATGTATGAAACAACAATAAATCATATATGTACTCTGCTTTCATTTTTACATCAATCTTTACCATATATTCCCTCCTGTCATATGCATATTTTAATACTGCCATTCAACGGCACGCCTGACACTTACGGCCAGGCTATGAACCGATAAATAAACTTTACAATAATAATAGTATAACTGTCAATGTTAAGCTTGTTCTGATGCCCATCCTTCCGGTGAATATATACCCTTCTTATGCTTTCTCATCAAATTGTCAAAGAATGCAACTATAAACGGACAGAGGAACAATGTTATGATAGAAGCTGTTGCACACTGTGCTGTTGCCATATCAACATACTGTGCCATACTAGGATCTGCCTCTGCTACTGCCGCAGGTGTCATTGATGAGTTAAGTGCTGTTGTACCGATAGCTGCACCCATTGCATTTCTCTCTTTCTTTGGTAAAAGAAGATTAAATACAAAGAAGAAGATAATTGCTGTAAGTGCTGAGATGATACCAAGTAATATTCCTGATGCACCTGCTGTTATGATAGTCTTTATATCAGTCTTTGAACCGATTGAAATCGTCATGAAGAAAGTTACGATAGGTTGTGCTGTTGCACACGCTTTCCTAAATCCTTTGTCAAGATTTCCCCATATAAAACCAATAAGAATAGGTACAAGTGTTGCAATAAGTTTGTCGATTGGAATAGATGCAAGTCCTGTTGCACCAAGTGCTATAAGCGTAAAAAATGGTCCGTCATTAAGTGATAATATCGAAACTGCACCGGTATCTGTAGCATTTCCAAACTGTGATGACAGAGAAATGTACAATGAACTGTTTGAGTTTGTTATTGCCGCAATGATAACAAATGGTGTAAGTCCGAGGAAACCTGCCGGTCCGCAGATAGCACTCACTGCCATACCTAATGCAACTCCTAGTAAAAATTTTATTGCCGTAAGTGTAACACCTTTATACAAAGGCATTCCAACCTGTTTTATACTGATAGATGAACCGCACACTATGAGGAACAATCCCATCATTGCCGAATTTCCATCATAGAAAAGTGCTGTTACATAACCGCCTATCTGAAAGACCTGTGGACATATTGTGGCAAGTATAACTGCTATTACAAGCGGTATGATAACAAGACCACCGGGCATTTTCTTCATCTTCTCAAGTATGTCAAGGTCAAGTTCTTTCTTTTCTTCGTGCTGTGTATTTTCTCTCATGGCACTACCTCCTATATAATCTCCTGTACTAAACTGTTCTTTCTCCACTCATATACTGTTTTTCATATTCCATTATACGCTCTACCTTTGGGGTTGAGCCGCCGCCTGAAAAATCACATTTAAGCCAGATGTCAACAAGCGTCTTTGCAAGTTCGACACCAATGACACGCTCACCCATACACATTATCTGTGCATTGTTGCTCTTTCTTGAACGCTCTGTTGAAAATGGATCATGGCATACAGCAGCTCTTATTCCCGGAACTTTATTTGCTGTTATAGCCATTCCGATTCCTGTTCCGCATACGAGGATTCCTCTCTCAAAATCTCCTCTTGCAACTGCCTCTGCAACTTTTACTGCTACATCAGGATAGAGGATAACCTCACCTGCATCTGCTCCAAAATCTTCATATTCAATGCCTAAATCATCTAAATGTTTCATTATCTCCACTTTAAGATTGTAAGCTGCCTCATCACATCCAATTGCTAATTTCATAATATACCTCATTTCTGCACACATTTTTGTCTATATCAAGTTTGTGTCAAGTGTGCATAAACACAAATCACATATATGAGAACTTTTAATTTTCTATTATTTTCTTGTTGCTTCTCTAAACAGCCTGTCTACAATATCACAAGCTGTATTATCATTTCCTGTAAGTCCGCCTTTTCCTATAATAGGCATACCTGCATATTTTCCTACCATTCTTCCAATATCAGTCTGGGCGATGACATAATCAACAACTTCAAGACATTCCACCCCTAGATGGAAACATACATTTACCATGGTATCTCCACCTGTAGTGTATAATCCTGCTATCCTGTCCCTGCCTGTCTTTTCGATTATTTGGTCTATTATTGCTCCAAGACTTCCGTTTATTCTGTCTGCACTCATTCCACTCGGATAATTGCGTTTTGCATCTTCCTCGTCAAGATCAAGAAGATCACCATGCAATGCAGTCTCGATAAGTATCGCTCTGGGAGTTCCCTCATGAAGCATCTTTGTTGCAATTTCTACAACTCTATTAACTTCTTCTTCCGCTTCCTCCCCACCATTTATAAACGGTATAGGTTCAGCAGAAATCCTCAGATGTCTCTCATCCTGACAAAGAACTTCCATCTGTTTTTTTGTCACCGGTGTAGCACTGCCCGCAGCGATAAGAACTGTTTTTCCAGTGCCATCTGCCGTCTCCTCAGGAATATTTGGTTCCTCCTTTTTTATAAGACCACGACAGTAAGCCATTTTTGCCGTAAATGCCCCGGGATCAACAGCAAGCACATTCCATTTAAGTGAAACGCAGGCTGCTGCTATCTCCTCAACATCTTCAAGTGTGATCCCATCTGCCACGATTATCTCAGCTCCATTGCCCCTTACTCTTGTAAGTTCCTCCGCAATAGCTTCTCTGCCTTTAAGAACCACATCCAGTCCGATAAGTTCTACCTTTCTTTTGCTCTGCCCCGCCAAAAGTCTTGGAATATAATTTTCATGTACCGGTGTCCTTACATCCTGTGCAACAGGTGTATTTATAAGTGCCACTCCGTCTATGACTGAATATCCCCCGACAAGAATTCTTCTTGACTGAGGCATTGCCGGAACAACAACTGCCACAACATCATTACCGATAACATCCATCATCGCATCTATCTCAACTCCGACACCGCCTCTTAAAGTAGTATCAATCCTCTTGCTGAAATATTTAACTCCCATATCCACAAGTGCCTCCGTTGCTGAATGTACTTTTTCGTATGCCTCATCACCTGGGAGTGGTCTGCTGTTACTACTTATAAGAATGGCATCCAGTTCTTCGCAGGCTGCCTCTTTTTTTGCAGCTTCTTCATTAAAAAATACTGCTGTCCTAGCTTTTGACCTTGCAAGTAAAACACCTGTAGTAGTTGCTCCCGTAAGGTCATCCGCTACTGCACCTATCAATGGCATCCTCATCACCTCCTCATCAAACATTCTTATGCTTTTTCATGCATCTTAGCTGCATACTCTGAAACCACTTTTGTAGACTCTATCATACTTACACATCCTGCAATCCCTTTACCGGCAATATCAAATGCAGTTCCATGGTCAACTGAACTTCTTATAAACGGAAGACCAAATGTAAGGGTAACTGATTTTTCAAAATCAAGTGTCTTGCAGGCTATATGTCCCTGATCATGATACAATGAAAGGATTGCATCATATTTTCCAGATTTTCCTATATTAAATACCGAGTCAGCCGGTACAGGTCCTGTACAATTTATGCCTTTCTCCTTTGCAGCCTCAACTGCCGGAATAAGATCTGTAATCTCCTCTGTACCAAACAATCCATTGTCACCGCCATGAGGATTTAATGCCGCCACTGCAATAAGTGGATTTTCGATTCCAACTTTTCTAAGTTCCTTGTCAATGTTTATTACATCTTCAAGAACTCTTTCCTTTGTAGCATATTTGCACGCATCAATGACTGACATATGACGGCTTACAAAGAATACTCTGAGTTTGTGGCATGAGAACATGGTAAGTGCATATGGTGAATGTGTTTCATCCTGATATATCTCCGTATGTCCCGGCTGTTTTACACCTACAAGTTTAATTGCTCTTTTATGTATAGGAGCTGTTGAAACGGCATCAATCTTTTTAGCCATGCCAAGTTCGATAGATTTCATTATCCAGTCAACCGACATCCTTCCTGCAAGCTCCTGAACTTCTCCCCATACTATCGAATCAGTGTCATAATCTCCTGTTTCCATAATGTCAACAACACCGTATTCATATTTTGCTTCATCCGGATCAGAAATCTTATTGTATTTTAATTCCTTTCCCAAAACCTTAGCTGCTCTGTCCATAATAGCTATGCTGCCGATAACAAAAGGTCTGCATACCTCATGAATTTCTTTGTCTAACATTGTTCCTACTACTATTTCCGGTCCGATTCCTGCCGGATCTCCCATTGTGATTGCTGTGATTGGTCTGTAATTTGCTGCCATAACCTCATCCATCCTTTCGTTTTGTAATCAATTTTAAAATATTTACTTTGTTATTTTTTAATTCACTCATATCCTGCAATATATTTTTTCCTTCACATCAACAGAATATTTTCACTTTCAAACTTTTCAAATATTTTTGTTTTTCTTTTCGTTTTTCTTTTACTTTTCTTTTGTTTTTCTTTTGCTGTAATTGCATTTTATTTCGTTTTGTCATTTTTTGCAACCCCCTTTTTGCATTTTTGTTAATTTTGTATGTTTTCTTATATGCTTTTTGTGCATTTTGCACATATGATAATCATTGTATTTACTTTTATTTTCGTTTTGTCTTGCTTTTTCTTTCATTTTGTCTTATTATCTTTGTAAAGTAAATAATTTTATGTTATTTTCAGAAATTTTCACAACAAAGATTTGTGTCTGTGCACACCGGACACAAATGTATAAAAATGTGTGCAGAAATGAGGTCTATTATGAAAAAATTTTATTTTGGAACAAATCTTAAAATGTACAAGAACATTAAAGACACTACAGATTACTTAACATCACTTGAAAGATTAACTTCTGACATCAGCCGTGATGAGATGGAACTTTTTGTTATCCCGTCATACACATCACTGCCCGCTGCCACAGATGCCGTTTCACAAAATAATATAAGACTGGGTGCACAAAATATGGGCTGGGCAGATGAAGGTCAGTTTACCGGAGAAATTTCCCCACTTATGCTTGAGGAGCTTGGAATAGGACTGGTAATGATAGGTCATTCAGAAAGACGCCATGTTTTCCACGAGACAGATATTGAAGAACACCTGAAAGTCAAATGCGGAGTAGAGCATGGATATACAACACTGTTATGTGTAGGCGAAACTGATGAAGAAAAAGAATTTGGTATAAGCGATGAGGTTTTACGCACACAGCTTAAAGTAGGATTTCATGGACTCGCTCCTGAAGATGCCAAAAAAGTATGGGTAGCTTACGAACCTGTCTGGGCAATCGGAGTAAACGGCAAACCGGCTTCTGTCGAATATGCCCGGAAAAAACACCATGTAATAAAAGAATGTTTGAAAGAAATATTTAACGACAATGCAGATGAAATACCTGTATTATATGGTGGCAGCGTAAATCCTCAAAATGCAAACGAACTTATAGTACAGCCAGACATTGACGGACTTTTTGTCGGAAGAAGTGCATGGCATGCCGATAATTTTAACAAACTGATAAGAGATGCTATCGCATCATGCAAAAAATAAATTATACATATCTGCGGCATCCAATTCACAAAAAACAACCGTAGACTTTATTTAAGCACAATATATGTATGTTATATTACATAAAAAGCAAAAAGTATGGTTTAGTTTTTATTAAAACTAAACCATACTTTTTGTTTTCATATTTTTTATATTTATGTGTGTTGCGTTTTATGCTAACCATTCTTACGCTATGCCATTTTCAAACTATTTCCATATCCACATTTTTTTGATGTGCCATTTTCCTGTACTCCTCTGAAATACCATCGTCAGTGATTATCCTTGTTATCTTTTCAAGTGGACACACAACCATTATATAACCGCCACCAAACTTTGAACTATCAACAAGAAGATTTATCTCATCCGAAACCTCCAGTATTGCTTTTTTTACCTGCATCTGAGGAGAACCTATAGAAGTCACTCCTGCATCAAAGTTTATGCCATAAGCACTTATAAATGCCTTGTTTGCATGAAACCTCCTTACGACTTCAACAGCTATATCACCCATAGCCGCAGGCATTTTTCCTGCAATCTGTCCACCCGTCATAAAAACATTTATATTAGGCACATCCGATAAAACTGCTGCCACCGTGATAGAATTTGTTATCACGACCAAATGCTTTTCACTGTATTTTGTCAACTCAAGTGCCAGATAATAATTTATGGACGAATCATCAAGTATTATTGTATCTCCATCGTCAATAAACTCTGCTGCTTTTATAGCTATCCTTTTTTTTGGCTCACTGTTCTTATAAATATTTCCTGCATCAATTGAAACAGATAAACTTTCTTTTTCTCTTACTTTTACCGCACCTCCATGTGTACGCTTCACCAGTCCCTTATCCTCAAGTGCCTGTATGTCATTTCGTATAGTCACCTGGGAACACTCCAACTGTTCACTAAGATCATGAACTTTCACACTTCCATACCTGTCCAACTGCTGCAAAATATACTCCTGTCTCTGTGTTTTCATAATAGTCCTCTTTTTCCTATGCTGTGTTATATTACATGTTCATACAGCATCCGATTCACAGCTATATTTTACAAGAGTATCATTAAAAATTCAAGTACAAAATCACAGATTTTTCTCATATCATCACCCAAAGAATATCTCCATATCGTTCTCAACGGTCTATTTACCAAAAATCTCCTTTACCACATTGTAAGCAAGTTTTTTTCTGCGAAATTCATCAACAATCCCCTTATTGTTCATCGTTCTTGGTCTTGCGCCAAACCACTCATCACTTATCCTTATATCACAAAACTGCCAGATATAAACACCAATACAGTCTTTATACCCTAATACCGCTGTAAGCTGTTTTCTAAGTGCTTCTGCCTGATACTCCTCCGTCCATTTTGAATCATAATTGTTTCTATAGCCGTAAAGACCACCTGCTCCTATCTCCGTTATCATAAATGGTTTTCCCACACCTTTAGTTTCATTTTGCACCCATTTATAAAGGTCATCGAGATATTCATCCGGCTCAGTGTCATGATACCACAGAGGATAAATATTATATGAAACCACATCCGGCAGCTCAAAGCATATGTCCGTCTTAAATTTACAGCTTGCAAATGAACACGGTCTTGATGTATCAAGTTTTCTTATTATGTCAAACTGCTTTTTATAACACTCTTTTCCATACTCCGTGTCACTCGCACACTCATTTAATATCCCCCATATATAAATTGACGGATGATTATAATGTGCCGGTATCATCTCCTCTATCACCTTTTCTGCCTGCGGTTCAAAGTTAGGATTTCTCATGTTCTCCTCACTAAGACCTCTCGCATGATTTTCCTCCCACACAAGTATTCCCTGCTCGTCACATATATCAAGAAAAATCTCATCATTTGGATAATGTGATGTCCTTATCGAATTTGCACCCATATCCTTTACAAGCTCAATATCTGCCGCAATAGCCGCAAATGGGAGTGCACACCCAAACTGTGGATGATCCTCATGACGGCAGACACCTTTTATCCTTATTTTCTCCCCGTTTAAAAGTATTTCTTTTCCCGATACTTTTATCTCCCTGAACCCAAATCTGTCAATAAGGTCATCAAACGCCTTTTCATTTCTTAAAAGTTTAACCTCAATATAATAAAGTTCAGGTGTTTCTGGTGTCCATTCATTTATGTTATCAAATTCCATTTCTGCCTTAACAATATTATTTTTTTCTACATCAATATTTTTTAATATTAAATTTTCTCCTGCCACTTTTACCAAAACATCCACGCTTCTGTTTTCAGAATTTTTTATATCATTCTCTCCATCTGACACACATCTGTTATTTTCACTTATATTTTCTGTCTCATTTATTTTAAAACAAGCTTTATCTCCATATTTATTACCATTTGTATTTTCAAGATAAATTTCAATCTTTGCTTTCCATTTTCCGTCTGCTTTGTAAGGTGTAACATGAACATTTCTAATATAAACATCTGATATTTGCTCAAGCACTACAGGGCGGCTCACTCCACCATATGACATATAATCATTTGGTATATGTAATGCACTTTTTTCGCTGAATCTGTTATCGGCTCTTACTGTCAGCGTGTGCTCGCCATATGAAAGATTAGTGCACACAGCATCAAATATCGTATATGCATTATAATGTTTTGCAATCTTCCTTCCGTCAAGCCATACTTCTGCTGTGTGGCTTATCCCCTTAAATTCAAGTCTTATATTTCCACCAGTTTTAAATGTCGTGGTATATTCTCCCTCTCCGCGATACCCTACAAACTTCGGATGACTCTCCCAGCAGCAAGGCGTTGCAACCTTAAAATGTTCACCTGCATATTTGCCCACGCAAGGAGAAAAATCCCAGTATTTTCCCGTTAATTCCTGCTGTTTTCTAATATTATGTGTATTAAATGTCCTTACCATATCAATCTGCCGCCTTTCTTTGTTAATGCACTCTCTTTATCTTCTCAAAACGAAGATAAAGAGAGTGTATGTTTTAATAACCATTTGCAAAACTCTCATTATCCTTAATTAAATTGCATAGATAGTAACAGTTCAGCCATAAAAAGGTAATTGGCAATACAATGAGCTTGTTCATTGTA
>ENA-ORTB01003859-ORTB01003859.1-human-gut-metagenome-genome-assembly--contig:-NODE-3859-length-11084-cov-4.268565_pt1 | contig 11084 bp, 9 predicted proteins | sample MGYA00241905_ERZ509174 | MGnify/ENA primary metagenome ERZ509174 (study PRJEB26280, sample SAMEA2338851) | human gut metagenome | biome: human gut; feature: human-associated habitat; material: faeces...
CCGCCTATTTTCAAAATGCTTGCATCCGATGGCTCAATTGCAGAAGAGGCAATGTTTAATACATATAACATGGGTGTTGGTATGATTACAGCAGTAGATAAGCAGGACGTAGATAAAACCGTTGAGGCAATCAAAGCAGCCGGAGAGACACCTTACATCATGGGTGAAATCGTAGATGGCGAGAAAGGAATTACATTATGCTAAGAGCAGCCGTTTGTGTATCCGGTGGCGGAACAAATCTTCAGGCAATTATTGATGCAGCAGCGGCGGGCACGATTACAAATACGGAGCTTGCGCTGGTTATCAGTAATAAGCCGGGGGCGTATGCCTTAGAGCGTGCGAAAAAAGCAGGGATTTCATCGGAAGTCCTTGTTCCAAAAGATTACGAAGACCGAAATGCTTTTGGAGAAGCACTGATTCACTGTTTAAATGACAAACAGATTGATTTGGTTGTATTAGCTGGGTATCTTGTGATTTTGCCAGAGAATTTTGTAAAAGCGTTTGAAGGCCGTATCATAAATATTCATCCATCGTTGATTCCATCGCACTGCGGTGCCGGATATTATGGACTTAAGGTGCATGAAAGCGTTTTGGCAAGAGGAAATAAAGTGACAGGGGCAACGGTTCATTTTGTAGATGAGGGAACAGATACCGGCCCGATTATTTTGCAAAAGGCAGTGGAAGTGAAACAGGAAGATACTCCTGAAGTTCTTCAAAGAAGAGTCATGGAAGAGGCAGAATGGAAGATTATGCCAAAGGCAATTGATTTAATTGCAAATGGTAAAGTGGAAGTAGTAAACGGTCTTGTAAAAATAAAAGAATAACAAGAGCGGTGAAAGGGGAACATACATGAAAGTATTAATTATTGGAAGCGGCGGAAGAGAGCATGCAATTGCGTGGAAAGTGGCACAGAGTCCGAAAGTAGATAAAATTTACTGCGCACCGGGAAATGCGGGAATTGCAGAGTATGCAGAATGTGTAGCAATCGGCGCAATGGAATTTGATAAACTTGTAGCTTTTGCGAAAGAAAAAGAAATTGATTTAACCGTAGTAGGTATGGATGACCCACTGGTTGGTGGAGTAGTAGATGCCTTTGAAAAAGAAGGTCTGCGTGTATTTGGACCGAGAAAAAATGCAGCAATTTTGGAAGGTTCAAAGGCTTTTTCAAAAGATTTAATGAAAAAATACAATATTCCGACCGCTGCTTATGAAAATTTTAAAAGTGCAGATGAGGCACTTGCTTACTTAAGAGAAAAAGCAGATTTCCCGATTGTGTTGAAAGCAGACGGATTGGCGCTTGGAAAGGGCGTTTTAATCTGTAACACTTTGGAAGAGGCAGAAGAAGGGGTAAAAACCATCATGCTCGATAAGAAATTCGGTTCTGCCGGAAATACTCTGGTAATCGAAGAATTTATGACGGGACGTGAAGTTTCTGTGCTTTCTTTTGTAGATGGAAAAACAATTAAAACAATGACATCCGCACAGGACCATAAACGTGCAAAAGACGGTGATCAGGGATTAAATACCGGAGGTATGGGTACTTTCTCTCCAAGCCCATTCTACACAAAAGAAGTGGATGAGTTCTGTGAGAAATATGTTTATCAGGCAACGGTAGATGCAATGGCAGCAGAGGGACGTGAATTTAAAGGAATTATTTTCTTTGGTCTGATGCTGACAGAGAAAGGACCAAGAGTCTTAGAGTATAATGCAAGATTTGGTGACCCGGAAGCGCAGGTAGTGATTCCAAGATTAAAAAATGATATCGTGGAAGTATTTGAAGCCTGCATTGATGGAACACTTGATAAAGTAGATTTACAGTTTGAAGAGAATGCAGCAGTGTGCGTGGTTTTAGCTTCTGATGGATATCCGGTTTCCTATGAAAAAGGATTCCCGATTGAAGGGTTGGAGACATTTAAGGAAAAAGACGGATATTATGTATTTCATGCAGGAACTGCATTTAAGGACGGAAAAATTGTAACCAATGGCGGTCGTGTCTTAGGTGTAACTGCAAAAGGTGCGGATTTAAAAGAAGCCCGTGCAAATGCTTATGAGGCAACAAAATGGATTTCTTTTGAGAATAAATACATGAGAAATGACATTGGAAAAGCCATTGATGAAGCATAAAAAGTAAGTCGAAAAAATAAAATGGGAAGAAACAGTCTGAATTTAATGAATTCAGGCTGTTTTTTTGGTTGACGAAAGGTACAAAAGTGGCTATAATCTTAATTATAATTTCTATATGATTTATCGCTTTAAAGGGTAACGGTTTAAAGCGAAGAGTCCATTGAGGAAAAAGGAGGAAAAGATTATGAAATTAAGAAAAATTATGGCAGTTTTAATGGCAGCATCTGTAGCTGCATCACTTGCAGGATGTGGAGGAAGTTCTTCTTCAGGTTCTTCCGATAGTTCTTCAGACAGTGCTTCTTCTGATTCAGGAAAAGTATACAAAATCGGTATTTGCCAGCAGTTAGAGCACGAAGCACTTGACCAGGCAACACAGGGATTTGAAGATGCGTGTGAAGAAAAATTCGGAAAAGACAATGTTACATTTGACCTTCAGAATGGACAGGGTGAGCAGGCAAACTGTGCAACCATTACGAATAGCTTTGTTGCGGATAATGTGGATTTGATTCTTGCAAATGCGACAACCGCACTTCAGTGTGCAGCAGCAGCAACGGATTCCATTCCGATTTTAGGAACTTCTATTACAGATTATGCAACTGCACTTGATATTTCTGACTGGAATGGTTCAACCGGAATGAATATTTCAGGTACCAGTGACCTGGCGCCGATTGACCAGCAGGAGGATATGCTGGTTGAGTTAGTTCCGGATGTAAAAACAGTTGGTATTTTATATTGCTCTGCAGAGCCAAACTCTGCTTATCAGGCAAAATTATTTGAAGATGCGTTAAAAGAAGATGGAATTGAGTATAAAGAGTATACAGCAGCAGATTCTAACGAGATTCAGTCTGTTACAACTTCTGCAATTTCCGAGTGTGATGCACTTTACATTCCGACGGATAATACAATGGCATCAAATACAGAAATTATTAATAATATCTGTCTGCCGGCTAAAGTTCCGGTAGTTGCAGGAGAGCAAGGTATCTGTGCTGGATGTGGTATTGCAACCCTTTCTATCAGCTATTATGATATTGGATACAAAGCTGGTGAAATGGCTTATGATATTCTTGAAAACGGAAAAGATATAAGTACTATGGAAATCGAGACTGCACCAAATGTAACAAAGATGTATAATCCGACAATTTGTGAAGAACTTGGCATCGAAGTTCCGGATGAATATGAAGCAATTGAGCAGGAATAAAAGAACAGAATGAATTACTCTTGGAATTTTTCTGTGCAGTAGTGTAGTATAAGGTTGATTTTCAGGCAAATAACGCAGGATGAATTTTTAGTCTGCGCTATTTGTCTGGTTATTTTTGCATACTGTATGAGGAAAGGCTTCGAGAGTATATCGTTTAAGAAAAATAAAGGAATAAGGATAAAAAAATGGTAGTTTATTTTGCAGCCTTGGACCCAATGACACTTGTGCGTGCACTTCCTGGAAATGTGGCACAGGGGATTATCTGGGGAATTATGGCACTTGGAGTATATATTACGTTTCGTATTTTGGATTTTGCGGATTTGACAGTGGATGGTTCACTGGCGACCGGCGGGGCAGTTGCGGTTATGTTAATCCGTGGCGGCATGAATCCGGCACTTGCACTTGTTTTTGCATTTCTTGCAGGAATGGCAGCAGGATTTGTAACCGGAATTTTACATACGGCATTTGGAATCCCTGGGATTCTTGCCAGTATTTTAACACAGATTGGATTGTATTCGATAAATCTTGGAATTATGGGAAAATCCAATCAGGCAATTAATGTGCTTCAGTATAAATTAGTTGCCTCTCTTCGTTATGTAACCGGAGAGGGAAGTGCCTTTTTCTTCTTAAAACTGATTTTTGGTGCGGTTGCATTAATTGCAATTATTTACTGGTTTTTTGGTACAGAACTGGGAGCTTCGATTCGTGCAACCGGATGTAATCCACAGATGGCAAGTGCGCAGGGAATTAATACTTCCTTTAACAAAGTTCTGGCATTAATGATTTCAAATGGATTAGTTGGACTTTGTGGCGGAATTTATGCACAGTATCAGGGTGCAGCGGATGTCAATATGGGACGAGGCGCAATCGTAATTGGACTTGCAGCAGTTATTATCAGCGAGGTTATTTTTGGAAAATTATGTGCAGGAAAGAAAATCGCATTTGCATTAACTCTTGCAGCAATCTTTTTCGGAGCGATTATTTATTATATTGTAATTGCATTTGTACTGTGGCTTAAGATGCCGTCTGATTATATGAAACTGTTTTCTGCGGTTGTAGTTGCCTGCTTCCTGGCAGTTCCTTATATGAAAGAGAAATATTTCAAGAAACGGAGGACTGCATAATGGGATATATGTTAGAAATTCAAGATGTGCATAAGACATTTAATGCCGGAACAATCAATGAAAAAGTGGCATTAAATGGGGTAAATTTAAATTTAAATCCAGGGGATTTTGTGACGATTATCGGTGGAAATGGAGCTGGAAAATCAACAACCTTAAATGCAATCGCAGGAGTCTGGAGTATTGATGCCGGAAAAATTGTGATTGACGGGGTAGATATCACAAAATTATCGGAACATAAAAGGGCAGCATTTTTAGGAAGAGTGTTCCAGGATCCGATGACAGGAACAGCAGCAACCATGTCGATTGAAGAAAATATGGCAATTGCGGCAAGACGTGGTCAGAGACGTGGACTTGGATGGGGAATTACGAAAAAAGAGAGAGAATCATTTAAAGAATCATTGAAAACTTTGGATCTTGGACTCGAAGACCGTTTGAGTAGTAAAGTAGGATTACTTTCCGGTGGACAGAGACAGGCGATTACCTTATTGATGGCATCCCTTAAGAAACCAAAACTTCTGCTTTTAGATGAACATACAGCGGCGCTTGACCCGAAAACAGCGGCAAAGGTATTAGCGCTTTCTGATAAAATCATCAGCGACCACAATCTGACAGCTATGATGGTAACACATAATATGAAAGATGCAATTTTACACGGAAATCGTCTGATTATGATGCATGAAGGAAGAGTGATTTATGACGTTTCCGGTGAGGAGAAAAAACAGCTTCAGGTAGCAGACCTGCTTAAGAAATTTGAAGAAGTAAGCGGTGGAGAGTTTGCAAATGACAGAATGATGCTGGCTTAAAGAATGATTTTAAGGCTTGGAATGAAATAAATTCAGAAAAAAGAACAGGGCAGATTATGAATTTTTGCTTTCATAATCTGCTTTTTGTATCTCTCAATAGATTGTAGGATAAAGGTTACTGTTCACAGGTGGTATCCCGCGAGGTGTTTTGCCATGAATATGGCAAAATCCCGAGATATACAGGGCAAAATCCCATCACCGTAGGTGATGTGGAATGGATTTTGACCAAGTTACTGTGAACGGAGTGAACAGTAACGGATAAAGGGTACTGCATTTAATTTTTAACTAAAATATTATCTTTTCAGTAAAAGATATGATATAATAATGTAAGCAATGCGCTAAACATTATGTGTAAAAGTAGTGTGGTGAATATGACTACCCTATACAACAGAGGCGAAGTGGACACGCCCATAAGAATGAGAATTGCCTGAATTTTCAGGTGGAAACTTAAATATCAAACTTCTTAAATAGGAGCATCGGCTCTTTTGAAGTCCATTACTTTTAGGTGATGGGCAGTTCACATTATTCTATATATAACAATTCCAAAGAGGAAGCAGGTGGAAAAATGGTAATAGAAATTGATTTTAACAGCGATGAGGCAATCTATGTCCAGCTTTGTAATCAAATTATTATGGGAATTGCAACCTCACAGCTTCAGGAGGGAGAAAATCTTCCTTCTGTAAGGCAATTGGCAGATACGATAGGAATTAATATGCATACCGTAAATAAAGCCTATACTGTTTTACGGCAGGAGGGATTTGTCAATATAGACCGCAGACGCGGTGCAGTGATTGCTGTTGATGTAAATAAAGCGAGAGCGTTACAGGAGATGAAAGAGACACTTGCTATATTGCTTGCGAAGGGAAGCTGTAGAAATATTTCAAAAGAAGAAGTGCATGCTTTGATTGATGAAATTTATGAAGAGTATGAATAAAGCAGGTAGTAAAGTGGATTGCGAATATCTGGTTGACGAATAGGACAGTAAAAACAGGACATGAAATAATAAGGAGGCTTTTCGTGAAAGAAAATTATTCAAAACAGGCATTGTTGGCGCTGAAAAAAGCGAAAGAAACTGCCGAAAGCAAGAAGCATAATTATATAGGGACGGAACATTTGCTTGCAGGGCTTTTGTTGGCGACCGGAACAACAGCGTCGGAAATCCTTTGTGAAGAGGGGGTTGTTTCTGAAAAATTAATGGAATTAATTGATAAATTGATTACACCGACAGAGGAAGTGATTTTAGAAAATCCGCAAGGATATACGCCACGTGTTGAGAGTGTGCTTTTTAGAAGTCGAGAGGCAGCCGGTAAATTTAAATCACGTACGGTTGGAACGGAGCATCTGCTTTTGGCAATGTTAGAAGAGTATGACTGTGTGGGAACAAGACTTCTGCATACACTTGGCATCAATATACAAAAATTATATCTTAATGTAGTAAAAGCTATGGGAAAAGAAGATATGATTTCTAAAGAAGAAATTCAAAATGGCAGTTTTATGAAAGGACAGACAGGCAGTGTAACTCCAACCCTTGACCAGTATAGTCGCGATTTGACTCAGATGGCAGAAGAAGGAAAATTAGATCCTGTTATCGGAAGAGAAAAAGAGATTTCGAGAATTATTCAGGTTTTAAGCCGTAGAACTAAAAATAATCCGTGTCTGGTTGGAGAACCGGGAGTTGGTAAGACTGCGATTGCAGAAGGACTTGCACAGCGAATTGTCTGGGGAATGGTACCGGAAAAGATGCTGGATAAAAGGGTGGTTGTATTAGACCTTTCCAGCATGGTTGCAGGAAGTAAATATCGTGGAGAATTTGAAGAACGAATTAAAAAAGTGGTACAGGAAGTCATGAATGATAAGGAAATCCTTTTATTTATTGATGAACTTCATACCATTATCGGAGCAGGCGGAGCAGAAGGAGCACTTGATGCTTCAAATATTTTAAAGCCGTCTCTTTCAAGAGGGGAAATCCAGCTGATTGGTGCGACAACTTTGGATGAATATCGTAAGTACATTGAAAAAGATGCAGCATTAGAGCGAAGATTTCAACCAATTACGGTGGAAGAACCAAGTCGTGAAGAAGCAGTTGCGATTTTAAAAGGCTTGTGTCCATATTATGAAGAACATCACGGTGTAAAAATAGAAGAAAAGGCATTGGAAGCAGCAGTAGATATGAGTGTCCGCTATATCAATGACCGTTTTTTACCGGATAAAGCACTGGATTTGATTGATGAAGCGTCATCAAAAGTACAGCTTGCCGGTTACAAAGTACCGGAAGGCATTGTGGAAAAAGAGGAAACGATTCATAAACTGATTTCAGGAAAAGAAGAAGCTTTAAAATGTGGAGATATTGAACTGGCAAAAGAACTGCAAAGAGAGCAGGATACTTTAAAAGAAGAGCTGGAAAAGGCAAAACAGAAATATGAAAAACAATGCAGCAGAAAACATCTTGTCGTAACAGAAGATTCTGTTGCAGAAGTGGTTGCACAGTGGACAAAAATTCCGGTCAAAAAACTGGCAGAGGGAGAGTCGAAACGTCTGGCAAAACTGGAACAGATTCTGCATAAGCGTGTAGTCGGACAGGAAGAAGCAGTGTCAGCAGTTGCAAAAGCAGTAAAAAGAGGTCGCGTAGGATTAAAAGATCCGAAGCGTCCGATAGGTTCTTTCCTCCTGCTTGGGCCGACAGGTGTTGGAAAGACGGAACTTTCAAAAGCGTTGGCAGAAGCTGTGTTTGGAAGCGAAGATGCGATGATTCGTGTAGATATGTCGGAATATATGGAGAAACACAGTGTTTCTAAAATGATTGGTTCACCGCCTGGATACGTTGGATATGATGAGGGTGGTCAGTTAAGTGAGAAAGTCAGAAGAAATCCATATAGTGTGATTTTATTTGATGAAATTGAAAAAGCGCATCCGGATGTCTTTAATATTTTACTGCAGGTATTGGATGATGGACATATTACAGATGCACAGGGCAGAAAGATTGATTTTAAAGAAACGATTATTATTATGACTTCTAATGCCGGAGCAAAGGCAATTATTGAACCAAAACGTCTTGGATTTGGTGCGGTGGAAGATGAGAAGAAAGATTACAGCCGTATGAAAGAGGGCGTAATGGAAGAAGTAAAACGGATGTTTAAGCCGGAATTTTTAAATCGTATTGATGAAATTATTGTATTCCATACGTTAAATAAAGAAGAAGTGAAGAAAATCGTAGGAATTCTGTTAAAAGATTTAACCCTGCGTTGTAAAGACCAGATGGGAATTGAATTGAAAGTTCGTGATTCGGTCAAAGAGCTGATTGCAAAAGAGGGCTTTGACCCGAAATATGGTGCTCGTCCGCTTAGAAGGGCAATCCAGAATAAAATTGAAGATGCGATGGCAGAAGAAATTTTGGAGGGAAGAATTAAACAGGGCGATAAGGTGATAATCGGCGTTTCTAAGGAAAAAATAAAATTTATGGTAAAACATGACTAGAAAAACTAGAAAAAAAGTTTGATTTATGGTAATATTCATGTAAGCAAAACTTTATAAAGATGGTTTAAGCTGAAAAGGTGTGAGGCTTAATAGCTGATTATGGTTCACACAACACAAATGGAAGCATCCGGTTTATAAAGAAAAAGTTTACTAACGAAAGACATATGGGAGGACATAATTATGTCAGTAATTAAAGAATTAATTCGTACAGAGGAAGATGGCACAATCAGTTTTGGAAATTATGAATTGGATACAAAATCAAAATTATCTGATTTTGAACATGATGGTGACATGTATAAAGTAAAAACATATAATGAGATTACCAAATTAGAAAGAAATGGCATGTTTGTATATGAATCTGTTCCGGGAACGACTGTTTTAAATCTTAATGTAGAAGCAGACGGCATGAGCTTTAAAGTAGAAGGACCGAAAGATGCACAGATTACAGTAGAATTAGAAGAAGATGCAGAATATTCTATCAAGATTGATGACGTGGAAGCAGGCGTTATGAAAACAAATCTGGGTGGAAAACTTGCCATCAGTGTAGAATTAGAACAGTCTGAACAGGTAGCAGTTGAGATTAAGAAGAAATAATAAGCAGTTTAAGCAAGATGCTTGGTTAATTGCAGCCGAGTCATTCACATGAAATACAAATTCGGGCCGAGGAATTTTCCTCGGCTGTTTTTGTTCCATAGCAAGCAATATAGAGACAATATAGGAGAAAAAAATGGCAAAAGCAAAAAAAACAGTCTTCTTTTGTCAGAACTGTGGATATGAAAGCCCCAAATGGTTAGGACAGTGCCCAGGCTGTAAGGAATGGAATACATTTGTGGAAGAAACGGTTCTGCCAAAGAGTTCAGGAATCTCTGGAAATGGTCAGGGAATACAAAAAGAAAGAATAAAACCGGCTACCATCTCAGAAATTGATATTACAGAGGATAATCGTATTACAACAAATATTGAGGAATTAGACCGTGTGCTGGGAGGTGGATTGGTTCAAGGTTCTATGGTTCTGGTGGGAGGAGACCCTGGAATCGGAAAATCTACCCTGTTACTGCAGGTGTGCAAACAGCTATCAGATAAAGGTCACAGTTTGCTTTATGTTTCGGGAGAGGAATCTCTGCGTCAGATAAAAATGCGTGCGCAGAGAATTGGAACATTTACAGATAAGATGAAACTTTTATGTGAGACGAATCTTAAGACAATAAAAGCAATTATTGAGAACGAAAAGCCGGAAGCAGTCATTATTGATTCCATTCAGACCATGTATAATGAAGAGGTTTCTTCTGCACCGGGAAGTGTATCACAGGTCAGGGAGTCAACAGGCGTATTAATGAAAATCGCAAAAGGTATAGGGATTTCCATGTTTATTGTAGGACATGTGACAAAAGATGGAAGTGTAGCCGGACCAAGAGTACTGGAACACATGGTAGATACGGTATTGTATTTTGAAGGAGACCGTCATGCTTCTTATCGGATTTTAAGAGGAGTAAAAAATCGCTTTGGTTCAACAAATGAAATTGGTGTATTTGAAATGCGGGAACAAGGATTAGTGGAAGTGAAAAATCCATCTCAAGTTATGCTGAATGGCAGACCGACAGATGCGTCAGGTTCCGTTGTTGTCTGCTCTTTAGAGGGAACAAGACCAATTTTAATTGAAATTCAGGCATTGATAACGCGAACCAATTTTGGGCTTCCAAGACGAACGGCAGTTGGAATTGATTACAACCGTGTCAATTTGTTAATGGCAGTGTTGGAGAAAAGGGTAGGATTATCTTTGGGAGAGTGTGATGCTTATGTAAATCTGGCTGGTGGAATGAAACTGGGAGAACCGGCAATTGACCTTGGAATTGTGGCAGCAATTATTTCAAGTTATAAAAACCGTGTTATAGATGAGGAAACTTTGATATTTGGAGAAGTAGGACTTTCCGGAGAAGTGCGTGGAGTCAGTCAGGCGCAGCAGAGAGTAAAAGAAGCAGAAAAGATGGGATTTACAACTTGCATTATGCCGAAGGCAAATTTAGAAGGATTGCAGGGAAAGTTTAAGATACAACTAATTGGTGTGGCGAATTTAAGAGAAGTAATGCAGTACATTTAAATTTAAATAAAAATAAAAAAAACGTTGACACTTGGCGGCAGCTGTGATATAGTATCAGAGTTGTCGCTGATAAGTGACAGAGAAAATACAGAACTTTATCAATATTATCAGTAAATAAAAAAAGTTGTTGACAAATAACTGAAAAGATGATAATATAAACGAGTTGCTGAAATAAAAGCAACAAAGAAATGAAAAGTTCGAAAGTAACAAAAAACTTTGAAAAAAGTTAAAAAAGTTCTTGACAAACAAAAACAGCTTTGATA
>ENA-ORTB01003871-ORTB01003871.1-human-gut-metagenome-genome-assembly--contig:-NODE-3871-length-11056-cov-2.516317_pt1 | contig 11056 bp, 8 predicted proteins | sample MGYA00241905_ERZ509174 | MGnify/ENA primary metagenome ERZ509174 (study PRJEB26280, sample SAMEA2338851) | human gut metagenome | biome: human gut; feature: human-associated habitat; material: faeces...
AGAAAAGGATAGAAGCAGGTCCGTCCCATGGCTCCATCATAGTTGCGTAATACTGATAGAAGTCTTTCTTAGCCTGACTCATCGTGCCATTGTTATCCCATGGCTCAGGGATCGTTATCATGACAGCCAGCGGCAGATCCATTCCACTCATGACCAAAAATTCAAGTGTGTTGTCGAGCATTGCAGAGTCAGAGCCTTCTGTGTTTACAACAGGTGTGACCTTATCAAGGTCGCCCTTCAAATGCTCAGACTTCATCGTTTCCTCACGAGCGAGCATTTTATCAGCATTGCCTCTGATAGTGTTTATCTCACCGTTGTGAACGATCATTCTGTTAGGATGCGCCCTCTGCCAGCTTGGGTTTGTGTTGGTAGAAAATCTTGAATGTACCATAGCGATAGCAGACTCGTAGTCCTTATCCTGAAGGTCAGGGAAGAACTTTCTGAGATCCTGCACAAGGAACATTCCTTTATATACTATAGTTCTGCTTGAAAGTGATACAACGTAGGTGTCCTCATTTGACTGCTCGAACACACGTCTTGCAACATATAGCTTGCGGTCAAAGTCAAGACCCTTTTTAACACCCTTTGGACGCTTGATGAAGCACTGCATTATGGCAGGCATACACTGGGCAGCTCTCTTGCCAAGCACCTCTGGCCTTGCAGGAACGACTCTCCAGCCAAGGATCTCCAAGCCCTCTTTTTCAGCGATTATCTCAAACATCTTCTTTGCCTGATTTCTCGCAAGCTCGTTCTGTGGGAAGAAGAACATACCAACAGCATAATCTCTCTCCTCGCCAAGCGTGATCCCAAGCTCAGCGGCGGCGATCTTCTTAAAGAATTTATGTGAGATCTGAAGCAGGATACCTACTCCGTCACCTGTTTTGCCCTCTGCGTCCTTACCAGCACGATGCTCAAGCGTTTCAACGATAGTCAGCGCATTTGCAACAGTATCGTGGCTCTTTTTGCCCTTAATGTTCACAACAGCACCTATTCCGCAGTTATCATGCTCGAATTTCGGTGAATACAGGCTTTTTACATTAGTCATATCCTCCATGCGTTCCATTTTTATCACCCTTTCCTGCCAAACTGTAAAAAAATTATAGCTTATCGTTCAGCAACGTATGTTATTTCACGGCTCATAGCCGATTTTTAGCTGTTTTTAACAAAAAACTTGCAAGAAGAAATTAAAATCCTGCAATCCTGCATAAGTGCAAACAAACTCAAAGCGTGGTTTTTCGCACAAATGCAAGAAAATAGCCTTTTGCCGTCTTTTTTGACGGCTTAATCATTATAACACACATTACAGCAAAATGCAAGAGTGAATGATAAAACTTGCATAAAATCATTATTAATTTTTAGTTAATCGGTATACATATATAACCTATGATTTCATATCGTTTTTCTAGGTAAACCTTGAAAACTAACGTAACAACGCTCTTTTCAGCTTATTTACAGCCATTTTCAGCGGAGAATCGTACTCTTTGTAAAAATGCTGATAATCCTTAGAATTGTTCCAGTCACCACCCCATTTCCAGCCATGACGCCTGAAAATGCAATAGCAAAGGTCTGTTCTGTCAATCTTGTGATCAAAAGCCTTGTCACGGTCTGCATACTCTGCAGCATTGGCAGGCATGACCTTATTCCCCACTATATAAGGATTTATAAGAGGGTTTATGTCTATCGCCCTGCCGTAGCTGTGAGCCGAAATAGTGTTGGTACCAGCCACCACCCTATAGTTGAAGGCAGAGGAATTGTTATCCGCCATTGACCTTTCATCATCAGCGTCATACTCGTCCACGAGCCTGATTTTTTCTATCTCATAACCGCCCTCGAAAAGCTCATAGAAGATATCCAGAACCTCCTGTGCAAGCTTCCTCGCCACGATAAGCTCCCCCGACTGCACCTTATGCTCAAAGTCATAATATCTCACACGCAGATAGGCAAGGTCGCCCAGCTTCACATAGGGATTTTCCTTATAGGAAACGCCTTTGATACGCTCTATCACCTCGTTTGGAAGCTCCTCAGCCGTAAAGCCCTCTCTGTATAATATCTTTTCCATAAAAAACACTCCTTACAAAAAGCGGTCAAGGCATGATACCTTGACCGTCCTTATTATTTATCCGCAGACTTGTAGTACATAACAACAGGCGTACCGTAAGGCACGTTGTCATAAACATATTTGGCGTCGTCATAGCTCATATTTATACAGCCGTGAGAGCCGTTGTATTTGTATATCTCACCGCCGAAATATCCGCCTCGCCACGTTGAATCGTGAAGACCTATTCCGCAGAGAGAAACGTTGTTCCAGAAGTTGCACTTTGTATCCCACTCGTCGCCGTCGGCATTTGTGTCTTTCATACGCTTGTTAGTCTCCTTTGACCACAGCTTATAAACACCAGGGAGAGTTGTTCTCGCCTCAGATGTGGTCTGACCTGAAACTATATAGGTATCGAGCTTTTTCTTGCCCTTTTCATAATACCACAAGTGCTGGTCGGTAAGGTCTATCTCAATATAAGTGTCGCCTATATCATCGTCCTTGCTTCTCGCAGACTCAACGCCTGTAAAGTCAAAATAACCGGTACTGTAATAGATAGGGTCTACCTTGTCAACGCTCTCGCCCTTTTCAAGCATATCCACAAGATCGTCACAAGTCTTTTCCTGATCTATCCACCAGCCGTATTTAGCATCAGAGCTTGTCGGCACGATTATGTCGCCCTGCAAAGTGGCGTGGAATTTTCTCTTAGTATTATATGTATCATACTTCTTTGCGAGCTTTTCCACATACTCCATGGCTTTCTTTCTGTCCACAGTGTAGCTTCCGTCATCTTTGAGCTTTATCATCTTCATAAGCTCCTCGCCCGTGAGAGTTTCTGTGGTGTAGTCAAAATCGTATGTGACAGAAAGCTGGAAAACATCATTTCGTTTCTTGCAATCGTCCTCAAGGTCTGCGCTCTTCACCTCCGGAAGAGAATAACAACCTGTGTCCTTGTCAAGCTCAACGCTAAGCTCACCTGCCGCCACGCTTTGCGTAACATAAGCTTCAAGCTTTTTCATATCGGTTATCTTGTTTCCCTGCACCTCAGGGGTGATAACATAAGCCGTCTTATCCTCGTTAAGACCAAGCTTTGCGTCGGCAGTTTCAACATCGCCCCAGTTTGCTTTCTCCACAAGCTTCTGAAGCTTCTCAACATCAAATGTGATGTCCTCATTAAAGCTATAGATGGAGTTCTGTATAAATCCAGAGAACCATGTTTTTCTGTTCACGCTGTCATAGATCTTCTGAAGCTCGTCCTTGCCGCTTAGTCTGTAATCAAAATCAGCCGTCTTGAAAACAACAGGCGTGCCGTCGATAGTTTTGACCGTAAGCTCATAAGGCATATCGTTCACCCCGAGCAGATCGCAAGCCTGTTCAAATGTCTTTCCGCCCACGTCAACGCCATTCACTGTTGTGCCGCTCAGAAATCTGTTGCTATAGTAAGCTCTTCCAATGAAATATCCTCCGCCTACAACTATTATGATAGCCGCTGCCGCAGTGCCGCAGATAATGCCGATATTGTTGCGCTTTTTCTTTCTTTTCTTATTCTTTGACGAACCTTTGACAGAGCTGTTTTTCTTCACTGATGTCGCAGGCTTTTTCGTTATCTTTGTGGAATTTTCCGTCATCAATTATCCTCCTGTACAAAATGACGTTCGGCATATGCCGACAATGTATCAAGAATAATTATATCATGCTTTTTTCCTTTTGTCTATAGGATAGGCTGAAAAATTTGTCACAAAAAGAGTGCCGGATATTCTTATTTAATGTACAAATAAACGTACTGCAAAAAAACTACACGCAAACACAGTAAAAAAATATCGGGCAGATAACTCCACCCGATACAATATCAGTCTTTTATATACTTGTTCTTGACCTCGCTGTAGGTCTTGCAGAAGCGGTCATGGGAGATATACGCTCCCCAGCTCATGTTATCGTCCACCTGAGGGTCCATAACATATACCTGACCGTTTATCGTTACCTCCACCCACATATGATAGCCGTAACCGCCTGCCGCCATAGCGGTCTTGCCGTCAACGGTCTTTGCGTCAAAGCCTATATAGTTGAGCATTGCGGCGTAAACGTAAGAATATTCTGTGCAAGTGCCGTAACCGTCCTCAAGAACAGCCTTGACAGGATTTGCCCAGCCGCCGTAATCGTAGACCGTGTTCTTTATAATATAATCGTAGCAAGCCACAGCCTTTTCGTAGTTTGTCATATCATCTGATATTATCTTATTGAGATATTTCAGAAGTATCTTTTCTTCCTTTGCGCTGAGCGTCGCCTTTGGATCAAGCACTGCAGAATTAAGTCGCTGTGCAGGGGTCTTGCCGTTGTCGACAACAGGCGCAGTGGTTGTAGTTGTAACAGGCTTTTTAGTTGTTGTCACCCTAGCGGTGGTGGTCTTTTTCTTGGTAGTAGTCACCGCAGGTGTTGTGGTCGTAACAGGGGCAGTTGTCGTCTTTGCAGTGGTAGTAGTTTTTGCAGTAGTAGTTTTCACTGTTGTAGTCTTTTTTGTAGCCTTTGAGGCAACAGTATCGCTGTCAGTAGCGCTGACAGGGGCGGAAGTAACAGCAGAAACCTTTGTTTCAGACTTTGAAGCCTGCTGAGTTTTCTTTGTTACAAGGCTTACTGATATGCTAAGCTTTGTGTCAGCGGAAGTCACGCTCTGCGCTGCGGTCACTGACGCTGGCTTCTGTGATATTACAGAGGTCGTTACGCTCTCTGATCTCAAAGCTGTTTCGGAAGCTGACTTTGTTGTTTCGCTTTTTGCAGTTTTTACAGCCTTTACAGCCTCGGTCTGAGAATTTTTCGCAGTTTCCTTGACGGCTGATGTTGTAAGAACAGTTGTGATATCCCCGATCTGCTCAGATGTTTCCTTGTCAGAAACAGCAGAAATGACCTTTGCATTTTCAGGCGGCATGACCGCACATGGCTGGATAACGTTTTTATCAAGTGTCGCAAAAGTCACAGCAGATACTGTCACAACTCCGCAGGCAGAAAGCACAGCCACACAGCGGGATATTCCCGACTTCAAATAACCCAATTCAGAACGCTCCTTTCAAATGTGATAAACTACACCATATTATAATGAATAAGGTTACAAAAGTCAAGGGGCATTGTAATCAAATTGTAATTTTCAAGCCGTTTTTTCGCTCGTTTATGAAGTTTATATGAACATCAAGTTACAACCATTGTACATTTTTTATCCCAGAAACGACAATAAGGGTTCTATTTTTATCACTTTTAACAAATTTCGCAAAACTTTTATTAATAATACCGAAAAACGGACACCTGCGTTACAAAAGCCCATATTTTCCACGATATTTTACATATCTATCCACAAAATCACCCACGCAAAAAAAAGAACGCAGACACAAGCCAGCGTTCCTTTTTTTGAAGTATATGAAGTATATATGGAGAAAAAAGTATATGTGTAAATTTCATCTTTTTGTCTTTCTCTTATTGTGTTTATATTATACTCCGCCAATGTGACAGTTTTATGATAATGTGCTGAAAACTAATACACAAAAAATAAGTGCAAAAAAACGCCTGCCATACGACAGACGTTTTCTCTTAGTTTAAGTAAATTACTCAGCCTGAGGTGCTCCTACAGGGCAAGTACCTGCGCAAGAACCGCAGTCGATGCACTCGTCAGCGTTAATAGCACACTTACCGTCAGCCTCGGAGATAGCTCCTACTGGACATGCGTCCATGCAAGCGCCGCAGCCGATGCACTCATCACTAATCTTATAAGCCATTTTCACAGACCTCCTTGCATAAATTCTACAAGTATCATATCAAATACTATACTTATATAATAACACATTTTCTGAAAAAATCAAGAGGTTTTCGGCATTTCATAAAAATTTCACATAGATTTTAAGTGATTTTTCGGTTAGTATTCACTAATCAGCTAGATGCTTGCCAATTCCTGCTGTGAGATAAGTGCAAATCCTGCTTCACTCAAAGCTTCCAGAGCGGCTGTAACGTTCTCTACTCTAAGGATAAGATAAGCCGTGTTTTCCTTAGTGTTTATGAATGCAGAATACATATACTCAACGCTGATGTTGTCATTGTAGAGAGCTTTCATTGCTTCTGAAAGTCCGCCTGGGCGGTCATTTATCTCCACTGCAAGCACCTGAGTGGTGGTAACGGAAAAGCCCTCTGTTTTCAAGGCTGAAACTGCTTTTTCAAAATCGTCAACGATAAGTCTGAGAATACCGAAATCCTTTGTGTCAGCAAGCGACATTGCACGGATATTCACATCATTATCCCCAAGTATTTTTGTAACGGCAGACAATCTGCCAGGTCTGTTTTCAATAAAAACCGAAAGCTGTTTTACTGTCATAAAATTACCCCCTGTCTTTTAGACAAGCTTTCTCTTGTCGATAACTCTTACTGCCTTGCCCTCAGAACGCGGAATGCTCTTTGGCTCAACAAGTCTTATCTTCGCCTTGATGCCAAGGATATTATGGATATCGTTGGATATCTTCTTTTCAAGATCCTCGATAGACTTGACAGTATCAGAGAACATATCGTCATTAAGCTCGACTCTTATCTCGAAAGTATCAGAATTGTTCACCCTGTCAACGACTATCTGATAGTTAGGGCTTGCCTTTGATATCTTAAGAAGCACTGACTCTATCTGCGATGGGAACACGTTTACGCCCTTAATGATGAGCATATCGTCGCTTCTGCCCATTGGCTTGCACATTTTGACGAGAGTTCTGCCACATGAGCATTTCTCTCTTGTAAGAATACAAATATCTCTTGTTCTGTATCTCAGCAGAGGGAAAGCTTCCTTTGTGATACTTGTGAATACAAGCTCGCCCTTTGAGCCTTCAGGAAGCACCTCTCCTGTGTCAGGGTCGATTATCTCTGCGATAAAGTTGTCCTCATTGATGTGCATACCGGACTGTGCTTCGCACTCGAAAGCTACGCCGGGACCGCTTGTTTCTGTCAGACCATAGATATCGTAAGCCTTGATACCAAGAAGACTCTCTATCTCGTGACGCATTTCATCCGTCCAAGGCTCAGCACCGAAGATACCAGCTTTAAGTGTAAGCTCCTCTGGCTTTATGCCCATTTCCTTTACAGTTTCGCCTATATAAGCGGCATATGACGGAGTACAGCACAGGATAGTAGAACCGAGATCCTGCATGAACTGTATCTGTCTTTCTGTGTTTCCTGATGACATTGGCAGAGTAAGACAGCCCACCTTATGAGAGCCGCCGTTAAGACCTGCTCCGCCTGTAAAAAGTCCATAGCCATATGCAACGTGGCAAACGTCGTCTTTTGTTCCGCCTGCGGCAACTATAGCTCTTGCACAGCAATTTTCCCAAAGGTCGATATCATGCTGAGTGTAGAAAGCCACAACTCTCTTGCCTGTGGTTCCGCTTGTGGAATGTATTCTCACGCACTCTGAAAGCGGCTTTGCAAGCAGACCGTAAGGATAAGCCTCACGCAGATCAGCCTTTGAAAGGAACGGCAGCTTGTGCAGGTCCTCAATGCCGTGGATATCATCAGGCGTTACACCCTTTTCTTCCATAAGCTTCTTGTAGTATGGCACATTGTCCCAGACGTGCTTGACCTGCTTGACAAGTCTTTCGCTCTGGAGCTTTTTCATGTCCTCGTGCGCCATGCACTCGATCTCTTCGTTCCAATATTTTCCCATCGGAACACACCTCCTGTTAAAATGGTTTCGGTCATATTACTCGGGTATCAACTTTGCACAAGTATCATACGCCGTACATTTCTTCAAGCATCTTAATGCCTGTTTTCGTTTTGAACACCTTGTCACGGAAGCTTTTTATGCTCTCTTTGGAAAGGCTGTCCTCGAAAGCGTTCACAAGGAAATCTGCTTCCAAGAGTATCTGCCAGTCAAGCCCCTGGGCGCCCTCATAGGTGTGATGATGTGCGATAAGAAAGCACACCCTGTCTATGATATCCTCATCAAAGTCAAGCTCTGTGAGCATTTTCCGTGCAGGCTCAGGACCTAACTGTTCCTGAAGCTTTCCGCCGCATTGACCCTTGCCGTATCTCTCCTCCGCAGGCTTTATGCCTATATCATGCACCACCGACGCAACGTCAAGACAGTACATAGCGCGGATATCAAGCCCCTCTGCCCTGCCGATAACACGGGCAAAGGTATGCACCTTTATAAAATGCTGTATACGCTTAGGGTCGCCGCTGAAAAACTCGGTCATTTTTATGATAAGACCGCTTATCTCATCCATTATTTTACCTCTCTGCCGAGAGCGAACGCCTTTTTATTCAGTTCAAGGAACTTTGCAGGAACACAGTTTTCAAGAGCCTTCTGCCAAACGTCCTCGTCAAAAGCCATTTTAGTTGACACAACACCCATGAGAACAACGTTTGAAGCCTTTGCAGTACCAGCCTGCTCCGCAAGTGCCAGTGCGTCAACAGCGATAACGTCAACGCCCTCTGCTTTAAGCTTGCCTATGATATCCTCAGGATAAACAGCCGCACCTGTGATAACAGGCATTGGGTCTATCTGCTGAGTTGAAGTGATGATATGTCCGCCCTTCTTGAGATATGAAACATATCTTGCGGCTTCAAGCTGTTCAAAGCTGATGATGATATCAGCTTCGCCTTTTTCAACTACAGGCGAGCATACCTCGCTGCCGTACTTAACGTATGTAACAACAGAGCCGCCACGCTGGCTCATTCCGTGTACCTCGCTGACCTTGACATCAAACCCCTGTGAGAGAAGCACGTTTCCTATTATTCTTGACGCAAGCAGTGAACCCTGTCCGCCTACGCCCACTATCATAATTGATCTTGTTTTCATTATTTACACCTCGAAATATATGTTATCATTAGTCGCATATCGCACCCAGCTTACACATTTCCTTGCATATGCCGCAGCCTACGCACTGTGTATGGTCGATAACGCACTTGCCGTCATGGATAGATATAGCAGGACAGCCTATCTTCAAGCACTGCTTACAGCCAACGCACTTATCCTTGTTTACCTTGAGTGGTGGATTGTGCTTTACATATTTAAGAAGTGCGCATGGACGTCTTGAAATAATAACGCTTGGTTCTTCCTTGGCAAGCTCTTCCTTGATAACAGCCTCTGTTTCAGCCATGTGATATGGATCAACGACTCTTACGCTCTTGATACCAAGTGAATGGCAGAGCATTTCAAGGTCAACGGCATAAGCAGGGTCGCCCTTAAGGTTTTTACCGGTTGTAGGGTTCTGCTGATGACCCGTCATACCTGTGATAGAGTTATCGAGAATGATAACAGTTGAATTTGTGGAGTTATATGCAACATTCACAAGACCTGTCATACCGCTGTGCATGAATGTAGAATCACCGATAACGGCAACAGACTTCTTCTCAGCCTCTGCACCTCTTGCCTTGTTAAATCCGTGAAGTCCGCTGATAGACGCACCCATACAGATAGTTGAATCCATAGCACAAAGCGGTGCTGTTGCACCGAGAGTGTAACAGCCGATATCGCCTGATACCATAACGCCCAGCTTATGCAGGCAATAGAACAGACCTCTGTGTGGACATCCCGGACACATAACAGGAGGTCTTACAGGCACGTTATCCTCAAATGTGATATACTCATTCTTCTCGCCAAGTATCTTTTCGGCAACGATAGTCTGTGATATCTCGCCCATAAGGCTGAACAGTTCCTTGCCGATAACGTTCACACCATTCTTTTTGCAGTGTGTTTCGATAACATCGTCAAGCTCCTCAATTACATAGACCTTTTCGCACTTTGCGGCAAAGTCCTTTATTATCTGAATTGGCATTGGGTTTACGATACCGAGTTTGAGATATGAAGCCTTGTCGCCCAGAGCTTCCTTTGCATACTGATATGAGATACCGCTTGTGATAACGCCTATCTTTGTATCGTTCATCTCTACCTTGTTGAGTGGTGAAGTTTCGGCATAATCAGCGATAGCCTTCATTCTTGCCTCAACAACAGGATGACGGCGAATAGCGTTACCAGGCATCATAACATACTTCTGGATATTCTTTTCATATGGGATATTCTCCCTTTCCTCTCTCTCGCAAAGCTCAACGGCTGACTGAGAGTGAGAAACTCTGGTGGACAGTCTTACGATAACAGGAACATCGAACTTTTCAGAAAGCTCGAAAGCAGCCTTAGCAAACTCCTTGCACTCTCCTGAATCGGAAGGCTCTATCATCATTGTCTTAGAAGCGATAGCATGGTGACGTGAATCCTGCTCGTTCTGTGATGAGTGCATACCAGGGTCATCGGCGACAGCTATTACCATACCTGCTGTTACACCTGTGTAGCCTGCTGTGTAAAGAGGGTCAGCGGCAACGTTAAGACCAACGTGCTTCATTCCGCAGAAGCTTCTTGCACCGCCTATAGAAGCACCAAGAGCCACTTCCATTGCCACCTTTTCATTAGGCGCCCACTCAGCATATACCTCGTCATATTTTGCAACAGCTTCTGTTATCTCAGTTGACGGAGTACCAGGGTAAGATGATACAACCTTACAGCCTGCCTCATACAGACCTCTTGCAAACGCCTCGTTTCCAAGCATTAGTTTTTTCATACAATAAATCTTTCCTTTCACTGCACCGACCATTTTTTCATGGTCGGTAAAATAAACAATAATTAAAATAGACACAAATAATTATACCACAAATTTCACCAAAATGCAACAGCTTTTTTTGATTTAAAGCACCAATAGAGCATTATAAAAAGTTTGCTTACGGCAATTTTGTCAGTTTGCATAAAATATCAAGGGAGCTTCTGTGCAAAAATTTATGCCAGCTTACACGTTTTGAATGAAAAAAATAAATCGCCGCCAGGCGATACCATAATTCCTCATTCCTCACTCCTCATTCCTCATTCTTAACACTCCTCATTTCTCATTCTCACCTCCTCACTTGTTAAAAAAATTGTACTTGAAAAAAGAGCATAAATGTTGTATAATAACAAAGTATACTTATATTTACGTTCGGAGGATATACATAATGAAAAAATACACACTTGACGAGGTC
>ENA-ORTB01003873-ORTB01003873.1-human-gut-metagenome-genome-assembly--contig:-NODE-3873-length-11054-cov-4.447222_pt1 | contig 11054 bp, 10 predicted proteins | sample MGYA00241905_ERZ509174 | MGnify/ENA primary metagenome ERZ509174 (study PRJEB26280, sample SAMEA2338851) | human gut metagenome | biome: human gut; feature: human-associated habitat; material: faeces...
CAAGAATCCGATAAGTTTGGAAAACTCACGCTTGAATCCCAAGTAGATACCGATATAACTGCAATAATGCCAGAAGTAAAATATCCGATACCTTTTCCAGCCACAATAAAATGCAGAGCAGCCAATATTATACTAATAACTATCAATGCAATTCCATATAATACTTTTTTCCACTGTATATTTAATTTCATCCGGGCACTCCTTTCCTATCTATCTCGCTGATAAATTTTTCTATAAGTCTGTTTACTTCATCCGGCTGGTCAGTATTGGAATTATGACCGGCATTCTTTATCCATTTAAGCGATAAACCTTCCCTCTGATGCCATTTCTTATTATAACTTTTTGCAGATCCCGCTTTATCCTTTTCTCCACAGATAAGTAATGCCGGACAACTGATATGATATGGCAAATCTGCTTTAATTGCCTCAGCAAGCATTCTGTACCCGAAGCCAGCGAGCCTTGCATATTCTTTATGCTCTGAGTCATAGGCCATCATCATCTTTCGCATAAGATTCTGACCATAGTCCGTCTCAGAGCACCCTCTTGAACCAGCCCTAAGAAGAGCTTTCCATGGATATATTCTATATAATGGCTCTACTCTTTCAAGAAGCCATATTTCCATTGCAGTCATATAAGACTTTTGAAGCGGTGCAGAATCAATGGAGATAAACCCCGTTATCTTATCCGGATATAATTCCATATACATTTGGGCCAGATATCCACCCATAGACTGACCGATAATGATTGGATTATAAATTTCTTCTTTTGCTAAAATTTCATAAAGCCATTCTGCCATATCAGACAGGCCGTAATTATTCGTAAATGGTCTGGATAATGCATGTGATGGTGCATCCCATACAAACACATTCTGTTTATTCTCAAAATATTCTGTCTGCTTCTCAAAAAGCCTATGGTCTGCCGTAAGTCCCGGTAAAAACACTAACGTAATTTTCTGTTTATCTATTATATTTACAAAATAATGAATGCAGCCACAGGGTGTATTATACCTGTTTTCTGTCATTTCCCGTCCCCTTTCCATAAACCATTTCCCAATGATTTATCCTTCATATGCCACCTTCATTGACCTATTAACAGAAGACCTCATTGGATATCCCATTGACCTGCCTTAGCTTGTTTATAAAGCAGACCGCTTTTAATAAACAATAATAAGAACATTACGGTTATCGCATACGACTCTCTTGCCATAGCCAAAAACAAAACAGCAATTATACTAAGTCCTACAGACAAAGCGGTAATTATCTTTTTACCTTGTTCAAATTTGAAATAGACCATCAGTATTTTTACAATTCCTATAATCGTTAAACTAACAAACAATGCCCAATAACCACTGAAATGATGCTTAACTGAATGGCATTGTATTTATAATAGTGGAACTGAAAGTGTAAAATTTTAGAGAGGAAAAAGAATGAAAGATAAAATAGTAACTATTATCGATTATGTAAATAAACTGTTAGCTGTTATGTTATCAGTTTATTTTATCGCAACACTAATTTATAAAAACCAATATGTATCTATTTCAATTGATGTGTTAATGCTTGGAATAATGATAAGTATTTATTTGGATTATTTGATATATATATTTGGAAATTTTAAAGAAAATGTGCTAATCAATAAGGTGATAAGAGGGTGTGTGTGGGCTGTTGCCATATGTGTATGCAATAGGAAAGGTTTTCTTTTTTGGGGGGTTATTTTACTAATATTTTTGTTTTATATTTCAAATAAAAAGAGAAAAAGCTTTGATATGCCGGTTACAATTTTGACCACATGCATTTTTATGGAGTTTATAAGTATTATAGATATCTTTTTTGATGGACAATACAGATATCCGTCTAAGGCATTTAATAACTCATTAGGTGTAGATATTGTATTTGTTATAGGAATTGTATTATATATTTATTCTGATAAGGTTACAGATTTGCTAATGAAGTTACCATCAATTGAAAAGAGCAATGAAGATGATTTAGATAATACTGACAATGAAGTTGGCGAAAAAACACAAACTATATATATGGGAATGGTTTTTTTGGGAGCATTATTAGGATTACACTTGTACAGTTCTTTATGCATTGATAAAGGGTATTTGCACATACTAATGTCTTCTATAATAATAATTTTTCAAATTATCATATTGTATGAGTTGTTTGGAAAATTGTTTGAAAAATTAGATAACTCAAACATATTGATGATATCAATAGCCACTGTATGTTTACCATATATAAATTACAGAAATTATAGTTTAAAAGCAGCTTTAATATATTTAATATCGTTTTCAATTTTATTTTGTATATTTAAGATGTTTAAGAGCAATAAGATGAAATGGATAGCAGTAATAATTATTACAATAGCGGGCACGATTTCCTTATTCCTAAATGGAAATTATACAATTCCAATTATAAATGTTATATTTGGAATGATTTTAGGAAAAGCTATTCAAAAAAATAAAAAATTTGCAATTTGTATCTGTATATTTATGATTATATGTAGTCAATGTATTATTGGAGAAATATTTATAAAACCTATAAAATCATATAATGATTCTATAAGTCAATGTACTAATATTAATGAAAAAATAGGTAAAAACATACATAATAATTTATTAAATGATAACGAAATAATATATTTTTAGTAGGCACTCAATAATTGAGTACCTCTTGGTACAATTCTGCTTTGTGATATGAACGGAACTTTATTATTACGAAATAGCGGATTTTAATGTATACAATTGATTGTGGAACAAGTTTTCTTAAAGCAGCATTAGTTGGAAAGATGAATGGGCATTAGAGAAAAGTGAAAGGGGAAGTTATCTGGAAGAGATAACTTCCATTGTTGATATGAAGAACATTGAAAGTACAGATATGCCGTTGAAAGCAGGCATAGCAAGTACTAATTTATAGATCAGGAAACGTTTCGTGGATTATGGATGTATGTAAAGGAAGTTAATGATGTTAGACTACGGTAAGATAGAATATTTTGTGATTGATGTTGATGGAACAATGACAGATGCCGGGATTTATTATGATGATTCTGGCAATGAATTAAAGAAGTTCTGCACGAAAGATGCTGCTGGTTTTTTCACTGCGCATGCAGTTGGAATGAAGATTATTGTTCTGACTGGAAGGGAATGTAAAGCAGTGACAAGACGGATGCAGGAAATGAGTGTGGAGTTTATTTGTCAGAATATAAAAGACAAAAAAAACTTTTTAATATCATTTTTGAAAGAACATGGAATTGAAAAAGAACAGTTGGGGTATATTGGGGATGATTTAAATGATTTGCCGGCAATGTCGTTGGCTGGTTTCGTTGGTTGTCCCAAGGATTCATGCGAAGAAATTCTTGAGAGAGCAGATTATGTTTCAGATTATTGCGGTGGATCGGGAGCTGTCAGAGATATTATCTGTCATGTTCTAAAAGAACGTGGTCAATGGGATGAGGCAATCAGGCAGGTTTATAAATTATAGTTTGGAAGTATAGAACTGGAAATTTTATAAATAGGATTTTAAGGTCTTCTATGACAAAATATTAAGTCATAGGAGACCTTATTGTTTTATGGGAAAAAAAGTGCTCGGTTTTAAGTTTTATAACACTCATTGAAAAACGAATCTGAGTTTTTGGAGGCGCAATGTTGAATAACGTCAAAATATAGTTTATAATACATTTTTGATGGAAAATTTTGCGGGGGAATAAATGAAAAAGAACAATGATTCGAAAAAAGATGATAATAATTATGCGAAAAAAGATAAGAAAAACAAGGGTATATGGATAGGAATAGTTCTTAGTTGTTGACAGAGAAATGGGATATATATATCGATGAATGTCCTTTGGAGGAATGGACTGTAGAGAACAAAGACATAGAAGAATTAATAAGTATCAGGGAGAAGCTTTCTCGATAATACAGATTGATTCGGGAGAAACAGATATGAAATGGAAAAGGTTAGGAGTGTGAAAATGAGCATACAGCAGGATAAAGAGAATAACATGAATTTATGGAAATTTATCGAAAAAATTTTAGATTTTATTTTATGTAAATTGTTACGATTAAAGATAAATAAAACACAATGGGAATTATTGATGCAATTTGTTAAGTTTGGGATTGTAGGATTAAGTAATACAGTTATATCGTATGTTATTTATGTTGTGACACTTATATTATTTCAAAAAAATAATCTGATACCAAGTGTTGATTATCTGGCAGCACAGGTGATTGCATTTGTTTTAAGTGTTTTGTGGTCTTTTTATTGGAATAATAAGTTTGTATTTGAAAAGGCAGATAATGAGGAACGAAATATTGTTCACGCTTTGATAAAGACTTATATATCATATGCTTTTACAGGATTGTTCCTGAACAGTATTTTGTCATTATTATGGGTAGAAGTTTTGGGTATTCCAAAAATAATTGCTCCGATTATTAATTTGCTGGTTAGTGTGCCTTTGAATTTTATTATGAATAAGTTTTGGGCATTTCGGAAGTCTGAAAAATAATAGGAAAAATTGAATGTTGCTCAAAAGAAGTAAGGATGTACATGAAATTAATAAGGTGAAAGAATGAAAGATGATATAACAGCTATAGCATTAGCAGTAAGTTTAGTGATATATATTGTTTTGATTATACAAGGAAAACAAAGAGGAAGGCACTTTCTGCGAAGATGTATGAAATGTTTGAAGTATATTTTTGTACCTTATAAAGCACAAGGAATTACATTGGTTATTTGTGAAGTAATGAATGGAATTCTTTTGTTTTCTGTAATTTTCACAAAATATAACGTGAATTTGTTTATAAAGGCAATAATAATTTTAGCGGTATATATTTTTAATACGACGATCATGTCTATAGTTAATTTTTTTATTGAAGATATAGGGAGAATTTGTCAAAAGCTAGAGGAAAAAGAAAAAAATGAATTTGCGACCATTATATATATGATGCCAATTTTTATAATTGCATGTGCGTGTCAATCTGGCACAATTAGTCAGGAAATATTATTGAAGTGTATGAGAATTATTTGTTTAACAGCATTTATGATTACATATCTGGCATTTCATAAGATATTATTAGATTTTATTTGCACAAATAAAAAAGAGTCAGGAATAGTTGTATTGCGCGAAATTTGTTTTCAGGTCGTAATTGAAATTTTACTTTTATTTTCCGGGGCATATGTACTGATCAGAATGTATTCGGACCAGATGATATTTGAGGGAAGTGGATGGGATTTATTATATGAATTAACATGCGGTTTTTTTATACTGGATTATAATTTTTTGACAGAAACAGGCTGTTTTGGAAAAGTGTATATAATTTTATTCATAGTTGCATACATAATAATGTTTATGGCATATTTAAGTTGTGCTATTGACAATATAGTTAGGAATGGTATACAGAAGAACGAAGAATCAGAAACTGGTAATAATAAAAATGATATGGTCGAGGGTAGTAAAGCAAAATTGCCCGAAGAAAAGAGTGATTTATGTATAACTCAGAAAAATAAGGGGAAAAACAGTACTAATATGAAAGAATTTAAAAAAATTTTTAAAAAAGTAAATGGTATAGAGATATTGAAACAGTATTGCATGGCGCATGTAATACTGTTTTCATTATTGGAAACGGCAATATTAGGTCTGTCAAGAAAATCACTTGAGATTGTCCGATTGGCAGTTGATAATCGGATATATTGTAAATTAAAAAAGAAATATAAAGGGTTTATTAGTGAATACCAACAGAAAGAAGATACAAAAAATATATTACATGAACATGTGGATATTGTTTGGGTGTGCTGGTTTCAGGGCATGGAGCATGCACCTAAAATGGTGCAGTATTGTTTTGAATCTTTGAAAAGTAATCTGCGTGATAAAAGGATAATTTTAATCACAGAAGATAATTATAAGGAATATGTACAATTTCCGACATACATTTTGGAAAAATATGAAAAGGGATGTTTTTCTAAAACACATCTGTCAGATTTATTGCGCCTGGAATTATTAATTAAGTATGGAGGAACATGGATCGATGCAACTGTATGGTGTTCATCACCAATATATCCAGATTATTTATTTGATTCAGATCTTTTTATGTTTCAGAATCTTAAACCGGGTTTGGATGGTCAATGTACTGCGGTTTCAAGTTGGTTTATTACATCATGTTCCAATAATCAAATGCTTATGTTGGAGAGAGCTCTATTGTATGAATATTGGAAGGAAAATACGAAAATAGTTCATTATTATTTATTTCATATGTTTTTCCAAATGGTAATAGAGGCATATCCAGATGAGTGGAATAAAGTCGTACCATTCAGCAATGCAACACCACATATCTTGTTGCTGAGATTGTTCGAGGAGTATGACGAGACAATTGCAAATGCGGTAAAAGAAATGACAAGCTTTCATAAATTAACATATAAATTTGAAGAGTCGGATACAACTATTAAAAATACATTTTATCAGGTCTTATTTGGAGAGCAGGAGTGAGAGTTGCGGTTTTAATGTCCACCTATAATGGGGAAAACTATATGAAAGAACAGATTGAATCAATATTAAACCAGAGAGGGAACTTTGAACTGGATTTATGGGTTCGAGATGATGGGTCGACTGATGCGACAAAGAAAATTTTGATGCAGTATGAAATAGAAAAAAAGCTTCATTGGTATGAAGGAAGAAATCTAAAACCTGCATTAAGTTTTATGGATTTAATAAAGCATTGTGAAAATTATGATTATTATGCATTTGCGGATCAGGATGATTATTGGATGCCGGATAAATTGTGGACAGGGATAATGCAGATAAAGGATATTAAAACGCCAAGTCTGTATTGTTCCAATGCAGAGCTTGTGGACGATAAGCTCAAATCTTTAGGAAGAGATGTTTATAAATGTGATCCGAAGACAGATATTTATACATTGGCTTGTGCAGGAGGGCTGCTTGGGTGTACGATGATATTTAATTGTGCTCTGGCTCAGATGATACAGAATTATAGTATTCCGGAACGACTGGTTATGCATGATTTTTATATTGCACTTGTGTGTGTGGCAGTAAAAGGAAGTATACGGTATGATGAGGATTCCTATATGTTGTACCGCCAACACGAAAACAATGTTGTTGGTGTTTCTTATGGATTTTTAAATAAGATAACATCGAGATGCAGAGATATTGTTACCAGAGAAAAAAATGGAATAGATAGTCAGGCCGAGCAGATTTTAAAAATTTATGGTTCAAGGATAGGAAAAGAAGAAAAAAGATGGTTAGAAAAAATTTCTGGATATAGAAGAAATTTATTTACTCGATTAGAGTTGGCAGCATCTTTTAAAACAAGATATATGAATAAAAATACGGCAGTAAAGTTGAGAATGGCCATTTTGCTAGGAAACCGTTGATAAGCGTGGAGAAGAAAAAATGACAGAGTTAACGATGAGGGAAATACAATTAGTATCACTTGAAATATTACATACAGTTGCAACAATATGTGAAGAACAGAATTTTAGATATTCTTTAATATATGGAACACTTATAGGAGCCATTCGACATCATGGGTATATTCCATGGGATGATGATGTAGATATCATGATGCCGCGCAGGGATTATGATCAATTTTTAGAATACATGAAGATACATAGGAAAGAATATCCTGATTTGCGAATATTTAATCTGGATGAGTGTAAGGAATATCCATATATGATCACGAGAATTAGTGATGACCGATATATAATAAAAATGGAGAATGAAAAACCATATGGCATGGGAGTGTTTATAGACATATATCCATATGATGGACTTGGAACAACTGAAAAAGAAGCAGTTACTTACGGTATGAAAGGGGACAGACTGTCTTCGCTTTGTTACCAGTCAACACGGGAACATTTTGCTATTGAAACTACAACATCATTATTTAGAAAAATTATAAAATATCCTATATTTATAGGATCTAAATTGATAGGGAAAGAGTATTTTCAAAAAAAACTCAATCAACTTGTTGAATTGAAGGAGTATGAGGATAGTAACTATATTGGATGTGTCGTATGGCTTTCAGGGGGAAAGAAAGAGATATTTTTACGTAAATGGTTTGATGAAACAGTAATGGTTCCATTTGAAAAATATCAATTCCGTGTACCAAAAGATTATGATGAGGTTTTGCGTCATACATATGGTGATTATATGCAGTTACCACCGGAAAAAGATCGTATAGGTCATCATTATTTTAAGGCATATAGAAAAGATGAATAAGGGTAATCGAAAAAATAATTATGAACTTCCATAATAAAGTGTTTATGATCTCCCAAACTGTCCGATTTCTGATTCGTCTAGCTGTCCAAAATCTGATCATTTTATTGTTAAGAGTAATGGTTATGTTCCGGCGTGTGGAGGTCTTCCGCAATTATCCGTTTTACCTTTTTATATTATCGGAAAATACTAGTTGCAAAGCAACCATATTCAAAAGGGGAACGTTATGATAAAGTATGATACTTTAGTAAATGTCAGAAAGAAAATGTCTCGTTTCAAAATAACGAGGAAGGAATATACATTCTGCTCGATCAATGCAGGTATACACAGACCATGTGTGTACAGGAATATTTGAAAGCGTTAAGGAATGGCGATACAAAGGATGATACCTTAAAGCAAGAGGTCGAGAATGCGGTATTGAATTTGAAGATGCGTAAAGAAGCAATTGATCTGGAGAAAATTCCACCGAATAGCTTTTGCCTGCATGCAGTTGTGTTGACGAAGGATGGTTACATATTAAGAACCAGACGTGATAAGAAGCTTGCTTATTATGCGGAGCAATATGATTTTTCAATCGAGGAACAGTTAAATGTTTCTGATATTGGAATGGAAAAACTCAGATCCATTATGCGTGACTGGCCAAGAGAAGATTATGAATTTCAATATGACTTTTGTACCTGGAAGGATATAGAACGAGAGTTGATCAAGCCGGGAAGTGTTCCAATGGAGCAGGAGACAGAAGGTGCTATCAGAAGTTACAGATATCATCCAACGGCTATTAACCGTATGTTTTGGACAGCTTGCGTAGAAAAAAGATTCAGGATTGCCAGATTAATTTCTGAGGGATATGATTTCCAATATAATTGAGGCTATAGCAACCAATGATAAGTGTAAAATAGGAGTGAATGAATAGTGAAAAAAGTAACTTAGTAGGAAAGCTATACATAAGGGTTGACTTTATGGTATGATAGAAATACTGAAAAATCTGTGCCAAGTCAAGGGAGGAGCGGTAGAGATGAAATTGTTGAGTATTCCAGTTGGGGTGTCTGATTTTGAGGAAATCCGCAGGAATGGTTATTATTATGTTGATAAATCAGGTCTGATAGGCGAACTTCTCAGTACAACAGGAACAAAAGTAACCTTGATCACTCGCCCTAGGCGGTTCGGTAAAACACTTGGCATGAGTATGCTGGAAAGCTTTTTTGATATCAGGAAGGACAACAAGGCACTGTTTGAGGAACTTGAGATTGCAAAGAGGCATGAACTGTGCATGGAATGGATGAATCAGTGGCCGACTGTGTTTGTTTCGTTCCGGCAGGTTGATGGTTTGAATTTTAACAGTGCATACGATATGCTTACACTTGTCATCTCGGAGTTGTATAAGAAGCACTTGTATCTGTTGGATAGCGACAAGTTAGATAGTTTTGATAAAGAAATCGTAAAACAACTGATACAGGGTACGGCTTCGGCCAAGGATATGAAAGGAAGCCTGATGCTGCTTACGAGATTGATGTATCAGCAATATGGCAAACCTGTGATTCTCCTGATTGACGAATATGATGTTCCTGTGGCAAAGGCAAACCGCAATGGCTACTATGAGGAGATGTTAGATGTCATGAAGGGTCTGATGCAGGCTTTGAAGGACAATCAGGCACTCTGCTTTGCTGTGATTACGGGATGCTTGAAAATTGCAAAGGAAAGCATTTTTACCGGAACAAATAATTTTATTTCAGACACGATTACAGATTCCAGGCTGAATGAGTATTTTGGCTTTGTTCAAAGTGAGGTAGACCAGATTCTTAAAGATGCGGACGTTTTGGATAAAGCAGAAAGCATCAGGGAGTGGTATGACGGATACCACTTCGGTGATTTTGATGTTTACTGTCCGTGGGACGTGATGAATTATCTGCTGGAGTTACAGCGCAATCCTAAGGCAAAGCCTGTCAGCTATTGGAAGAATACGAGTGATAATGCAGTTATCCGCTCATTCATTGATTATGCTGGAAGCAATATCACCGGGAAACTGGAAACTTTGCTGGCTGGAGGTACGATTGTTCAGCGCGTGGATGAGAACTTGACTTATGATTATCTGCATTCTTCAGAGGAGAATCTTTGGAGTATGCTGTATCTTACCGGCTATCTGACAAAAGCACGCGAAGAAGATTATAATGGTAAGCTGGCGGATGGTACAGTAGCGCTTATGATCCCAAACGCTGAAATCAAGGAAATCTTTGAAACGACTGTTGTCAAATGGTTCGATGATAGCACGAAAAAATGTGACAGGAGTACGCTGTTTCATGCCGTGTGGAATGGTGACAGCGAGAACCTTACCAAAGAGATGAATGTGTTGTTGCGAAGGACTATCAGCTACCATGATTATAAAGAGGACTTTTATCATGCGTTTCTTGCAGGTATTTTTACAGGGGCAGGATATATGGTAGATTCTAACAAAGAACATGGTGAAGGTCGCAGTGATGTGGTTGTGTATGATCCCATCAATAGCCGGGTGGCAGTTTTCGAAGCGAAGTATACGAAGTCTCTGGACAAACTGGAAAGTGAGTGCGATGCTGCCTTGCAGCAGATTGATGACAGGATGTATGCAAAAGAGTATGAGGATGATTATGACCAAATTCTCTGCTATGGCATTTCGTTTTTTAAGAAACGTTGTATGGTGAAGAAAAAGCTGGCGAATTGAATTTGGATGATGCCAATGTTGAGGGCTTCTGGAAGAAGCCCTTGAATATAATATAATTGAATTACAAATGACGAATACTGATGGTGCTAGAATATAAATAGTACAAGCCAAAATGAGAAATTCCAAATACACATAA
>ENA-ORTB01003880-ORTB01003880.1-human-gut-metagenome-genome-assembly--contig:-NODE-3880-length-11043-cov-27.685657_pt1 | contig 11043 bp, 6 predicted proteins | sample MGYA00241905_ERZ509174 | MGnify/ENA primary metagenome ERZ509174 (study PRJEB26280, sample SAMEA2338851) | human gut metagenome | biome: human gut; feature: human-associated habitat; material: faeces...
GCAAAGATACACTTTTATGGCAAATTGTTAAATCCCCAAGAATAATAACTGAGCCGAAGGAAGACGACAAAGTCTTAGACGAAGTTGTAGTTACCGGTTATCAGATAATGAAACGCCGTGAGTCGGCCAGCGCCATCACTTCTGTAAAGGCGGAAGATGTGATTGTGCCTAATGCCATGAACATCGACCAGATGTTGCAAGGTAAGGTTTCAGGTGTGATGGTAATGTCGCAGTCGGGCGAACCTAGCAGCACTCCTACCATCCGTATTCGTGGTAACTCTACCATCAATGGTAATAAGGGTCCGGTATGGGTAGTAGATGGTGTAATCGTATCGGATGCGGTTCCGTTCTCTGCTTCCGACCTTAACAGCCCCGACGCTGCATACCTTATCGGTAATGGTATATCAGGCCTCAGCCCGCAGGATATTGAGAGCATCGATGTACTTAAAGATGCTTCGGCTACAGCCATCTATGGTGTTAAGGCTGCTAATGGAGTCATCGTTATCACTACCAAGAAAGGTAAGGCCAGCCGTCCGGTAGTTACTTACGATGGTAGCATGAGTATCAATACACGCCCCACCTACGGCGATTTTGACATGATGAACTCGCAAGAGCGTATTCAGCTTTCTAAAGATATCTACGATGCTCGTTTGCAATATCCGCGCGTGCCGATGGAAGAAAGCTACGAAGGTGCATTGCAGCTATTGCTAAGCAAGAAAATCAGTCAGGATCAGTTCGGACAGATGGTTCGCAAGTACGAATTGATGAATACCAACTGGTTTAAGGAGATTTTCCGCACTACAGTAAGCCAGAATCACAGCCTCTCTGTAAACGGTGGTTCTGATAAGGTGAGATACTATACTTCTGTAAGTTACAACAACAGTCCGGGTATAGCCAAGACTTCAGAGAGCGAACGTTTCACAGCCATGAGTAAGGTATGGTTCAAAATCAACAAGATATTCGATGTAGACGTTAAGGTAAACTTAAGCCACTCTGATAATGATGGTTACAACGGAGTAAGTCCTTTCTCGTATGCCTACAACACATCGCGTGCATTCTCGCCATACGATGATAACGGAAACTATTATTACTACAGCAAGACTAAATTGACTCCTATCAGCTATAATATTCTTAACGAACTTGACCAGACTGGAAAGACCAGCAAGACTAATGTAATGGGCGGTTTGTTCAACCTTAACGCTCACATCGTTAAAGGGCTGACTTATACCGGAACACTTTCTTACGACTGGAGTGAATCTCGCCTCAACACTTGGGCTACCGATCGTTCTTACAGCGTGGCAAACATCCGCGGATATGACTACGGAGCATATAAATCATCCGACAGACAGTATCAGACATCGGCTCTGCCTGTAGGCGGAACATACGCTGCCGATAATACTTCGCGCCGCTCGTACATGCTGCGTAATACATTGAGCTACGTAGAACGCTTTGGCGATCATGACATCAACCTCTTTGGAGGTATCGAAATCCGTTCTGACAAGTACAACGGTATCTCTACTTTCTCTTACGGATGGGATCCGCAGTACGGACAGAGCATCGCTCCTATTTATACAGACCGTTATCTTACAGCTGTAAAACAAGGACGATTCAATCCTAACATCACCGAAAAGGTTACTCAGGTAGCTTCTTACATCGGCTCTGCCAGCTATACTTACGGCAACCGCTACGTGCTTAACGCCAATATCCGTTCAGACGGTTCTAACAAATTCGGTAGCAACCCAGAATACCGCTGGTTGCCTACATGGTCTGTAGCCGGAAAATGGATTCTGTCGAACGAGAAATTCATGCAGAGCGTAAGCTTCGTAAACCATGCTTCGTTCCGTGGATCTTACGGCATCCAGGGTAACATTATGGACGATGCTACTCCAAACTTGATTGTACGTATGAATGGTATAAACAGTACCACAGGTTTGCAAGAAGGAAGCATCTACCGCTTGCCTAACCCCGACCTGCGTTGGGAAAAGACTCGAAGCTACAACATAGGAGCCGACTTCCGCTTTTTTGATAGCCGCTTGACATTGACACTTGATTATTATCACAAGAAGACTACAGACTTGATTACCGACATGAAGGTATCGCCTGTAACAGGACGCTCTTATATGTATATGAACGCTGGTGAAGCACTGAACAAAGGTTTTGAAGGTAGCTTCAGCGTGGATATCTTGAGACAGAAAGATTTCGACTGGAATGTATCGTTCAACTTTAACCATAACACCAACGAAATTAAGTATGCTTACGATGCAAACCTTACCGATAAGGAAGTATACGAGAATATGATTGCTGGAAACGTGGCAGCCATCGGACAGCCTTTAGGAACAATCTATTCGTTCAAGTTCGCAGGCCTGTCGGCAGAAAACGGTTATCCGTTGTTCTACACCAAAGACGGACGCAAGGTATACGAAGGCGACTATGAAATGATGGAATTGGTTCCATCGGGAAGTATCTATCCAGATGTAACCGGTGGTTTCAACACCCGCTTTACTTACAAGAAGAACCTCACCGTATCGCTTGGATTCAGCTATCAGCTGGGAGGCGTAAAGCGTTTGCCTGCTATCTATCAAGATGCCAACAGCGCATTCGACCCATCGTCTAACCTTCCGAAAGACTTCATCGACCGCTGGAAACAGCCAGGCGACGAAAACCGCACCAACATTCCGGCATTGTATGACGCTACCATCACCAATAACTTCCCTGTAGATATGGTGGGATATTATGGCGACAACCGCATAGCTGAAGTTTCAATGTCTACCATGTACGACTACAGCGACATCCGCGTAGCCAAGAGCGACTTCCTCCGCCTGAGCAACCTGATGGTAAGCTACCGCCTACCTAAGAACTGGCTGAAGAAACTCAACATCTCTGAAACTACCGTACGCCTGCAGGCCAACAACCTGAAGACATGGGCAGCTAAGGAATGGAAGGGACTTGATCCAGAAACAGCATACGCCAATATGCCTATCATGCCAAGTTTCTCACTTGGAGCAACTATCTCATTCTAACTTAAAACAGAAGACTATATGAAACTGAAATTACATACCATAGGAAGCTTGGCCCTTGCGGCTGTATTCGCTTCAGCTTGTTCAGACTACCTGAAAGAAGACTCGGGCGACTTGCTGATACCGGAAAAGGTATCCGAGTTTCAAGCTGTACTTAACGGTGAGGGTTATCCGAAAACATTTGCCGAAGATGTGGCTTTCACCGATTTGATGACCGACAACATGACAGTAATGAACGGACAGTCGGAAGACCCCAATTTTGCCGGAGCATACGATAACATTACCCTATCTACAGGTAAAGGAGCTTACACATGGGCTCGCGATATAGAGTATTATACTTACGATATAGCAAGCGCTTACGAAAACCGATACGAGAATATCTTGGCGTGCAATACCATCATAGAAAACGAAGAAACTATGATTGGTTCCGACAGCGAGCGAAATTACTGTGTGGCACAGGCATACGCACTGCGTGCGTTCAATTACTTCTGCCTGGTGAACTTATACGGACTGCCTTATAACAAAGCTACCGCCGCAACCGATATGGGTGTAGCTATCCGCCTGAGCAGTGAGGTAACACGCGAAGAGTTTACACGCTCTACCGTACAGCAGGTGTACGAACAGATTAATAAGGATTTAGACCGTGCCATAGAACTCTTTGGCAAGAGCACTGAAGACGAAAACATCTTCCAGATGTCACTGAAAGCAGCTTTGTTGCTGAAAACACGTGTGGCTCTATACACCGAGAACTGGGACGATGCCATTACTTACGGCGAGAAGCTTTACGCTACCAAACTGACGCTTGACAACATTGGCAAGTTGACACCCGAAGAAATGATGATACAGACCCAAGCAGAGTCTAGTCCACATTATAGTTTCATCAAAAAGAGCAACCCCGAAATACTATTCAACTTCGGCGGTACTTTAGACAACCCACACAAGTACATTTCATCGTTCATAGCTTACATTGACGGACCGTCGTTCGCTACATCGCAAACCAATGCCGAAGACTTGTTCAATCAATACGAAGAAGGTGATAACCGTCAGTATGCATTCTTTATGCAAGATGTTACCAAGACAGACGGAACTATGCTGAAATACATCCACACCCCCACAAAACACAATTCGATGTACAGCAGAGACTGCTACAAAGAAGCATTCCGCTCGGCTGAGCTTTTCCTTAACTTGGCAGAAGCCTACATCCGCAAAGGCGGTAGCGAAAATGAAGCAAAGGGCATCAGTTTGCTCAACGAGCTTCGCAAGTCGCGTTTCACTGCCGATACTTACGTAGAAAAGACAGCAGCCGACTTTGCATCAGCCGACGATTTACTGAAGTTCACTTGGCAGGAACGCCGCCGCGAACTCTGCTTCGACGAAATGCATCGCTGGTTCGACCTCCGTCGTGAAGGTATGCCTCGCTTGGTACATAAATATCGTTCTGCTCCGAATGCAGCCGAAGAGACTTACGTATTGGAACAAGGCGACAAGAACTATACATTGGCATTGCCTAAGAGCGAAACCAATTACAATACAAAGATTGAAAAGTACGAACGTAGAGACATCAACGCCCAGTAACATTAAAACTTACGAATCATGAAAAAGAATCTTTTATATACGCTCATGGCAATAGGATGCCTCTCATTGGCATCGTGTGGAGAAGACGACTTGACTCCGTCTATCGACATCAGCCCAGAATATGAAGCGAACTTGGCTTTGACAAAAAGTTCTATTCACGCTGATACCGTAATCTATAAATGGTATCAAAAATATAATACGGCTATACTGTATAAGTTTAATGATAACGACCCCACATGGCTATGGTCGAGCAAATTGACTAACGGCTTTAAGAAGTTCGATATCAGCAACCGCGAAGACTCTATCGCTGTAGAAGAGATGGTAGATAACCTAAAAACGCAGTTGTTCGATGGCTTCTCTGACGATTTCTTGGCCGAACGTCTGCCCTACCGCATCTTCCTTACCAAGCAGCTCTACAAGAAAGCCGACGAAAGTTCTGGTTGCATTGTTGCTATAAACAATAATCAGGACAATATGATTATAGGATATGCCGACGAAGATGGAAATGCTTACAGAGTTTCTAAATTCAAATCAGAAACTAATACGGTATTCGCTAAGATATTCTTTGAATCACTTAACCCGCAGCCTACAGATTTTATCAACTTGAAAGTAGCTTGCGCATTCAACTTGCCGTCTATGCCTCTTAAACCTGGCGGTACAGGATTTAAAGACACCGACCCTGAATTGGAAAAAGAGCAAAAGGTATATCCAGACTTTATAGACCCAAGCGACGCTACCGCTAAAAACCTGCACGTACTTCAGGTATTGGGATATATGGTTAACGGTGCTAGTATGGGAGCCAAGCTTCCGTCTGATGCGCAAGACTATGCGGGATATCTTGATTTTATAGGCAACAAGCCGGGTAGTTATATCCGCCAGCGCACTCAGTATTATTGGCGCATCGCCCGACGTGCAAAGGTGCTGATAGAATATCAGAAGACATATCAGAACGAAGACCTCATAGCTAAGCAAAACGCTAAGTACCCCGATGACAAGGTCACGATAGAAGACTTCGCTTATCCTGAAGATAAATAAAATCATTCACAAAAAAGGAGTTCACAGGACTTGGCATGTGCCAGGCCCTGTGATGCCTTTTAATAAAACACCTAATAACGAAATGAAAAATAGACTTTTGTTGTTCCTGTCTATAGTGTTCTTAGCAGGACTGTTTATCAACGTATCGGCTCAAGAAAACAAAGGCATACAGTTTCACAAAAACGAAAGCTGGGAAAGCATCGTGGCACTGGCCAAGAAAGAAAACAAGCTGATTTTCATGGATTGCTACACCGTGTGGTGCGGTCCGTGTAAGGCGTTGGCTCGCGATGTATTCACGCAAGAAAAAGTGGGCGATTTCTTCAACCCTCGCTTCATCAATGTGCAATATGATATGGAGAAAGGCGATGGTAAGATGCTTTACAATAAATATAAAAAGTATATCATAGGCTTCCCTACCCTATTGCTTATAGACCAAGACGGTAAGGTGCTGCAGCAGATGGCTGGTTATCAAGAACCCGATAAACTGATAGAGGGCATCAAAAACGCTTCGGCAGGTAACGACCTCTTCTCATTGGGCGAACGATACAAGAAAGGCGAACGCGATTTTACGTTTATCAAAGCTTACATCAGCAGCCTGCAGGGTGCTTTCTTGAAAGACTCTGTTACGGCGGTGGCCAACGATTATCTTTCTCGCATAGAACTGAAAGAGTTGGATAAAGACGATGTTTGGGAAGTACTTGGTCCTACAATCAAAGATGTTAACTCGCCGGCTTTCAACTATGTTGTACAGAATGCCGACCGCTTTACTTATAAACTTCACCGCGACCGCTATCGCATCAACCGCCAACTAGAAGGTCCTATCCATGCAGAAGTAAGTCGCTTAATAAGACTCTCTAAAAACGACCAAGGTGAATACCTTCCGTTAGTAAACGATAAAGTTCAAGAAGATAAAATGCTGAATTTCATCTCTCGCGCCAGCCTTAATAAATATAACGAAACTAAGGCCAAGTTCTTTATCCATCGCTTATTAATAGACGGTAATTATCCGGAAGCATGGAAGTATATAACCGACTGCGCCAATATGGGTCTTACAGGATTCTACTCTTACCATCTGCAAAACTACATAGAATATATGTCTGCCAAGAGCAACGACAAGAAACTCTTGAAAGAGATGTTGGCTAAGCTGGAAGAATATAAGTTGACCGAAAACGATAAGAATCCGCAATTCTCTTATCACATGTATAAAACCATGTCGGTTATCAACTCTAAGCTTGGCAACAAGAAATTGGCAGAGCAGCAAGCAGAGAAATACAATGAACTCGATGCACAGAAGCGTAAGGAAATGGAAGAGTACTTTAAAAGAAATTGACGTATGAAAAAAGCAATATTCGCCATTGCTGTAGCCGCATTAGGATGCGGCTCGCTGGGGGCACAAAACTATCTGATAGAAGGTACAGCTGCCGATATGGATGGTAAGAAGGTGTATATAGGCGAACTGAGAAGCAAAAAAGATATCTTCTACGCCGACTCTACCATTATAGAGAACGGACAGTTTAAACTTACTGGCAAACTTGACTCCATTAAGCCGCTAAGCATCTTCATAGGAAGAAAGCATCAGGCGTTCTTACTCGACGAGAATCCCATAAAAGTAAGCTACACCACCACGACCCAAGAGTTTATGGGCAAACAAATAAAGACGGGAGACATAAAGGTGACAGGCGACAAAGACCAGCAGTTACTGGCAGAGATGAATAATGCCCTCACACAAGAGATGTATACCATGCTCGCCATTTCGTTTATGGGGCAAGGCAAGGATGTAAACGCTCCAGAGAATAAAGCTTTGGCAGACAGTATAGGTTATCTGTTTACTTCGGCAAAAGACCATACTAAAGAAGTATTCGAAAAGATAGTAAACGAAAACACTGATAGTTACGTAAGTGCCATCATCCTTAACAAACATTTCGCCAAGGACAGACCGTTGGCAGAGATCAAGGCTGGATATAATAAGTTGAGTAACCGCGTAAAGCAGTCCAATTTAGGTAAAGAACTGAAGGCTACCATCGCCGGATATTCTGCTATCGGTGTAGGACGCATAGCTCCTAATTTCACTCTGAACACACCCGATGGAAAACCTATCACCCTATCGTCGCTTAGAGGCAAGTGTGTACTCATCGACTTTTGGGCTTCATGGTGCGGACCTTGTCTGCGCGAGGCCCCAAACATCAAAAAAGTGTATGCCAAGTATCACGACAAAGGCTTCGAGGTTCTATCCGTATCGGTAGATGATAAGAAAGACAAATGGACTCAGGCTATAGAGAAGCATCAGCTCAACTGGCTGCACGTATCAGCTTTGAAAGGATGGAAATGTCCGGTAGCACAGTTATATAAGGTAACGGGCGTGCCTGCCATGTTCTTGATAGACAAGGAAGGTAAAATAGTATCTACAAAGGCTCGCGGTGAAGCGTTAGAGCAAGAAGTAGCTAAACTCTGCAAATAAAAAGGATATGAAAAGACTTATTTTAATACCCTGTTTATTACTCTGTGCCCTGATGGTTAAAGCGCAAGGCATAGTATTCAATGAGGGCACATGGAACGATGTGCTGAAGTTGGCCAAGGAGAAGAATTGTCCGGTATTCATAGATGTGTATACCTCATGGTGCGGTCCTTGCAAAAAGATGGCGAAAGAGATTTTCACCCAGAAAGAGGCAGGCGACTACTTCAACGAACACTTCGTAAACTATAAGGTAGATGCCGAGAAGGGTGAAGGTGTAAAGATAGCTTCGCTGTTCAATGTTTCTGCATACCCTACTTGTCTGTTTGTTACTGGCGAAGGGAAACTGGTATCAAGCTTTATGGGTGTACAGACGGTACGCAGTTTACTACGCGAAGGCGCAAAGGCGGTAAAAAACTATTCGCTCTTGCCTCAGATAGAGAAGATGGATGCCGAATATAAGTCAGGAAAGAACGATGTAGAGTTCCTGAAAGGATACTGCCAAGCACGAAGCGAATTTGGCGAGAAGGGCGGACAGCCGTTAAACGACTTGCTCAATCAATTGCCAGATAATGAGCTTACGCTGAAAGAGAACCTTACATGGATTCAGAGCCTCACAGTGTACGACCTTCCGCTTATCAATCGTTTGGTTTCTATACTGAGCAGTATGGACAAGAAAACGGGAATGCAGCTTAACAAAGCCATCATGAAGGCAATGAGTACATTCATAGCGCAGAGCACAGAAGGCAACAAAAAAGCAGAGTTCGAGCAACTGATGGCTGTAAAAGATAAACTTATCGCCTTCGACCCAACCAACGATGATAACGGTGTAGGCGCATCTATGGGCGGTGGAATGTCGTATCTGGCATCAGAGCAACTGAAGATGTCGTTCTACATGCGCAACAAGTACAATCCAGAATTCGAGAAGGTATTCCTCCCCTATCTGCAAAAAAAGATGGCAGAAAACCCTACCGACTCGCTCATAGCTCGTTCGGATGCCGAAGAGAAGTATTATTCCGACCTTCTAAAATCTGATACCGTAAGTGCGGAGAAGAAGCACGATATAGAGCAAAGCCGAAGCTTTATGAAGTTATTTAGCGGAGTGAAGAACAAGTTGCTCTCTACTACCCTCTATAACGCCGCCGGCTATTACTGGGACATCAACGCACCGCAGTCAGAGCAACTGAAGCAAAAATACATTGAGTGGCTGCACTTCTTCTATGCGTTAGACCGTGGCACTAATATCGCCATTCCTGCATCAGAAAAGCTAGTTGAGCTTGGCAGAAAAGACCTTGCCATCAAGTTACTTCAAAACTTAGAAGAATATCTAAAACTGACCGGCGACCCAGATAAGGAACTCGACAAAACCCGTCAGGCTCTGGAGAAGCTGAAGTAATCTCACTCAGTAATAGCATAAAAGAATATCCCACTATTGATGACTTATAAAGTACACCAATAGTGGGATATCTCTTTTATATTAAATCATTAAAGCAGTTTCTCTACTTCGCTTTCGCTTATAGAAACGATAGAGGCTATATCAGCTACTGATATTCCTTTATCCGCAAGGTTTCTTACCATACCACGAAGCAGACTGTCTTTCTGCTCCATAAGTTGCTCAATAGTTTTGTCTTTTTGCTCGATGTCCTTGTTCTTCTGTTCAATGTCCTTGTTCTTCTGCTCGATGTCCTTGTTCTTTTGCTCGATGTCCTTGTTCTTCTGCTCAATGTCCTTGTTCTTCTGCTCGATGTCCTTGTTCTTCTGCTCGATGTCTTTGTTCTTCTGCTCGATGACTTTATCTTTCATCATGATAGTTGTATCACGAGCCTCTATTTCTGAAAGGATTTCATCTTCTACCGCCATATCGCGGCGCACCTCAGGTCTTGTTGCAGCAAGCACCAAGCGATGAACTAAAAGCAACTCATCGCCCTTCATTCCTTCCTCGTTGATATTTAGCAGATGGTCATCGTCAGAAATGCGATAATCCTGATCGAATACAGAAAGCATACGCTCAAGATGATTACGGGCACGACCTTTTAGATAAGGTATCTGCACTATGATACTATCGTGAGTAAGGCTCTCTATAAATGGGTCTGGCACACCTTTTTCTATGCGACGGTCGTCATAGTCCAGATAATGACGGCGCACATATACCACAGGCTCCTGCAAGTCGCCCAACTTATGTCCCAATATATAAATAGAGATAATAGGCAGACCAAACTTTCCGTTCGTCTCTTCCTTAACATTAGTCTTATCAAGATAATGTGTACCCAGATACTGGCGGAAGCGCAATGTTTCTGTAGCCAGCCACGTCTTCTGCAGTTCTATAAGCACAAGTTGCTCCTTACCCTCGTCGTCCACTATCTTAGCCGAGAAATCTATGCGGAAGATAGAAATACGAGTTTGCTGCAGATTGCTATACTCGTTACGTCGCATCTGCACATCTCTCACCTCCCTCTTCAGAAGAGCCGATAGCAGAATACGCGCCACGCGGTTATCCTCTAACAGGAATTTGAATACCGAATCGTAAATAGGATTTGCAATAATAGCCATAGTTCTGCGTTTTATTATTCGTTATATGCAAAGAAAATGAATATTCCGCAATACTCCAAAAAAATACATCGCAATATACTTTCAAAGAATAGCTTACAGCAAAGTGATAAAGCCGAAAACCAAGCCTATAAAACAACAATTATAATCACAAAAATGGGGGGGGTAATTAAGGCTCGACAACTTTTTTATAATCATTTCACATTTCAAACCGTAAGATATTTGTTTATATAAAAACTTAATTTTTATCTTTGCGCCCGGATTAAAAAAACGATTTTTCCACGAGAAAAATAGGGCAAAGAGAGAAATAGCACATAGAATAAAACTATCGCAAAAAGTAAAACTAGACATTAAGTATATGAGCCTCAAATCCGCAACTACGCGCCTAATATGATACAGAAGCGAAAATAATCTGCA
>ENA-ORTB01003892-ORTB01003892.1-human-gut-metagenome-genome-assembly--contig:-NODE-3892-length-11014-cov-3.076011_pt1 | contig 11014 bp, 8 predicted proteins | sample MGYA00241905_ERZ509174 | MGnify/ENA primary metagenome ERZ509174 (study PRJEB26280, sample SAMEA2338851) | human gut metagenome | biome: human gut; feature: human-associated habitat; material: faeces...
CCAACGACCCCCTGATTAACAGTCAGGTGCTCTAACCAACTGAGCTATTGAAGCAGTGTTTTGCTTGAAAAGCAGTGCAAATTTACGGGAAATATTTTAATTGCGAAAATTTACGGCAAAAAAATTGCATTTTTACCGTTATTTTTTGTCATTTCCGCTCAAAACAGCCGATTTGTTGCGTAAGCGACGGTGTTGACGGTTGAAGTTTCGGCAGCTTTGGCGTATGTCGAGCCGTGTGGTGTAAATAGCCAAAACAAAATAGCATATCGCCTGAATCCAAAGCCCTGTGTATTCGAAACTGACCTGCGAAAGCCTTGCGCCCTCGTTAGTCATTCTTACGAATCCGTTTATGCCAAACGTGGAAGGTATCATGTAAGCCACGTTTTTCCAGAACGCGGGCACGGCACTCCATGGCCAGGAAATTCCGGAGATGAACAGGAGCACGAGAGAGGAGAAGAGAATGACCATCATGCTCGACTCGCGCGTTTTAATGAAATGCGACACCACGATGCCCATGAACGCCACGGCAAGAAGGTATGGCGTGATGAATGCCACCACATCCGGGAAATGCTCCAGGCGGTTGAAGTGGAAAATCATAGGCGTTATGCCGAGCACATAAAAGGCATTGGCAATGTGCACAGGTATATAGCTGAACGCACGCCCGAGAACAATTTCGAATGTGCCGCCTGCATGGCGGGCTATGGGGGAGAACAGCCGGAACATGTTCTTTTCGCGCATTGTGCCGGCGTTTATGCCCATGCCGAGAAGCATTGTCTGCTGAAGAATCATCATCAGCCGGGAGAAGGTATGACGCCACGCCGGTGGTGGAGTTGAAAAGATTAACCTCCTCATATTTCAGCGGCGCAGCGGTCAGCGCGTCCTGACGGTTGGTTGTGTTTCCCGCTTGTTTTATTTTGATTTTCGCGTTCATGCCCAGCGAAACATCGGTGTTGGCTATGGAAAACTGGCGGAAGTAAAGCAGCGTGCTTGCATCGCAGAAAGCATAAACGTAAGCCTGTTTGCCGGTATTTATGTTCTTGCTGAAATCGGCGGGAATGCGCACAATTCCATATACCTTGCTTCTCCTCATCAGTTCCTGCGCCTCTTTCATGTTTGCGGGCGTTTGCGTAACGTTGGTGTACTGCGAAGCATCGAGGTTGCGGATGTATTGGCGCGACAAACTAGAATTGCTTTCGTCTACAACAGCCACGGGAATGTCGCGGACTATTTCGTTGTTATATATATAGGAATAGAGAAGCGGATAGCCCAATGGCACGAGAATCATAAACACCAACACGGCTTCGTCGCGGAATGCAGTGTTCATTTCGTGAATCCAGACGAACGCCGTTTCGGACACCGTGCGCCAAAATCTCTTTATGATATTTCTCATGAAGTTCATCTCAAGGCTCGTATTTATATGTCAGCAGCACGCCTTTAAGTCTGTAGAGCACCGTGAGGGGCAGCAGCACAAAAAGAAGCAGGAAGAGAATGTGGTCGAGGCAATAGAACGCCGGATAACCGTTTAACGCCCTGCACGCATAGATTTGAAAATAGTGTCTGAGGGGAAAGCAAACCGAAAGAGCCTTCAGCGACGGCTGCATGCTTGTTACGGGGAACGTGAAGCCCGACATGGAAATGCTTACGATAGCCCACAGAGACGACATGGACATTGCAAAACGGAAATTGGGGATTAAACCTATGAGGAAAACCCCGAAGCCCTGCGAAGCAAGGATAAAAAGATATGTCATAACGAGCATTGCCGGAATTCCACAGTGGCAGGGATATTTCATAACCCCGAACATGAGAAAGTTGTAGAATGTGCCGAGTACGAAAAATATCGCGGTTTGCGGCAGAAGCTTTCCCATCACTGCTTTGAATATCGAATTGTCGGCAAGAAGTATCCATTTTCGTGCCGTACCGTCTTTAAGTTCCACACCAATGGAATAGACCGTTGTGAGAAAGATAAAAATCATCATCGCGGCAGGTACGAGAACATTGTTGAGGTATATGGAATAATTTACCCACGGATTTCCTATTAAATGTTTCTCCACCACGATTGGCTGTAAAAAGGCATTGGTGTGCTCGTTGTCCACTCCTTTTGCGCGAAGAGTGCTACGTGTTGCCGCACCTCCCGTAAGTTCGCTCATAGTCTTGAAATCCTGAAAAGCAAGTGAGGCAGCAGTGAAATAAGAATAGTTGCAGTAGTAAGAAATTGTGGGTTGCCGCTGTGCCTGAAGGTCTTTTGAAAAATTTTCGGGAATCAGAAACGCTCCGTAAATCTTTCCGCGCTGCATCATGTCCCTCATCTCCGAAAAATCGCGGCAATGGGCAATGACTTTAGTGTGTTGAAAAGATTCTATGTTTCTTGTCAGCGAGCGCGAATTGGATGAATTGTCAAGGTCAACTATTGCCACGGGAAGTTCGGTGGGAACGCCGCGCCCCATAAGGGTCAGGAAAAACACGAAACAGGCTACGGGTGCAATTATCATGCAGAAAACGTAGAGCGGACTTGAGAAAATCCGTCTTGTTTCCCTTTGCGACACTCTTAAAGTGGTTTTTATCCTGCTAACGAACCCGGACATTTGTTTACTGATTGGAGATGTTTGCCGGCAGACAGTTTGTATTTGCCGACTTCTTGGTTATGTTTGCTTACAGATTTGTTTTGTTTGCCTGCGTCTTTGATGTGCTTTGAAACTTTCGGCTTACCCGTCAGTTTTTAATGGGAAAGATAACCGACATTCCCGGTCGCAATCCGTTTACTGTCTCGCTTGGGCGGGCTTTTATCTGGAAAGTTTTCATGTCATAGGCACCTGTTGCTTTTGTTGCCTTCCATGCTGCGTAACTTCCCACGTCTTTCATGTAGTATGTGCGTAATGTTATTTCTTTGTTGCCGAGTGCGGGAACCGTTGCCTTGAATGTTTTTCCCGTTCCGAAATCTTTCAGCAAATTTTCCCTGACATTGAACGAAACCCACATTTTTCCCATCACCGATATGCTCATTATTGGTGCTCCCGAGCCTACAAGTTCTCCGGCTTGGGGGAATATTTCGGTTACTTCGCCGTCTGTTTGTGCGGTAAGCACTGTTTCGTTTATGTATGACCGAACTTCGTTGATGGCTCCCTGAGCTCTTTTCACGAGGGCTTCGGCTGCTGCTTTGTCTTCCCTTCGTGCTCCGTTCACAGCCATTTCATATTGTGAGCGGGCGGCTTTTTCGGTGGCTATTGCGGCATCGCGTTGTGCCGAGGCTTCATCAAATTTTTGCGCTGCCACTACTCCCTGGTCGTAGAGGTTTTTTATTCGGTTGTATGTCTTTTGTGCTATTTCCACTCCGGCTTTTGCTTTCTGCCACATGCTGTATGCGCCCTGAATCTGTTCTTTGCGTGCTCCGTTGCGTGCTTCGTCGCTTTGTGCCTGTGCCGCAGCTTCGGCGGCTTGTGCCTGTTGCAGTTTCGCTTCCACGTCGGGAGCGTCAAGAATTACGAGTGTGTCGCCGGCATGAACCGTATCGCCCTCTTCAACAAGGAATTTCACGATTCTCGAAGGCACTTTGCTCGAAACGCGATACTCTTCTACGTCAGCCTGTCCCTCTATGTATTCGGTGGAAGGTTTAAGGAGGATAATTCCCATTACTGCCGTTGCAATTATTACTGCGGTGAAAATCAGCAATCCTATCGAGAGGTTCTTTCTCTCTTTTGTCATTTTAGCCATAAGCCTTATAGTTTTTCTTATTCCAGTGTTCCCAATGATTTTTTCAGATATACTTGTGTGAGGCGTGCGTTTATTTCCGCGTCAATCACCTCGCTGTGAGCCGACACCCAGGCTGTCTGCGCCGCAAGAAGGTCGCTCGTTGGAATTACTCCCTCTTTGAATCCCGCGTTGGCGGTTTTCATGTTTTCGTCTGCGCTTTCGCAGTTTTTGCGTGCGCGTGCCAGAGTTTTTTCGGCTTCTTTCACACGAAACGATTGCTGGTTCACTTGCAGCTCAATCTTTTCTTTTGCCTCTTCAAGCTCGTATTTTGCTATTGCCGCCTCTGATTTTGCGGCGCGAATCTTATATTTGTTTTCTCCCCACTCGAATAGTGGCGCGCTTACCATTACTCCCACGTTGAACATGCCTTTGAATTTCTTTTCGAAGCCGTTGTAAACCGACGGGTTGGTGAGCATGTAGTTGCCGGTCAGCACCACTTGCGGGAGAAATTCGGAACGGGCTATCTGAATCTTCTTGTCGTAGATTTTTGTGGCGAGTTCCAGACTGCGAAGCTCGGGACGGTTGACGTATGCCTGGTTCATGTCGAAAGCGGCATTGTTCTTAACCGGTGCCAATTGCTCTTTTTGTTCGTCTTCAAGGGTGAAATTGCTTTCAATGGGCATGCCGCAGAGCTGGCAAAGCAACATGCGCGAAAGCGTGAGCCCGTTGTCCACTTTGGTAAGCGTCATTTCAGCCTCGTTCAGTTTCACGCTCACCGTAAGTCCGTTAGCTTTTGTTGCCACTCCCTCCTTAATCATCTTTTGCATGTCGTCGTCAAGATGCTTAAGCAGATTCACGTAGCTTTCAGCGAGTTTCTTTTTGTTGGCAAGCGAAACCACACGCCAATATGCCTCGTCCACTTCGAGCACCACCTCCTGCGCCCCGCCGCGATGTTTTTCCTCGGCTATTTGTTTGGCATAGTCGGTAATTTCGTTGTATGCGCGGATTTTTCCGCCCATATACAGCGGCTGCGTAATGGTGAGTGCGCCGGCAAACATGTTTCGAGTGTCGGTTTCGAAGCCTTCGTTTATTTTCTTTCCCACGTCCGAAAATTCGTCAATCACGTTGTTGCCGAATTCGTTAAGCGCATCGGTCAGTTCGGGGTGGTATTTTTCCACAATTTGAGCCACCGAGGCGAGCGGTTGTGCTATCGACGAACCGAGATTGTTCAGTTTGTGGCGTGTGGAATTGTTAAGCAGATGTGTTTCACGGCTGTTGCGAAAATATGCAGCCGTTGCCTTTAGTTTAGGCAGGTAATTGGTTTTTGCAGCCTTGTTGTCGTAGCCGGCTTTTTCTATTTCCTTTTCGCCTATAAGCAATCTTTTATTGTTTGCAAGAGCCATGGAGCGGCAGCTGTCGAGTGTGAGCAGATTCTGCCCCTGTGTCGTGGCGGTTAAAAGCAAGGCGAACAGGAAGAAAGCTATTCTTTTCATGCGCGTTTACCGTTATGTTGTATCATGCGGGTTTCGTTTATGTACAGTCCGCGTATGGCGGGCTGTTTACAACTGCAAAATTACCGCATTACGTATTTCGTGCAAAATAATATTTGAAATATTGGTGTGCAAAAATACCGGGAAATTATGCAGATATTACGAAATGTCGCAAATTTTATGTTTGTAAATGTCTTTTTATACCATTTCGGGAGCAATTTTGTGCGTTTTGAACGTAAGAAGTGCCACTTGTGTGGGACTGTGTGGAACATGTGCCGGGCGGAACGGAAAAAGTGGGGAGAAATGTGGGAAACACACGAATTTTTTCGGCGTGGCATTTGGGCGGAAAGGCTCGAAAAACGCTTTTGTAACTTCGTGGAAATCAGTACGTGGCAAAAGCCCGAAAATACAAGGCATATATTTTGAAATATATGGCTCGTAATTTGAAATATATGCCTTATGTTTTTTACGAAAAGGCTTATGTTTTTTTCGGCGTGCAATGCCGTCCGCAGAATTTTCTTTGAAAGTGCGTTTATGCAGGCAAAAACTAAAAAGGTGCGCCGGAAGGTTTCATTGCGACGCACCTTTTTAGTTTTGTTGCGGCATTTACTTTTTGATAAACTTCCTGACGTTGCTTATGTACACGTTGCCCTTTTCGGGATTGGTTACTTTAAGCCCCGAAAGATCGTAAACTTCTGCGCTGTCCGGCTTTTGCTTAACGGTATTTACTGTGGTAACGTCCGAATCCGACCATGTGTCATCTTTTTTCGGTGCTGTGGATGTAGAATCGGTTTTCTCCGTAGGCAACAGACGGCTGTAAGCGTCCACATGTGTCATTTCGCCGTTATTATATTTGTAAAGTCCGCTATATGAAGAGCCTATCCATATTTTGTCTCCGTCGGCAAGTAGCGAACAAATCATGTCGTTGTCGCGGGGTGAGGGAATGGGATGTTTATCAAAGTTGGTGCCGTCGTAGCTTATAAGATGTTTGTCCGCGCCGAACCATATTTTGTTGTCCTTGTCTATTATAAGCGAATTGGTGCAGTTTGTGGGAATGTCATAGTCGGCTGCAGTGAACTTGGTGAACGTTTTGCCGTCATACATAACTATTCCCGATTTTTTTGTGCTCATCCATATATTTCCGTTGCGGTCAGTTGCCATTGCCGAAATGTTGTTGATGCCTTTTATTTGCACTACTCCCGTGCTTTCGGTGTAGTAGCCGAAAACATCGTTCGAAAGAATGTTCATTCCGCCAAACCACAGTTTTCCGTCATGGTCAAAAGTGAAAGCGTTAAAGGTTGCCATGGAACTCAATTCTATATAAGGTATGGAGAAAGAAGTCCAATCGTTTCCGTCGTACTTATAGAAAGCCAGCAAACTGCCCAACCATACGTTTCCTTTGCCGTCAAAGGCGAACTGCATGTTGTATTGTTTGGGACACATGCCGCTAACGGGAGAATAGAACGCGGTGATGGTGTTTTTTTCTAGCTTTGCCACACCCATTTTCCTTGTTCCGAACCAAACGGAGCTGCCGTTGCAGGCAACCGAAAGAATGTTGTCTTCGGGAATCGGGGCGTTGGTTCTGTTGTATATGGTGGTTTCTCCCGTTTTTGTGTCGAATTTTACCAAGCCGCCCTCTGTTGCGAGCCACAAAGAGTTGCCGTTTACAGACATAGCCCTTATTCAATCGGTTGGAGCATAGTCTTTCGAATCGGAAAGTCTGGCATACGTACTTACAGACACGAGAGAAACAATAAGCCAAAGCACTGCTTTTGCAAAATGATTAAACTCTTTCATGATAATATTTATTTGGTTTTTGTTGTATGTGTTTTTAGTTTACCTGACCATGATGTTTTTGCGTTTATCCGGTTGCCGGTAGTCGGCTTTGCCATGCAGATTCACTTTTGCCTTACGGGAGCGGAAATATCAGGGAAGTTCGACCCGAAAGACGGTGTTTCTGTGGGAAGAAAAAAGAGTGGGATGTGTTTAATGCCCTTTTGTTCATGGCTTTAACTTGTTTTATTCTGCGACAAAGGTACCAAAAGTTTTTTTTGCAAAAGTTTTTGAAGAAAAATATGCATTTCTTTTCAAGGAAAATGCATAGCTGCGTTTAGGCATCAGGGTTTGCAGGCGGAATGTGGGGGAAGTAAATTTGCAGGAAGAGATGCGGGGCGGATGTGCCGGTGCATGATTCGTGGCGGGAGGGAATGCTGAAAAAAAGAGTGGAGAAAGAGCATGAAAAAGCCCCGCCCATGGGGCGAGGCTTGGTATGTGGGTTTGAACGTGTGCTTAGTGACGTTGACGGCGAACCGATACGCGCGCACTTCCGGAGGAAGAGGAATTGCTTCCTTTGGTTTTCTTTTCTTTCACGCTTGACGTGTTTCCGCTGCGGCGGCTCGAGAGTGTACGGCTGCGCTTTTCTTTCTTTGCAACAACTGTGTCTTTTTTGATTTTGGTGGAATCGGTGGAGTCGTTTCCCCATATGTGTTGCTCGAAATCGGTCAGCTGCTTTTCGATTTTCTTTTGCTCTTTTGTGAGAGCGGAATCGGTGGTGCAGTAGTTGGCAAGTACTTTGCCCTGAAGGTTATTGGTTTTGTATATCTTGCCTTGATAACGGTTCATTGCGAAATAATCGTCCGCGCTCATGGTAGATGCGTTGTTGTAGTTGCTTCCTGTTAGCGGCAATTTGGTAAGGAAGGACGCGATGTCGTCATATTTTACCCAGAACATGGGATATTTGGCATCGGCTCCGCCGAAATCGTCGGCTCTTTTCAGAACAGGGCACAATGCTGTTACTTTTGTGTGATAGGTTGCCGTATGCTGGTCGAAATACGAGCTTTCTTTCAGGAAATATTCAAGGACTTCGGCTGCGGGAATGTCGCTGTCGTTAATGTGCATTCTGCCGTCTTTTGTTTCATAATATATATGGTAGCGGTCAAGAATGTCCTTGGGTTTAACTTGATTCTTTGCATCGAAATTTTCATTGCCGTTGAGCGAATAGTCATAGGCTTTGACCTGTCCGCGCAGTATGAGTTTCAGAATGTAAGTGAAAAGATTTATCTGGTCTCCCTGCTGTTCGAGCGGATAATAGAGTGTGGCGTTTGCATCCTGTGTAAGGTCGAGTGTGCGATAGATGTCCCTGCGCCACGATACGTCTTTGGGCATGTCGGGTGCGGTGGGAAAATCGATTTGTGCGCGTTCGTCGGAAGTTTTTGGAGTTGCCGCAGCCGCTCTTTGCTGTCGCGGCACAAAACGCGGACGTGAAGGATTTGCATTTTTTGCCGTGTCGTTTGCCGCGTTTTTGGTTGGCGTTATTGCGCCCTTTGTTGCCGTGTCGGTTTTCTTTGCTGCAGGTTTTGCTTCAACCTGTTTCTTGGTTTGCGTCTTGCGCGGTGTGGATGCCGACTGGCGTTGGCGGCGCACTGAGAGGGTCGGCTGGCTTTCGCCGCCCGATTTGTTTTGTGCCTCTGCCGGTATGATCGTGAGCATAGCCATTACGGCGGTTATGACAGGGAGCAGGTATTTCGTCTTTAAGTTACGCATATTTCCTATCGTTGATGTATTTTCGTTAGTTTACTATAACCTCGAGAGCCTGAGGCAATGTGCGCTCTATTCCATCGGGTCCCACGGCTTTCACACGGGTTATGTAGAAGCGTTTTCCCCTTGAGAGCATTCTGAACATGTTTCTCTGTCTTTCGGTAAAGCTCGAGGAGTTGGAGATTTCGGGCACTGCGTTGCCCATGTTGTCAAAGAATACGGTTTCGAAACCGAGCACTCTGAACGGAATGTTTAGCAGTCCGTCGTCTATGGCTGCGCCTATGCCGTGTGTGCCCATGAGTGTGGCTTTTGACAGAGGTCGTCCGCCTTTATACTGATTTGCGTTGCCTTTTTCGTCGTTAAAGGCTATGAAAGCCGTAGGATCGGGGAGTTTTCTCACATGGAATGTGAATTTTCCCATTTCCACGTTACGTCCTTCCATGTTTGCGGTAACGGTAATCACGGCATCGGTTCCCACAGCTGCGGGACGGGCAATGTATTTTCCGTTGCCGTTGGGCTGAAGTGTGCCGCCCGTCATGGAAACTCCGATCTTGTTGAGCGGAACTCCCGGAGCGGAAACGCTCATTGGGTTGTTGTAGCCGGCATAAAGGACGTTCATCAAATCGGCAGAGACTGTGGCGGAAGGAGCTACCACAGTGTATTTCTGTGTAAAGTTGCGGCGTACGGTGTTTCCCTGTCCGTTTTGCATTTCTATATATCCGGAGAAGTTGAAATCGCCTGTGCTTCCGCATGTGAACTCGTATATTCCGTTTGAAGCTACTTTGCGACCTCCTACATATATAGATGGGCGCATCGTTGTGTCCACAGCCGCCATAATAATCCTCGCACTGAATTTTCCGCCTTGCACTATGGTGTTGGAATTAGGTATTACAAACGCATCAAGTTCGTTTACGCGGATGTCTTTCATGTCTATGTTTGAAACAAGATTGTGAAGCACAACTCCTTCTGCGTATCTCACATCGTTTTGGAGCTTGCTGAGCAATGCCACAGCGGCTGCCGTGGGAGTATTTTCAAACATGTATTGCTGCCAGTTCTTTCCAAGCGTGTTTTCGCGGCGGGGCACGACTGTTGCAAGGTTTTTGCTCACAACGGCAATCTCGTCCTTGTCGGTTATCATGGCAGTTATTTTACGGCGATAGTCATTTATTGCGTCATATAACTTGCGTCCCTGTCCGCTTGTGGGATTGAGCATCACGTATGTCGAACCTTCGAGGTCGTCTTTGTTGAGAATGTCGTGAATATTTCCCTTTGCGCCGTCGGAATGCAGCACAATGGCGCGTTTAAGTTCTTCGGCGTAGTCGTAAAGTGAGTCGCTCATGGCGCGAACTCTGCGTGCTTTTTCAAACCATTCCCTTACTTTTACCGGATTGGCTTTCATTTGCTCGTCAAAGTTCCTGTACATTGCCGCGTTGTCCGATGCCGTGCTTGCCGTGGAGCGTCTTATGTTGTCTTCAACAATTGTAAAACCGTTGAGAACGTCGGGCGACACGTTCAGAGCAAGCATTGCCAGCAGAACGATGTACATGAGGTTGATCATCTTCTGCCTTGGAGATACCGGTCTTCTTTTAATTCCCATTTTGTTGTATTGGTTTCGCTGTTTGGGGCAAATGTCGGGTGAGATGCGGGATTATTCGTCGTCGCCAACCGATGATGCCGCTGCGGCGTTCTTCATGTTTACGGTGAGAGCCTTTATCATGCGGCTGTAAACGCCGTTAAGCTCTTCGATTTGCTTTGCCATTTTGCGGGTTTGCTCGTTAATCTGGTCAATAGTGCCAATCTGCGCGCTTATGTTCTTTAATTGCAGTTCGTAAACGGTGTTGATGCCCGTCAGAGTGCGATTAAGATTAATCATTTCCTCACTGTCGGTGGTCATTTTCCTACTTTGTTCTTCCACCTTGGTAAGAACTTCGGTTAATTCCTTGAGTTTTTCAACGTAGTTCTGAGTTACGTCGCCGAGTTCGGGATTTGCTGCGTTTCCTGCGTCGGTTATTACTGCGGCAGTGCCTGCCATTACGAAACCTCCGGCATTTGTGCCCGGCATGTTGCCTGTTGCGGCAGCTGTTGTCAGAGGTGTTTCGCCGTCCGAGGCTTGCGCTCCGCCCGCGATGCCTCCTCCGAGGATTATTGTGGCTCCTGTTCCGCCGGTTACGCCTTGGGCTGTGTCTGTTTCCTCGTTTTCTTCGCCACTTTCATTATTTTCTTCGGAATCCAAGGCTTCTTCTTCGGTATCGAACGGACGGTCGAATGCAGACAAGAAGAATACTATCACTTCGGTGCCC
>ENA-ORTB01003905-ORTB01003905.1-human-gut-metagenome-genome-assembly--contig:-NODE-3905-length-10986-cov-6.028177_pt1 | contig 10986 bp, 8 predicted proteins | sample MGYA00241905_ERZ509174 | MGnify/ENA primary metagenome ERZ509174 (study PRJEB26280, sample SAMEA2338851) | human gut metagenome | biome: human gut; feature: human-associated habitat; material: faeces...
TTTTCAATGTTAGAATATGGAAGAACAACGTATTTTTTGAGGTGCAATTTTATGAAAACAGCCGGAATTATTGCAGAATATAATCCATTCCATACAGGACATGAATATCAGATAAACTATATAAAAGAAAAACTAAGGACAGACTATGTAGTTATCGCCATGAGTGGTGATTTCGTGCAAAGAGGAACCCCTGCTCTTTTTTCAAAATATGTACGTGCAGAAATGGCTCTTCAAAGCGGCGCAGACCTGGTTCTGGAGCTGCCGGTTTCCATTTCTTCTGCCAGTGCAGAGTTATTTGCCAGAGGAGGCGTACAGCTTCTGGATGGACTTGGGGTTACAGATATACTTTGTTTCGGAAGTGAATGCGGTGATACGGATGCGCTTATGGAGCTGGCCAAAATCCTGGCAGAGGAGCCGGAAGATTTTCAGACCGCCCTTCGCCGGAATCTGAAAGACGGAATGACTTTTCCAAAGGCCAGAAGCATGGCTCTCTCTGCAGTTTTTCCCGAATCAGAAAAATACCAGCAATTGCTCTCTTCCCCCAATAATATTCTGGGAATTGAATACTGTAAAGCTATTCTACGGGAAAACAGCTCTATTTCACCGGTTTCCATTAAACGGGAAGGAAATGATTATCATGAAAATACTCTGTCTGAAAATCACTTTCCTTCTGCTTCTGCTATTCGAAATGCTATTTTGGATTTCAATGCTCCACCCATCGGGGACTCGTCCGATACCGAGCATTTCCACTGCTTTTTATCTGAATCATCAGAAACCGCAATACAGAATTTTGCGTTTCTTGCTGATATGGCAAAAAAATTTTTACCAGCAAATTCCCTGGAACTATTTTTACAGGCAATTTCCGGAAATCGTTTTCTTCTGGAAAACGATCTGGACACGCTTTACCGTTACTGTCTTCTTCAGGAAACAGAAGAAAGCCTGTGCACATACCTGGACATGTCCCATGCTCTTGCCAGAAGGATTCTCTCCTGCCGGGATCAGTATGAAACCTTTTCCCAGTTTGCCAACCTTCTGAAAACCAAGGAGATCACACAAACCAGGATCCAGAGAGCACTGCTTCACATGCTTCTTCATATTCAGAGTGTGCCAGCGCAGATTCCCTATGCCCGGGTTCTGGGATTTCGAAAAAACAGTTCTGCGCTTCTGGGCAAAATAAAAAAATGCAGCAGCATTCCTCTGCTTACCAGACTGCCGGATGCTGCCGCAGTGCTTGAAAACGCACCACAAGCTATGGATTTACTAAATAAAACAACTTTCGCATCCAATCTTTACGAAAGCATTCTGGCACAAAAAAACAGTGTTTCTTATGTTCATGAGTACAGACAACAGATTATTATTGTATAATATTCTCAACTGCATAAAGAGCCCCGGCTACTGCAATTCCGTACAATAGCCAGGGCTCACTTTTATCCATTTCGTCTTACTCAATCTTACTCATTAGAAAGAAGAATGCGGTCATTATCCAGCTTCTTTCCTGCTCCAACTTTAAACTTGTCAAGCAGCCCTTCCACAGTAAGACCTTTTTTCTCCTCTTCCTTGATATCCAGAACAATATCAAGGCGCAGCAGAGCGCAGGCTTCACCCATTGGGCGAAGCTGAACAATCTGAAACAGGCCGCCAAGACCATGAATTTCCTGACCGAACACGGGATAAGCAGTTATGGAGAACTGGAAAGCAAATTGAACGCAGTATCCGCACGCAGGGATACCGCTCATGCAGAAATCAAGCGGATAGAAAGTAGAAGTGTCGAACTTGCCCTTGTGATGAAGCACGCCGGAACTTACCGTCAGCTAAAGCCGCTTTATGACCGATACCGTAAATCGAATGATAAAGAAAAGTTCCTGCGGGGGCATGAGAGCGAGATCATCCTTTTTGAAGCGGCCGCCAGAGAATTGAAACGGCTGGGTGCTGTGCCGCTGCCGACAACGGAAAACATGAAAACGGAGCTTGCCAATCTCAACGCAGAAAAGGAACAGCTCCTTGCTGAATACAAAGCCGCAAGAACCGAAGCCCAGGAATACGATACTGTTAAACAAAATGTAGATGCACTGCTGACCGTTCCAAAGGAACAGGAACAACAGCGGCGGCATGAACTTGAATAATTTTCTCTGAAAGACGCTGGGCGGCGGCTCCCTGGGTGGAGGGATTGCCCTGTTTGCGCTGAATTTTATTATCGGCGGCGTAATCGGTGGTTTCATTCTGGCATGGCGGTTGATCGTGGCGGCGCGCCTCCAGCTCCCGGATTCCGCCGCTGATGCTGTCGATGCCGTCCTTGCAGATGCGGGCAAGCCCCTTCATGGTGTAGTCCCAGTCCTCTGGCAGCGACAGCATGAGGGACAGCAGCCCCTTCGCTTTCAGGGACAGCGACCAGTCCCGCAGGTGGTAGTTGGACATGACCGTGTAATCTCTGGCCTTTTCGATGCGGAAAACTGCCATATCCGGCGCCTCTTTTCTCTGTTTTTGAAAAGTGTTGATTTTGACGCAAAAAAGCCCCTGTCCTGCCTCCCGGACGCTTCCCATGGGAAAACACCCACGCCTCCCTTTAAGCGGCGCTCTGAGAGGAAAAAACAGAGGTTTTCGCGCCCTAATTGATACATTTTTCGGGTGGGTATAGGCACGGATGTGAAAAAACGCCATAGGGCGGCTGCCTATGGCGTGGGGACAGGAAAAGGGCACTGATGTGAAAATCAGCGCCCTGCCTGTCAGTATGAGATTTTTTGACTTCGTACCGTGTTCCCTGCCTTTGAAAACATTGATTTTACTGACTTTCTTATGTTTTCTTATTAGGAGGAGAGGGAAGCCACCGCTTTTTGACTGAATTATTGCTTGAGCTTTACGTTGTTTCTGATGGTGCGTTCGCTGCGCGGACGGTTCGTCAGGCGTTGTAGCACGGCGCTGATCTGCCCCTCGGCGGCTTCGACCTCGGCATGGAACGCGCGGGCGGAGACGCGCAGCGCCCCGTGGCCGAGGATGATGACCTGCTCGGGGCCGTCGGACGTCGCCACGCGCACGCGGCGTTCGCGGCGCAGCTCGTAGGTCGCGCGCTCGATGTAGGTGTCGGCAGTCTCAGCCTCTTTCGTGTAGACGACCTTGACGCCGTGCACCGTCTGCACACTGCCGGGGTTGCCCTTGACCTTATAGGCGTCGAACACGACGATGACGCGGCACTTGCGAAAGCCCTGATAGTTGGCGAGAATGTCGATCAGCGCGCCGCGCGCCGCGGCGACATCCTGCGCGGCGAGCTGATGGAGCTCGTCCCACGCGAAGATGATGTTGTAGCCGTCGACGAGCAGATATTCCGTGTCCTCTGAGTGGATCGTGACGTCATAGTGATCGGCGAGCGAGGTGCGCGCGGGCTTTTTGCTCGGTTCGAACGCGCGGCGCTCGACCTTGCCGTATGTGCGCTCGAAAATGTCCTGCAATTCCTTATCCTCGGCATATGCGCCGCCTGCGCCGACGCCGCGTCGGGGGAGCGGCGCGGGCGCTTCTTCGACGGCCTCTTCACCAAGGCGGATGCCGCTGTCGCAGTGAACATGCGCGGGAACTTCATTCCACGGGACCGTGATGCTGCCGCCGTGGTCGCAGAAGACGGAGGACGCGGGATTATCCGTGTCGCGCTCGGCGTCGTAGCCAAGGGACGCGACGATCTCGTCCTGATTTTGGCAGGCCTCATACCCGCGCACGGCGCAGGAGAGCTGTCCGCGGCCGCGGGTGTAGGCCGCGACGTCGGCAAAGTAGTCGCGCAGCGTGCGCACCGGCGCATAGCCCGTGAGTACGGCGTTTTCCCCCTCGCTCTGCGGCGGTTCGACGGTGCCGCCCATGTTCTGGAGGTCGGTCATCGCGCGGCCGACGCACTCGGCGGGCACCTCGAGACGGAAGTCGTAATACGGCTCGAGCAGCACATTTTCCGCCTGCATCAGGCCCTGCCGCACGGCACGGTACGTCGCTTGACGGAAGTCGCCGCCCTCGGTGTGCTTCAGATGCGCGCGGCCCGCGACAAGTGTGAACTTCACATCCGTCAACGGTGAGCCGGTCAGCACGCCCGCGTGCTCGCGCTCTAAAAGATGGGTGAAAATCAGCCGCTGCCAGTTGAGGTCGAGCGCGTCCGTCGGCACGTTTGACGCAAGCTGGATGCCCGCCCCGCGCGGAAGCGGCTCTATTAGAAGCTGTACTTCCGCATAGTGGCGCAGGGGCTCGAAATGTCCCATGCCGAGGACGGGGGCGGCGATGGTCTCGCGATAGACGATGCTGCCCTCGCCGAAGGTCACGTCGAGGCCGAAGCGGTCGAGGATGCGGCGGCGCAGAATTTCGAGCTGAATTTTGCCCATGAGCTGCACGTGGATCTGCCCGTAGCGCTCGTCCCAGACGATGCGCAGTATCGGGTCCTCTTCTTCAAGCTCGCGGAGCTTTATAAGCGCGCTGTGCGCGTCCGCGCCGTCGGGTAGGATGAGCTGATAGGTCAAAACCGGCTGCAAAAGCGGGGCGGACGCCTCCGCCTCCGCGCCGAGGCCGAGACCAACATAGCTGTGGCTGAGGCCCGTGACGGCGACGACGCTGCCCGCGCCCGCCTCTTCGAGCGCACGGAATTTGACGCCGGAGTAAAGCCGCAGCTGATCGGCCTTTTCATTGTAGTCCTGATTCTGCGCGCGATAGGTGAGAGGTGCCTTCACGCGCAGCGCGCCGCCTGTGACCTTGAGCCACGTGAGCCGCGCGCCCTGCGCGTCGCGCGAGATCTTGAAGACCTTTGCGCCGAATTCCTTCGGATAGACCGGCTCGCGCGTGAAGCACGCGAGCGCGGTGAGAAAGTCCTCCACGCCGTCCAGCTTGAGCGCCGAACCGAAAAAGCAGGGGAAGACCTTGCGGTTTTTGACCATCTCAGCAATCAGAGCGTCGTCGATTTTTCCGCGCTCCAAAAGCTGCTCGAGCGCCGCCTCGTCGCAGAGGGCGAGCGCTTCGTCGCGCGTTTCCTGCGATGCGGAGAAATCGACGCATTCCGCGCTCAGTGTCGCCGTGAGCTGGCGCAGAAGCACGTCCTTGTCCGCGCCCGCCAAGTCCATCTTGTTGATGAAAAGAAACGTCGGCACCTCGTAGCGCGTGAGCAGGCGCCAGAGCGTTCGCGTGTGGCTCTGTACGCCGTCGCTGCCGCTGATGACGAGCACTGCGTAGTCGAGCACCGACAGCGTGCGCTCCATCTCGGCGGAGAAATCGACGTGGCCCGGCGTGTCAAGCAGCGTGAACTCCTTATCGCCCGCAAACAGCATTGCCTGCTTGGAAAAGATCGTGATGCCGCGCTCGCGCTCGAGCGCGTCGGTGTCGAGGAAGGCGTCGCCGTGGTCGACGCGGCCGAGCTTCCGCAGTGCGCCGGAGGCGTATAAAAGCCCCTCGGACAGGGTCGTTTTTCCCGAGTCGACGTGGGCGAGAATGCCGAGCGTGACCTTCTGCATGGCGCACCTCCTTTGTGAAGAGCTGATTTAAAACTAAAAATGTTAGACCAAAGTGCCGGAATACCAAAACGAGCGCATCGCGGAGCGATGCGCTCTGAAATTTGGGAAATGGTGCGGGCATGGGGACTCGAACCCCAACGCCTTGCGGCACGAGAACCTAAGGGGTATGTCACCTTAGTGAAAGATTTTCAGAGCCCTCCATATCATAAGGAAAGGGCATCTTTTCCAACGCTTCAAAAGATATTCGGTCATGACCGGCCGAACACCTGCTAAATCATAGCATACTCTATCGGAAAAGTATAGCATGATTATAGCTTGCTGGAGAAAATTTCTGCTGCTGCATGAGACGGTTGGTAATGTGAGTATGATTCATTGTAAATGTGAATGCGATCCTGAAGTCCGAGGTCGCTGCCCTGCAACTCATTCTTCTTTTTCGCGTAACCCACTGCGATGCAAATAATATTCTTCCCCTAATCCTTCGGCTCTAAAATATGCACGAGCATAGTCCAGCAGCTTTTGCTTGGCATTTAGAAACCAACGATTTTCCGGTTCGATTTGCAAGACATACTGCACACTTCCTATTAGGTGTGTCATATATGTAGGGCAGCGAATTGGTTGACCGTCTTCGAGAAAATTCAACCGATTACCGTGTACGATGCTGTCCTCTATGCCAAACTTCAAAGTATAGTAAATTTCCTGCCGCAGGTTTCGTTTATAGCTGCTGGGGATGGAGAGCTTTTCATTGACGACCAAGCCTGTTACTGTCTGCCGGTCAGCATTGCTGATGAAATGTGTTTTCGCTTCATTCAATTCAAAGCCCATCTCAAACAACATTTTTTTGACTTTTTGATAGACTCCGTAAAGCGGACGGTCGGAGGAAAAGGTCATATCATCGCAATAGCGAGTATAGGTGATTTGGCGTTGGTTACACCAGCGACCGATCTGGTCATCAAAACGACGCATGACGATATTGGAGAGCGCAGGAGATGTTGGTGAGCCTTGTGGAAGAGCATCATTTTTGCAGCACAGAGAGGTCAGCAGAAAGCCGACCTGCTTCGATACATAGCGGGTGTTGAAAGCTGCGCAGAGGACTTGCTCAAAAGAGATGCTTCCGAAAAAATCGGTAATATCCAGTTTCAAAAGGTTCTTTTTTCCAATGTGTGGCTCTGCATTTTTGCGAGTAGAGCTTCCTTTTTGATAAGCAGTTGCAAATTTTGAAACAGGGAGCTGTGAAAGAATTCTATCCTTGATTGGGCCCAAACAAAATTGAAGTCTGATACTTGGTATGTATAGGCTGCGATAAGTACTATCTTTTTTGGGGAGAAATGCCTTTTTATACTCTTTTTGAATGTGATTGACAATATGGTTTAATTCACCACAGCTTATGCCTAAAAAACCGGCCAGCTGCTCGGCATCATAAAGAAATGGCATATTGGGGTGGACAGAATGGTAATCCAAAACCATATTTGCTGCTTCTAACGGTCCGAACTTTTTCACAAAAGCCGCATCGCACGGCTCAAAGGTCACACAGCTTCCTTCTATTTTCATGTGTAGCGTCCTCCCAAAAATCAGCCCTTTGCAGTACAAAATGGTCTGATTAAGCGGAGGCGAATCGAGAATCATGAAGTGATTGGCTATTCGCCGGAGCGTATCAGATTTGGGCATCGCTGTGCGATGCGGATAACCTTGAAATCCAGAACAGCGACTCGCTGTCCATCCTAAAGAAATTGGCTTTAGGTTGTACGCTACTGCAAAGGGCTGATTTTATTAATATGATAAGTCCATAAAGTAGAAACTGTCAAGGTGCTCTGCGATTTTAGAAAGTAACTCGTAACTTTGTGCAGAACATATTCTGTGTGGGAACCTATAACCGTACTTCAGTTCCCTGAAAAGTTTTTTCACGTCGAGAACCGTGCCAGATCAATGTTGGTGGCCCATCCTTAAACTCAAGTGGGCATAACAGATAACAAAAAGAATAACGGTTTCCTGTCTATGACCTTAAACGCAGGTGGGAAACGGAACTGTCGGTCTTTTTGGCAGGTCGCTCGATGCGACGGAAAGAGTTTATTCACAGAATTCAAAGGAATCCCGCTGATTTACAGTATCCAGCGCAAGCTGCGCACGAGACAGTTCATCAGAGGTCTTTTCATAGTCTGCCTCCACAGCCGCCAGATCGTAGTTCGTGTAGGTGTAGTCGATAATGTTCGACTGCCGGCCGTACTGCTCTTCAACGCGCTCTTTGGGCAGCCTGCTTTTCATTTCAAACAGCTTGCTCTTCCGCTTGGTCAGCTGCGGAATATAGACCAGCATCTCGTCAATCGTAATCCCGAAGCCATCCACGACCTGCGTCGTGTTGAAGCGGTTGATGGCGTGCTTAAGTCTGCGGATCGCTCCCTCCAGTTCTTCAAGACGCGCCTGTGTTTTTGCGTAATCATAGGCGGGACGCACAGATTCAATGTCCTCGCCCATCGCCGCGCGGAAATCCCGGCTGCGCTGTTCTCTATCCAGTAGGGCAGAATATTCGTCATTCAGCTTTTTCAGCAGCTTATTTGCCTGTGCGGAAGTGCATTTCATAGTTGCTCATCCTTTCTTGGCACCGTACTACGGCACTATCCGTATAATCTCTGTTCTGTTGATAGAATAGCACGGCACCCTGTACAAATGTCTGCACAGGGTGCCGTGTTGTTTCTAAATATCATTCTAATATGTTTCTAATTCTTTGCAAAAGAATTTCCCAACTCTCGTCCAAGGGACACATTTTAACATCATCCCCGTATTCGTTTGGGTGGTCGCCTGTGCTAAGAACCCAGATATTGCAGTCCGGATCTTTTGCGCGTTCAATCAGTTCCTGCTCTTTCGTTTTGTTTCCGGCGTTTTTGGAAGTTATGATGACCTCATCATAACTGGACTGTGGGTGCATAGAAAAATAGTATCGGGGGGCAAAACGGTCCGTCTTTGATTTTTTCTTGTTGCCGCTTTTTGTACTAAGCTCTGGGGAATCCTTCAACATGGCAAGGTCCTCTAACAAACTTTCGGCCTTTGCGACATAAGTTTGTGTTGGTGTCCTTCCTACGGCGATATCCCGATGATAACCGACATCCATTTTAAGATCCAGCATATAGAGGATTTCAAAGTATTCGTTCTTTGCCTCACAAGGCCGTGCGACGATTACATCAGGATAAACTTTATGTGTCCCCCCAACCAAGGGTTGATCCACAAAGAAATGAAGGTAGCCTTTGCCTATTTCTTTATAGAGCAACTCGGCAAAATAGTCCTCTGCAATGCCTGAAATCGTCCTGCTTCGTCCACGTTCTATGGTCAATCCGCAGAGTTCGTCAGCGCACAATGGCCTTCGTGCCTCGACGTATGCTTGATGCACCCGATTTAAGAAATGGTCTAATTCATTCCGTGGCATATAGTATCACCTCAGGTCAAATAGTGATTTTCCTTTAGCGCTTCTATGATCTCCTCCCGCAGCCAAGCGGGCTCTGCCACCTCTACAAAGGAGAGGTATTGCAGTGCCCAAAAGCGCACACCGCGCGGCGGGGTAGTCAATACGGCGGTAAAGGTCTGCTCGTCCCGCTCAAAAATCTGTATGTCCGTACCAAAGCGGTCCAGCACATCGTCCAGCACGGCGCGGTCGCAGTGCAGCACCACCCGCTCCGGCGCACCCACAAAGGCGTAAACGGCATCTTGTGCCTCTTGCTTCTGCGCCGACTTTTCGCTGCGGGGCTCGTCCAGTATCCGAATATCCGCCATGCGGTCAATGCGGTACAACCGCGTGTGCGGATCGTGGTCGGGGACGCAGATAAGGTAATAGTGTTCGTTGGTGTACACCATCTCATAGGGGCTGAGAGTGTAGGTCGCCGTAGGATGCTGCCGTTTGTCATATCCGTAGTGCAAGTAATCCAAGGTCACTTTCTTCTTGCGTGTAATGGCCTCATCCAACTGCTCAATATTCCAAAAAACCTGACGGTTACCGGTCTTATGTCCCTGCCGGGCGACGGTCAGATGGCGATACTTTTTCCGCTGGTGGACACTGAGCTGCTTTTGCAGTTTTTGGACAAGCTGCTCAGTCTGCCTTGCCGGGATGAACGGGAAAGAATATACCGCATCGGTCAGCAGCAGGACTTCCGACTGCTCCAATTCCCGTTCCCGTAAGTAATAGCCCACGCCGTTATCCTCGTAAAGGGAGATGTCGTAACCGAGCTCGATCAAAAGCGCAACAGCCCCGTATACGGTGCGGCGGTCGATTTTGATACCGTAGAGGGACTGCATCTTTGCAATGATCTCCCGCATGGGCAAAATGTGTTCCGCATCGGAATACTCCTTTAGAACATCCAAAAGGCAGATGGCATTGGCTTTTTCCGTCAGCATAATGCAGTCCCTCCGTGTTGTTTTACTTCAGTACCGGCCACTTAGCCCAATTAGAGCAGGAAGAACTGCAAAATTTCGTACTGCCCCGATTGGAACCGTTTGGAATTTGACACTTGGCGCTATTGCTGGTCGGCTCCGAAGAGTTTCCGGAATTCACCAGATTTCGGCTTCCGGTCCAATAGGCGCAAGTGGCGCAGACCTTGTTTGTTTTGGAATAATGCATGACGATATCTCCTCTCATAGTATAGCATCGGTTTCGATGCTTGCATAGATGCTACCATAAGGGGGTGTACAAAAGTCTGTATTGCTGTTCTGTCTATATAGAGATGTTATCTATATCTGAGGTGGCTTCATTCAGCACGCCATAGACCTCCGCCAAGGCGCGGACATACTGCGGAAAATTGCGCCGCAGATCACTGTCCTGCCCCGGCGGCGGGACCGGCCTCCGCAGCATACGATGAACAGTTCTCCATACCTGAAGCCTGCTGCCGGGATAGGCTTCTCTCAGCTTCTCGACGGCACGGCTCTTTGCCTTCTCCACGGCGGACTCCTTCATCATGTGATACATCCCGATCTCTTTCAAGGTCGCCTCCGGGTATCCGAACACGCCGCAGGTCTTGCCGAGGATGTCCCTGTCCTTCTTCGGCAGGGTGTCGAACAGCTCCTGGAGAAGTTCGATGCAGACCTTGCGGTACACGGCCTGCTCCGCCGAAACGGAGAGCATCCCCGGCATCAGCCGCTCATAGGGATCGCCGTCATAGCCCTCCGGGACAAGGTCATGCACACCGAGGAAATGGGTGTTGTAGCGAACATACCGGCTGACGCGAGCCTCGGGGATACCCAGCTCCTCCGCGATTTCGCCGGTATCCTTCCATGCAACATGATACAGCCTCTGCGCCTGCCGGACGGCAGCCATCTCATCCTTGCTCAACGCCATGCAGCCAATATTCTGCTCCAGCCAGCGGGTCATGCGCCCCTTCAAATGCGGGTAAAGATAGGTGGTGAGCGCGGCGCGGCTCTCGTCATATTCTCTGCTCTGAATCCGTGTCAGAAGCTCCACGGCGCCCTCGCCGCAGAGATCGTCCAGAATCGTTTTCGTATACGCGGAACACTGATTCGGATGATGCTGCTCCATTATCAGGCA
>ENA-ORTB01003906-ORTB01003906.1-human-gut-metagenome-genome-assembly--contig:-NODE-3906-length-10984-cov-2.871260_pt1 | contig 10984 bp, 8 predicted proteins | sample MGYA00241905_ERZ509174 | MGnify/ENA primary metagenome ERZ509174 (study PRJEB26280, sample SAMEA2338851) | human gut metagenome | biome: human gut; feature: human-associated habitat; material: faeces...
TAAAATACAAGGCACTTATTTTAAAATAAGTGCCTTGTATTTTTCTCGAAAAATGACATCTGATTTTCAACAACTTACAAAGGCATAAAAACAAGCCGTTTTTGCACCCCGTTTTCCGCCCCGCAAAGCCCGACAAAAACGAAAAAGCAAAAAAGTGCGTTTTTATGTTCCGACAATGGCATTATCCCCCTTTTCCAAGCGCATTTTAAGTCGTTTTAACAATATATCTACGTTTTTTGTCCTATTTTTTAGTCAACAGTGCTTTGGTGTATAATTATTTTATGTAATTTTGAAACGATTTTTTGGTTTATGACCATGTAAAAAACTCCGTCTGCACGCACTGCCGGCTCCATACGGCACTCTACAAAAGCTTCAACCTGCGACACAACGGAGGCATGAGACTGAAAATGATAACTGTTCAACCAATTTATTAATAACTTATTTGCAATGAAACAGATTGTACTTTGGATGGCAAGAATATTTGCCATGCTGCTTGTTTTCACAATGGGAGCAAGCACGCAGTCTGTGAATGCACAAGATCAAACACTTGCCGAAGGTTATTATTACATCAATTCCACCGCATACGCAGGTCAGGGATTGCTGTTTAATAAAGACGACAAGACCGTTAACCGCATTCACGCTGCTCAGCACAACGCAGGCAAGAAGGTAACACCTTCCGACCTTCCGTTCGTGTTTAAGTTTACAAAGGCAGAGGATGGAATTCATTACACCATCCAGAACTATGTAAACAAGAAGTATTTCGGTCGTTTCGCAGATGCAGGCGACGACAGCCCCGGTGGTGGTTTAGGTTACGTTGACGACCCCACAAACTTCAGTCTTACCCACTACGATGACGGTTATGGCTACACAATGGAGTATGCCGGTGACCGTTATCCCGGACATGGTGGCGCAGTTCACGCACAAGATGACGGCTATGCCGGATTCTGGGGTGATATGTCCAACATCTATGGCCACAAGGTGTGGAATCTTGTACCGGTTGACGAAGAGTCTCTCAAGAATCCGGTAGAGATAACCGAAATTGACGGTAACACCGAAGACGGTTACTACTACATCAACTTCAAGGACCTTGACGATCCCACCACTTGCATGGTTCCTGTTAACAGCGACCAGCTTTGGCGTCTCGGAGCTTTCCCTCGTGAAGAAAGCGACTTTGATGCTTCTTTCGTTTGGCACATAACCAAAAATGCCGATGGCGAAACTTACTCTATCAAGAACTGCGGCGCACAGGAACTCACATACATCGAAACCGTAGGCAAAGGCGACAAAGAAAGTCCCTATGTTCTTATGACCGGTTTGAATCCTGCCAGCTTCAAGTTCAAATACATGAGCGACGGTAGCGTTTACATTTACACCACCGACAACGATTACAACTTCTCTGTAAGCTCGGAAGGCAACATCTGTACACTTAAGGCACAGAACACAAACTCTGCAACGCAGCTCGTACCCGTTCCCGCCGAGAACATTACCAACGCTCTCAAACTTACCGAGGCTATCACCACAGCACAAGGCAAGCAATTTACCGTTGGTACTAACCCCGGTCAGGTTGCACAGGCAGACTTTGACGCTTTCAAAACTGTACTTGACAAAGCAGTGGCAGCTCAGGGCAGCGAAGACGACAACACGACTCTCATTAACGAGTTGAACGAAGCAACAGCTACACTGACAGGCAAAGTAATCCCCATTGAAGAGGGCTACTATACCTTCAGAAACGGTAAAAACGACGTTTATCTCAAACCGTACTTCAGAGACAACATCTGGTATCTCGGTCATGACGAAGTAGATCCCACAATGGACGCATCTGCAGTATGGCACGTGATAAAGAACGCCGACGGCAACCTCGTACTCAAGAACTGCGGTACACAGGATTCCACCTACATCAAATCAAATGCCTCCGGAAACAACTGGGGATTTGTTCAGATGGCAGGAACAAGCAAGACCTACAACACTTTCAAGAACCAATACAGCAACGTATTCAAGCTCTATGCAAGTGATAACGGTAACTTTTGGAATGCTGACGGAGGTAATCGCGTTTCTTCGAACAACGACTATCATCCCATGGACGGTGTTTGGTACGTAGAGAAGGTTGAAGAAGAATTCATTCCTTATTTCACCAAACTCAACGAAGCTATCACCGACGCAGCAGGCGTTGTGAAAGATTCTAAGGTAGGTCCTAACCCCGGCGATAATCTTGGCGATGCCACAGAGCTTAACAACGTTATCAACGAAGCACGTACTATGTACGACAAAGCTTCTGCTTCCGACGAAGAAGTAAACGCTATGGTTGCAAAACTTGCTGAAGCAGTTAAGAACTTCAACGAGCAGGATCATTCCATGCGCCAGATTGAAGACGGCTATTATTATATCGTAAGCACCCAAGACGGTTTCCAAGAGAAAGGAAAGATTGCAATGTATCTCCCGACTACAAACTATTTGAGCTGGAGAGTTCTTCGCAAGAACAACGGTCAGTATCTTTTCAACATAAAGAATCTTGGCGACGACACATATTCTATTCAGGGTGTTGAATCCGGTCGTTACGCAAGCAGCAATTCTGCAAACGGTATAGCAACAACTTCCGAACAGACCGTTCCTCAAAAATTTGCTTACAGCAACGGTGTATGGCATATATCCAACACTGTAGACAATGGCGACTATACTCTTAAGACTTACAAAACAGAGACAAGCGGTGTGATTAACATCAACGACGGAAGCAACATTAAGGATTGGACTCTTGTAAGAGAAAGCAATCAGGCTGTTATTGACAGCATCTTGAACGCATCGGAACAGGTACGTATCAATCAGGCTTATACCAATGCTTTGCAAAAAGCCGAGCCGGCTTACAAAGCTGTGTTCAGATATAACTCCGACCATAACGACGGTCTTATTAAGGAAACCAACGAAGCAGAACCTTTGAAGGGACAAATCTGGGGTACTCAGGTAAATGATACTTATACAAGCTATGCTCACCTTATTGACGGCGACCTTAACACATGTTTCCAGAGTTCTTGGGATTCCGGTACCTGGGGCAGCAAAGTTGAAGAAGGACAGGGACAGCAGTGGTTGCAGGTTGACCTTCGCAACAACCCGGTTGACAACTTCGAATTCTATTTCGGTCTTCGTAACAACGACTGGGGCTGGAAAGAATGCTGGAGCAACATTGACATCTACGCAACAAACAACACCGACGTGGCAAGTTTGGAATCTTTCGATGAGGCTGACTGGACTCACGTAGGCAATTACACCGATCTTACCTCTTATATCAAGCCCGACGATGCCAACATGAACTCCACCGGACGTTACATTTACTATCCCGTGAGAGGTCTTGACCAGGAATATCGTTACATCCGCTTCGTTGTAAGAAGTACAATCGTTCCGCAGTCTTGCATGATGTACACCATCGGCGAGTTCCAGGTTTACAAGAGCGAACTCGACGAGGAAAATTCACCTTACAACTATGTTGAAGGCATGAAACCTCTCGTAGACGAACTCAAGACTCTCATTGACGCTGCCAAGGCTAAACTCAACGACGGCACAGAGATTACTCAGGAAGAAGTTGACAAGCTTACCGAACTCACCAAGCAGGTTGACGAACTCACTCCGAAGACAGATCCTCTCGACGAGAGAATTGCAGCAGTTAGAGAGTATGTTGAAAAATTTGCTGATAACGACGAATGGGGCGATGTAAGTTCTGACGAACTCGTTACCATGCAGGATGCAATTGACGAAGCAGATTCTTACGATCATGAGAAACCTATTCAGTCAGACATCAATTCTCGTCTTGAAGCTCTCAACAAAGCATTCGCTCAATTCAAGAGCCAGCAGAAGATGCCTGAGGTTAATCAGTGGTATCTCATTTCCAATATGGACCAGGAGCGTCCGGGTTACGATCAGGACGGCGACGGCGGTACAAGCAACAGTATTTACGACAGATTCTGCTATGGCAATGTAATTCTTGCGCCTACTACCAACGCTACCAAAGATGCTTATTGGTCAGAATGGGAAAATGCTATCAAATGGGGTGGCTATAACCACGCAGAAAATTCTCGCGAGGATTACATAGCTACTGATCCTTACGCTATGTGGCGTCTTGTCAAGATGGACAACGTAGAAGGCGAAGACGAACCCTGCTATGCTATCCAAAGCCGTGCTACAGGTCATTACATTGGTGTATATGGCAACCAGAGCGGAACAAGCGGCATGTCGGTAGAACCCGTTCCTTATCACATTACACTTGCTAAGAGCGGAGCACTCTTCCTTACTTGTGCAGACAAGGTGGCTAACAGCAATAAAGTACCTTTGCATCCTGACGGACGTAAGATTCTCGTAAGCTGGTCAAGTTCTGTAAACGGTCCTTCCACATGGACATTCGAACCGGTTGGCGAGGATATCGAAAATCTCGAAATCGATGTTAACAACAACGAAGCTACCATCATCACTCTTCCCTACGCTTACGGTGCTGACGGCGACGTTTCTCCCGCTACCAACAAGGAGAACGGCATCATGACATACGGCATCAAGGGCGTTTCAGAGGACGGCAGCAAGCTCCTTCTCTATCAGAAAGAAAGCTTCGCAGCCGGTGAGCCTATGATAGTTGTTGCAGGCGAACTAACAAACAATGCTGACGCAGATAAAGAAACTATCAAGATGTTCTTGCCCCTCGCTAACGATTACAGCTACGATCTCGTTGATGCCAACGGTCTCGTAGGTACCTTCAATTACACCTTCATTCCCAACAATGTCGGTTTGATTAAGGGCGACTCCGTAATCTCAACCGAGGCAACCGAAGTTGCAGTATTCGGACAGCGTGGTTACATCAACGCAGCCCAGGTTAAAAACATGGAAGGCGTTGAAACCGCTCTCACTCTCAACTAGAAGGGTGAATTTGTTAACAACATCAACAACGCAGGCGTTGCAACCAAGCCCGGTAAGGTTAACGTTTACACCGTTGACGGTGTGCTCGTTAAGAAGAACGTTAAGGCTGCAAATGCTAAGGACGGTCTGAAGAAGGGCGTTTACATCATCGGTAAAGAAAAGGTTCTCGTAAAGTAAACCTTTATTACTAATAAACGGATGTCCCGCAAGCCACACGGTTTGCGGGACATTTTTGTTTGCAAAACGGCAAAAATTACGCATCAAAAAGGTTCAAAAAAGCCCCTTTTACAAGTATTTATTTTCCAGCAACTTATAATCGTCAAAAATACAAGGCATATATTTTGAAATACAAGGCACTTATTTTAAAATATATGCCTTATGTTTTTTACAACATGCCTTGTGTTATTTTCCGCGTCCCGAAAAAAGTTTTTTCCGAACCTTTCTTATAGCGTCATTATGCACTCATCCGTCCGCCTGCAGGCAAAAATGCAAAAACATGCCGCACGGCTTCCGCGTGAATTAGCTTTTTTAGTCAGATGTCTCTTTTCTTTTACGAAAAAAGGACTTTTTTTCGGCAAAAACACATATTATTATCACAAAACCCACCGATTAAAAAGAAAATTCATATCTTTGCGATATTCACAAACGAATACAGGACAATGAAGTTAAACAACAAACATAATAACAACTAAACCCCAAAATCTATGAAAACAAAACAGAAGAAAATCGACAACAGTGATCGTAAGATATTAAGCATAATAGGTCGCGATGCCCGCGTACCTTTGAAAGACGTAGCCAAAGTTTGCCAGATGTCTCGCGCAGCTGTTCACCAGCGTGTGCTCAAAATGATTGAAAACGGGGTAATCACCGGCTCGCGCTACGATGTCAATCCGCAGGCTGTGGGCTATCTCACCTGCACATTCGTAGGTATAAGCCTCGACAAAGGCTCGAGATACCAAAGTGTAGTGGACCAGATTTCCAAAATACCCGAAATAGTGGAATGCCACTTCACCACCGGACCGTACACAATGCTTGTGAAACTCTACGCACGCGACAACGCACATCTCATGGAGCTTCTCAATCACCAGATACAGAAAATCGTAGGTGTAACATCAACCGAAACCCTCATTTCGCTTGAACAAAGCATTGACAAACCGCTGACCATAGAATCGGATTAACCACCAAACTCAAAAGCCCGCGCAAATGAACTTCGAAGGACTGCTCGTAGGAGTTTTCACATTCCTCATAATCGGTGTGAGCCACCCTATCGTCATAAAAACCGAGTATTATTTCGGCACACGTCCGTGGTGGATTTATCTCCTCACGGGACTTGCCGCTTTGGGCGCGGCTCTTTTTGTCGAGGACATGATAATAAGTTCGCTTCTCGGGGTACTTTCCTTCACCGCATTCTGGGCTATCAAAGAACTCTTCGAACAGGAACAGCGGGTGGAGCGCGGATGGTTTCCGCGAAACCCCAAACGCCACTATAAATTCGACGACAAAAAATGAACGAAAGCGGAAATATCAAACAAACATTCGACATCGACGAGATATACTCCGACATAAACTCCACGTTTCCCAACACCACACCCCGACCAATAGTCGGCATAACCGGCAACCTTGATGCGGAAACATGCAAACTGGCTTTTGCCTACTACAAAAGCGTTGAACTTGCAGGAGGAGTGCCTGTGATTATTCCGCCAAGCCGCAGCAAACAAACCATTCTCAATGTTCTCGGACGCATTGACGCACTTGTGCTCTCGGGAGGCGCAGACATCAATCCGCTTTTCATGGACGAAGCCCCCGTTCAGGGACTTCACGGAATAAATCCCGAACGCGACGACTACGAACTGCTGTTGACGCGGCTCGCTTTCGACAGACAAATTCCGATACTCGGCATCTGCCGGGGAATACAAACGCTCACGCTCGCCCTCGGAGGCAGCATGTTTCAAGACATCTACTCCACACCCGACGGCAAAAGGCTTCTGAAACATTCGCAAGACGCACCGCGCAACACGCTTACCCATTTTGTGAACATTGAAAAGAGTTCGCTTCTTGCGCAAATATGTAAAGCCGAAAAAATAGCGGTAAACTCGTTCCACCATCAGGCAATAAGCAGCCCGGGAGAGCATCTTAAAATTTCCGCTTACGCCACCGACGGCGTGATTGAGGCAGTTGAAAGCTCGGAATTCAAACCTGTTCTCGGCGTTCAATGGCATCCCGAATGCCTCACGGGAGACAACAACGAAGTTGCGGGGAATCTTTTCGACTGGATAGTGGCAGAGGGCGAAACATATCGCAAAGCCCGCAAATTCCACGCCTCACATCTCACACTCGATACGCATTGCGACACTCCCATGTTCTTTCCTCAGGGAATAGACATAAGAAAGCGCGACCCGAAAATACTTGTAGACCTCCACAAAATGGACGAAGGCGGTCTCGATGCCTCAATCATGGCTGCCTACATACCGCAAGGTCCGCGCGACGATGCATCGCTTGCCGCCGCAACCCGCATGGCTGACGACATATTCGGCAAAATAGACGAAATGACAGGCAAAGCAGACGGTGTGGAACTCGCACGAACGCCTGCAGACCTCATGCGTCTGAAAAGCGAAGGCAAACACGCCATAATGAAAGCCATTGAAAACGGATATGCTCTCGCAAAAGACATAACAAATGTGGAACGCTACGCCTGCGAAGGCGTTGTATATATAACTCTCTGCCATAACGGCGACAACGACATCTGTGATTCGGCGGCTAAAACCCGTAACGAACACGGCGGTGTCAGTGATTTCGGCGAAAAGGTCATTAAAGAAATGAACCGCTGCGGCATAATGGTTGACTTATCTCACGGAGGCGAAAAAAGTTTCTACGATGCCATGGAAATAAGTAGCCTTCCCATTGTTTGCAGCCACGCTTCGTCGAGAGCGTTGTGCGATCACCCGCGAAACCTTACCGACGACCAGCTCCGCGCATTGCGAAAAACAGGCGGTGTGGCGCAGGTAACTTTCTACGAAGGCTTTCTGCGCAGGGACGGAAAAGCTACGGTGCTCGATGCAATGGACCATTTGGAACACATAATTGAGATTGCCGGAATAGAACACGCCGGAATAGGCTCCGACTTTGACGGCGACGGCGGCGTACCGGGCATTGCCTCTGCCGCAGAGATGATAAACATCACCAAACGCCTTCTGCGCAAACGCTACAGCGAGAAAGACATTGCGCTGATATGGGGAGGAAATTTCCTGAGAGTGATGCAGCAGGTACAGGATGCCGCAGAAATATAAAACATCATGACGAAAAACAAAAAGAAAATCATCTTCATAGCAGCAATAGCGGTTGTAGCGGCAGCTTCAGCCATTGCTTTCGCTTTGCATTCCGACAAAAGCGAAAACGAAGCCGATGCTGCAGGAAACGACACCGTTAACGTGCCGCAATTCAACGTCGAAAACGCTTACAAGTCTATTGTGGAGCAATGCAACTTCGGTCCGAGAGTTCCCAATACCGATGCCCACGAAAAATGTGCCGACTACATAGCCGCCGCATTCGAGAAGCTGGGTTACAAAGTAACTCTGCAAACCGCCACATTGCCAAGATATGACGGGGTAAGCATGAAAAACGTGAACATATTTGCTTCGTGCGACACGGTTTCCGAACGTCGCATTTTGATTTCCGCCCACTGGGATTCGCGTCCCTGGGCTGATCAGGATGACAACGAAGAAAATCACAAGAAACCGGTGCTTGCCGCCAACGACGGGGCAAGCGGTGTGGCGGTGATGCTGGAACTGGCGCGAATAATCAGACAGCAGCAGCCGGGGATAGCAGTTGATTTCGTTTGTTTCGACACCGAAGACTGCGGAACTCCCGAATGGGACAAAACAGGTAACGACCAAAAAGACGAAGCAACATGGTGTTTGGGTTCACAATACTTTGCCGCCAATCTGCCAACGCCCGAATATCGCCCTATGTACGCTGTGAATCTTGACATGGTGGGCGGAAAAGGCGCGAAATTCCTACAGGAGGGATTCTCGAAGCGATACGCTCCCAACATTGTGGACAAAATTTGGGCGGCAGCGGCTCTTGCCGGATATTCAACAGTATTCCCCGTTCAAGACGGCGGTTATGCCACCGACGATCACCTGCCACTGATTCAAATAGCCGGCATTCCCACAGTGGATATAATACCTTGTTACACCGACTATGAGAACAGTTTCGGACCCACATGGCACACCGTGAACGACACGCCCGAAAACATTGACCGCGTAACGCTCAAAGCGGTGGGACAAACCATGCTTCAACTCATTTACAACGAAAAATAAAATCACAATGCCAAGCATTAACGAAATACAGGACGAGATAATTGAAGAATTCAGCGAACTTGACGATTGGATGGATCGTTACCAGTTGCTCATAGACATGGGAAACGAACAGCAACCCCTGCCTGCCGAAGACAAGAACGACCAAAATCTCATTGACGGTTGCCAAAGCCGCCTGTGGCTGGCTTGCAGTCAGAACGAGGACGGCACTCTTTGTTTCCGTGCCGAAAGCGATGCGCTCATTGTCAAAGGTATTGTTTCGCTACTCATACGTGTTTTGTCGGGACATACTCCCGATGAAATTCTCAACGCGGATCTTTATTTCATTGACAAGATAGGACTGCGCGACCACCTCTCGCCCACACGCAGCAACGGCTTGCTGTCCATGCAGAAGCAAATGCGCATGTACGCCCTTGCCTTCGAGGCAAAAAACGCAGCCGGAAAGTAAAGTCCGCTTGCCGATTTCCGGAAAACGAAGCGGAGCAACGGTAAAGGCAATCGCATTTTCCCTCCGCACTCCCCCGTTTTCCAACCGAAATCCGGGACTTTTTCCGGACTTTTCCCCACACTGAAAAAAAACATAAGGCATCTCGCAAAAAACACAAGGCACATATTTTAAAATAAGTGCCTTGTATTTTAAAATATATGGCTTGTATTTTTGAGCATGTCAAACATCTGATAGACAGCAACTTACAAAGGCTGTTCAAAACATGCTTATTTTGTTGATATACAGACACTTGAAGGGGAATACGTTCTTTCGGCGTGTTCGGACATAAAACCGGCATCGGAGCATACGGTACGGAGGCGAACCCAAACGCCGCGCAAACATAAAAACAAGCCACACGAAAATCACAAACACAGAACACCGCACCGCATTCTATGTTTTTTGTAACAACATCATAGCCATAATTTTCTTATATTTGCATACTATAAAAAGAGTAACATGGTAAAACGTATATATCTGCTTGTGCTGGCGGCTTTTGCCCTGACACTTTCGGCGCAAAACAAAGAACAGGAAAACAACGCCATTCGCAAATTGGGAATAGCCCAATATGCCATTTCACATCTTTATGTCGATTCGGTAAATGCCATGAAACTTACCGAAGGAGCCATAACCGGCATGCTCTCACAACTCGATCCGCACTCCACATACACCGATGCGGCGCAGACAAAAGCATTCAATGAACCCCTGCGAGGCGACTTTGAAGGAATAGGCGTGCAGTTTAACATGATAGAAGACACCTTGGTGGTGATACAACCCACCGACAAAGGACCGTCTCAGAAAGTGGGAATTATGGCAGGCGACAGAATTGTGCGCGTGAACGACACGGTGATTGCAGGAGTTAAGAAGTCCACCGATGTGATCATGAAAATGCTTCGCGGAAAGAAAGGCACAACCGTACACCTTGGCATAATTCGTCCGGGAGTAAAGGAAGAAATAAAGTTTGACGTAGTGCGCGACAAGATACCCCTTCACACACTCGATGCATCCTATATGATTGACAGCAAAACGGGCTACATACGCTTCGGTTCCTTTGGTCAGAAAACACCGGAGGAAATACGTACAGCCATGAAGGCACTCAAGGAAAAAGGCATGGACCGCATTATCATAGATCTCCGCAGCAACGGCGGCGGATTCATGGAAGCGGCGGTGCAGATAGCCAGCGAATTTTTGCAGGAGGGCGACATGGTGGTTTACACAAAGGGGCGCGCAGTTCCCTCGGCGGAATATAAAGCACGTGGAGGCGGAATGTTCACAAAAGGAAAGATTGTCGTGC
>ENA-ORTB01003910-ORTB01003910.1-human-gut-metagenome-genome-assembly--contig:-NODE-3910-length-10971-cov-5.096830_pt1 | contig 10971 bp, 9 predicted proteins | sample MGYA00241905_ERZ509174 | MGnify/ENA primary metagenome ERZ509174 (study PRJEB26280, sample SAMEA2338851) | human gut metagenome | biome: human gut; feature: human-associated habitat; material: faeces...
GATGAGTGCCGAGTACATCATGGCCAGCGGCAATGAACAGGTCATCCTCTGCGAGCGGGGCATCCGCACCTTTGACGATTACACCCGCAATACCCTGGACCTGGCGGCGGTCCCCATGCTCCACGAGCTGACCCACCTGCCGGTCATCGTGGACCCCAGCCACGCCACCGGCATCAACCGCCTGGTTTCCCCCATGGCTATGTCCGCCACCGCCTGCAACGCGGACGGCCTCATCATTGAGGTCCACAACGATCCCATCCACGCCCTGTGCGATGGCGCACAGTCTCTGCGGCCTGAGCAGTTTGACGTTCTGATGGGCAAGATCCGCGAGATCCGGAAGGTCGTGACGGCATGACCGTCGGGATCGTGGGCCTGGGGCTGATCGGCGGCTCCTTTGCCAAGGCCTACCACGAGGCAGGCCATAGGGTCCTGGCCTTTGACACGGATCAGTCCGTTTTCGACTTTGCCGTTCTTTCCGGCGCGGTGGACAGTCTTTTATCGGAGGAAAGTCTTTCCTCCTGCGACCTGATCCTGATCGCCGTCTATCCCTCCGCCGCTGTAGACTATCTGCGGCAGCACGGCGCTCATATCGGCCCGAAGCCGGTGGTCATCGACTGCTGCGGCACAAAGCGGCTGGTCTGCGACGCCTGCTTCCCGCTGGCGAAGGAATACGGCTTCACCTATCTGGGTGGGCACCCCATGGCGGGCACCCACAATTCCGGCTTCAAGTACGCCACATCCACCATGTTCCACAACGCTCCTATGGTGCTGGTCCCGGCGGATCACAATGACATCGACCTGCTGAGTCGGGTCAAGGAACTGCTGGCTCCTGCGGGCTTTGGCCGGTTTTCCATTACCACGGCGGAACAGCATGACGAGATGATCGCCTTTACCTCCCAGCTGGCCCATGTGGTGTCCAACGCCTATATCAAAAGCCCCACGGCGGAACTGCACAAGGGCTTCTCCGCTGGCAGTTACAAGGATATGACCCGTGTAGCGTGGCTGGCCCCGGAAATGTGGGCGGAACTTTTTCTGGAAAACAAGGACTTTCTCATGGCGGAGCTGGATACCCTGATGGCAAACCTGCGCCAGTATCAGGATGCCATGGTACATAACGATCTCCCCGGCCTTGTCCGCCTGCTGGACGAGGGCCGGAAACGAAAAGAGGAGGTGGATGGCCGTTGACCACCATCCATATCGCGGCCTCCCGCGAGTATGACGTTGTCATTGAGCCGGGTCTGCTGACCCGGCTGGGGACTATGGCAGCGGAACTGGGCCTTGGCCGCCGGGCCGCCGTGATCTCTGATGACGCGGTGTTCGCCCTTTACGGCGCTGCCGCCGAAAAAGCTCTGACAGACGCCGGATTTCAAGTGGATCATTTCCTGTTCCCGCACGGGGAACAGCAGAAAAATCTTTCCACCTACGGACAGGTTTTGAATTTCCTCTGCGACCGCCGCTTCACCCGCAGCGATTTCCTCGTGGCGCTGGGCGGCGGCGTGGTGGGGGATCTGGCAGGCTTCGCCGCCGCCACCTATCAGCGGGGAATTCCCTATATTCAGGTACCCACCACGCTGCTGTCCATGGTGGATTCCTCCGTGGGGGGCAAGACCGCCGTAGATCTGGATCACGGTAAAAATCAGGCGGGCTGCTTCTATCAGCCCTCTCTGGTGCTGTGCGACCCATCCCTGCTGAATACGCTGCCGGAGCGGGAATACCGGGCCGGGTGCGCCGAGATCATCAAATACGCCATGCTTTACAGCGAGGATTTTCTCCGGGAGCTGGAGAAAACCCCGGTGCGGGAGCAGTTCGAGCGGGTGATCTCCGTGTGTGTTGGCATGAAGCGGGACGTGGTCCGTGGTGATGAATTTGACCGGGGCCAGCGGGCACTGCTGAATCTGGGCCACACCGTAGGCCACGCCGTAGAGGCTTGCAGCGGCTTCACCCTGCTCCACGGGGAGGGGGTCGCCATCGGTATGGCCATCATCACCCGGGCCGCCGTGGAAAAGGGACTTTGCACCCCGGAGACGCTGCCCCGGCTGCTGGCCGTTTTGGAGCGGTATGGCCTCCCCACAGAGACCGACTATCCCCTGACTGATATTCTGGCGGCGGCAGAGGCCGACAAAAAGCGCACGGACGATGTGACCAAGTTCATCGTACCGGAGCGGGTGGGCCATTGCCGTGTGGAGCCGGTCCCGGCCGACGAGGTGGCCGGGTGGCTGAAGGCGGGAGGTCTGCGATGATCGAAATTCTTCAGCCCGGTTTCCGTACCGGAGCCGTTCACATCCCCGCCTCCAAATCTCAGGCCCACCGGCTGCTGATCTGCGCCGCTCTGAGCCAAAATGAGACGGTGATCCGCTGCCGGGGCATTTCCAGAGACATTGCCGCCACTGCGGACTGTCTCAACGCCCTGGGTGCTGAGATCTGGCTTCGGGGTGAGGACCTGACGGTGCGGCCCATCACCCAGAAGCCCCAGGGGACCCGTCATCTGCACTGTCAGGAAAGCGGCTCCACCCTACGGTTTCTTCTGCCGCTGACCGGCGTTTTGGAAGCAGACGCCGTGTTCCACATGGAAGGGCGGCTGCCGCAGCGCCCCTTGCATCCGCTGGATCAGGTCCTGACGGATCACGGCATGACCATCCGGCAGAACCATGACCTGCTCTACTGCGGGGGACGGCTCCGCCCCGGTGAGTTTTCTCTGCCGGGGGATGTGTCCTCCCAATACATTTCCGGTTTACTGATGGCTCTGCCCCTGTTGAATGAGGGCAGCGCCCTCACCGTTACCGGCGGACTGGAATCCGCCGCTTATGTCACTATGACGGAGGACACCCTCCGCCGGGGCGGCGTCTCTCTGCGGAAAACCGGGGGGACGTGGCACATTCCCGGCGGACAGCGCCTTCGTTTCCCGGACCGTCTCACCGCCGAAGGAGACTGGTCCAATGCCGCCTTCTTCCTGTGTATGGGCGCCTTGTCCCCGGAGGGCGTCACTGTTCACGGACTGGATCTGGCCTCCTCTCAGGGGGACCGGGCCGTTTTGAACATTCTGGCCGCCATGGGTGCGCGTGTTTCCACGGAGAACGGTTCCGTAACGGTTCGCCGGGGAGAATTGAAGGGCGTGGCCATCGACGCCGGCCCCATCCCCGACCTGATCCCGGTGCTGTGCGTCACTGCTGCCGGGGCGGAGGGGGATACCCAGATCTTCAACGCTGGACGGCTCCGTTTGAAGGAATCCGACCGGCTCCGCACCACGGCTCAATTGCTGACAGCTCTGGGCGGCAGTGTGGAGGAACAGCCCAACGGCCTTTTGATCCACGGCACGGGCCGTCTGCGGGGCGGCATTGCCGATTCCTGCGGCGACCATCGGATCGCCATGTCCGCCGCCGTGGCAGCCTGTCTGTGCGAAAGCCCGGTCACTGTGCAGGGCATGGCCTGCGTTTCCAAGTCCTACCCCCATTTCTGGGAAGATTTTGACGCGTTGAAAGGAGGGGGCCTGTGAGCCGGTACGGAGAATTTCTGCATCTGACCATCTTCGGCCAGTCCCATGCCCCGGCCATCGGCATGATTTTGGAGGGTCTGCCTGCCGGGGAGACCATCGACATGGCGGCCCTTCAGACGTTTTTGGACCGCCGTGCCCCTGGCCGCAACGATTGGTCCACCCCTCGGAAGGAGGCGGACCAGCCGGAATTTCTTTCCGGTCTGGTGGGGAACGTCACCTGCGGCGCGCCGCTTACCGCCATCATCCGCAACACCAACACCCGCTCCGGGGACTATGACGGCCTTTCCGTGGTGCCCCGCCCCGGCCACGCGGACTATACCGCCGGAGTGAAGTACGGCGGTCACGCAGATTTCGCCGGGGGCGGCGCGTTTTCCGGGCGGCTGACAGCCCCCCTGTGCATCGCCGGTGGCATCTGCCTGCAATTGCTGAAAAAGCAGGGCATTGAAGTCATCAGCCGCATCGCCTCCATCGGCTCGGTGGAAGATGTCACTCCTCTGACCGTTTCCACGGCAGACAAGCCATTCCCGGTGGTAGATGACGCCGTAGGGGAGACCATGCGGGCAGAGATCGCCGCCGCCAAGGCGGAGGGTGACTCCGTTGGCGGCATCGTGGAATGTGCTGTGCTGGGTCTGCCCGTGGGACTGGGCGGACCGCTGTTTGACGGCATGGAGGGCCGTATTTCCTCCATCGTCTTCGGCATCCCCGCTGTGAAGGGCATCGAGTTCGGCATCGGCTTCGGGGCCGCGCGGCTCCGTGGCAGCGAAAATAATGACCCCTTTGTGGTGGAAAACGGCACGGTCAGAACCACAACCAATCACTGCGGCGGCATTTTGGGCGGCATCACCAACGGGATGCCCCTGACCTTCCGGGCAGCGTTCAAGCCTACGCCGTCCATTGCCAAGGAGCAGCAAAGCGTGAATTTGAACACCCTGACCCCGGAAATTCTCCGGGTCCGGGGCCGTCATGACCCTTGCATCGTGCCAAGGGCCGTTCCCTGTATCGAAGCCGCGGCGGCCATCGCCGTATACGACGCCCTGTTGGGCCAGTCTTAAAAGGGAGGAATCTCTATGGAACTCAGTGATTATCGTGCCCGGATCGACCAGATCGACCGCCAACTGGTAGAGTTGTTTGCCCAGCGGATGAACACCGCCGCCGGCATCGCCGCCTACAAGAAGGAGCACGGCCTGCCGGTGCTGGACCCTGTCCGGGAGCGGGAAAAGCTGCTGGATGTAGCGGCACAGGCCCCGGAGGATATGCGGGATTACACCGCCTCTCTCTACACCATGCTGTTTGAACTGAGCCGCTGCTATCAGGGACGGCTGCTGGGGAGCACATCCCCACTGACCACGGAAATTCAGACCGCCATTGACCAGACGCCAAACCTGTTTCCCTCCAACGTGTCCGTTGCCTGTCAGGGTGTGGCGGGGGCCTATTCCCAGCTGGCCTGCGACAAGCTGTTCAAGCTGCCTCACATCATGTACTTCGCTTCCTTTGAGGCGGTGTTTGCCGCTATCGAAAGGGGATTGTGCCGCTACGGTGTGCTGCCGCTGGAAAACAGCACCGCCGGCAGCGTCAATGCCATTTACGATCTGATGATGAAGCACGATTTCCGCATCGTCCGCAGTGTGCGGCTGAAGGTGGACCACAATCTGCTGGTGAAGCCCGGCACCAAGCGGAGCGACATCACGGAGATCTACTCCCACCAGCAGGCCTTGAGCCAGTGCGAGCAGTATCTGCAAGCCTTCCCCGATGTGAAGGTCATCCCCTGTGAGAATACCGCCGTAGCCGCCCAGAAGGTGGCGGAGGGGGACGGCCACGCCGCCGCCCTGTCCTCCCGCTCCTGCATGAAGCTGTACGGGCTGGAATGCTTAGAGGCCGGGGTGCAGGATCAGGGCAGCAACTTCACCCGGTTCATCTGCATCTCCAAGAATCTGGAGATCTACCCCGGTGCGGACCGCACCAGCCTCATGGCGGTGCTGCCTCACGAGCCCGGCTCCCTGTGCCGGGTGCTCTCCCGGTTCTACGCCTTGGGCCTGAACCTGAACAAGCTGGAAAGCCGCCCCATGCCGGAGCGGAATTTTGAATTCATGTTCTACTTTGATCTGGAAACGCCGGTATACGCCCCGGAATTTTTGCAGCTCATGGGCGAGCTGCCCTCTCTGTGCGAGGAATTTTCCTATCTGGGCAGTTACAGCGAGGTGGTCTGATGCTGCGGTGCGGACTGCTGGGGGAAACGCTGGGCCACAGCTATTCCCCCATGATCCATCACGAGTTAGGGGAGTATGACTACCGGCTCTTTGAGGTCTCCAAGGAGGACTTGGATGCCTTTCTGTGCTCCGGCCGCTGGGACGGCCTGAACGTCACCATCCCCTACAAGAAGGCGGTGGTGCCCTACTGTGCAGAGCTGTCCGAGGCGGCGGAAAGACTGCAAAGCGTCAACACCCTCGTCCACCGTCCTGACGGTACGCTGTACGGCGACAACACAGACCTGTTCGGCTTTCTCTACATGGTTCGCAGCAGCGGCATCGACCCCGCTGGAAAAAAAGCGCTGGTACTGGGCAGCGGCGGGGCCTCCGTCACGGTGAAGGCCGCGCTGGAGCAACTGGGCGCTGACGTTACCGTCATTTCCCGCAGCGGTCCGGACGATTACGACCATCTGGATCGACACGCCGACGCCCAGATCATCGCCAACACCACCCCGGTGGGAATGTATCCCCATAACGGTGCGGCGGCGGTGGATCTGCGGCGTTTTTCCCGCTGCGAGGGGGTGCTGGACATCGTTTATAACCCGGCACGGACCGCTCTGCTATTACAGGCAGAAGAGTTGGGGATTCCCCATGCAGGCGGGCTTTCCATGCTGGTGGCTCAGGCCAAGCGCTCCAGCGAGCAGTTCACCGGCACGGCCATCGGCGATGAAGCCTTGGCGCGGGTGGAACGCGCTGTGAACCAGCGGCTGCGGAATATCATCCTCATCGGAATGCCCGGCAGCGGCAAATCCGCCGTGGCCGCCGCTCTGGGCAAAGCGCTGGACCGGGAGGTGGTGGAGGCTGACGAATTGATCTCCCAAAAGGCCGGAATGTCCATCCCGGAGATCTTCGCCCGGTCCGGGGAGGAAACATTCCGGAAACTGGAAACAGAGGTTCTGGCGGAACAGGGCAAGCGCTCCGGCATCATCCTCTCCACCGGCGGCGGCTGCGTCACCCGGCCGGAAAACTACCCGCTGCTGCATCAAAACGGCACCATTTTCCGTCTGACCCGCGACCTTGCCAAGCTGCCAACGGAGGGCCGTCCCATTTCCCAAGCCACGGACCTCGCTCAGCTTTGCGCCCGCCGGGAGCCGCTGTACCGCCGCTTTGCCGACGTGACGGTGTCCAATGACGGGGCGCTGGAGGTCACGGTACAAACCATTAAGGAGGCGCTGCTATGAAGCTTCTGGTCATCAACGGGCCCAATCTGAATCTGCTGGGCCTGCGGGAGCCTGCCATCTACGGCAGCCAGAATTATGAGTCCCTGCTGGCCCTCATCCGCGCCGCCTGCGATGCCGAGGGCATCGAGGTGGGCTTTGCCCAGTCCAACCACGAGGGCGCCATCGTGGACGCCATCCAGGCGGCCTACGGCGTCTATGACGGCATCATCATCAACCCCGCCGCCTACACTCACACCAGCATAGCCATTCTGGATGCACTGAAGGCCGTGGCCATCCCTGCCGTGGAGGTCCACATCTCCGATGTGGACAGCCGGGAACCGTTTCGTCAGGTCTCCTACGCCGGCATGGCCTGCGTCAAAACCTATAAAGGTCTGGGGTTCCAGGGCTATGTGGAGGCCGTGAAATTTTTGAAAGACTATCTCAGCAAGTGAGCAAGCGCGCCTTCCGAAAGGAGGCGCGTTTTTCTGCTTTCCGGGGTGCTTTACAACCCGTTGGAAATCCAGTATGATAAGGAAAAGCCGTAAATCGCCAAGGGAGGTTCTCATGGATACACTGCTGCGTCAAATTCCAAAGGTGGACGATCTGCTCCGCCTGCCCGCCCTGAACACACTGGCGGCGGAGGCGGGGACCTCCGCCGTGACGGAGGCGGTTCGCCGGACGCTGGACCGGCTCCGCGCCGATATTCTGGTGGGGACCGTCACAGAGCTGCCCTCCACGGAGGCCCTCTGCGCTCAAATCAGCGTGTCGTGCCGGGCATCCCGCCTGCCCTCCCTCCGGGGCGTTATCAATGCCACCGGGATCGTTCTGCACACCAATCTGGGCCGGGCCTGCCTGAGTGACCGCGCGTTAGCGGCAGCGAGAGGGTTCTCTCAGGGCTATTCTACCTTGGAATATGACCTGACAGCGGGGGAGCGGGGGCAGCGGTACGCCCATGTAGAGCCGCTTTTGTGCCGTCTCACCGGGGCGGAGGCCGCCATGGTGGTAAACAACAACGCAGCGGCGGTGCTGCTGATCCTCTCCGCCCTCACCGCCGGAGGAGAAGTCATTACCTCCCGTGGAGAGCTGGTGGAGATCGGCGGCTCCTTCCGGATGCCGGATGTGATGGCCGCCTGCGGCGCGGTGCTCCGGGAGGTTGGTTCCACCAACAAGACCCGCCTTTCCGACTACGCCAACGCCATCAGCGAGCAGACCCGCGCCCTTTTGAAAGTCCACACCAGCAATTACCGCATCGTGGGCTTTACGGAGAGCGTGTCCCCCGCCGCCTTAGCGGAGCTTGGCCGCTCCCGCAGCATTCCGGTCATTGAGGACTTGGGCAGCGGCTGTCTTGTAGATCTGGCACCCTTGGGCCTCCGGGATGAGCCGACGGTTCAAGCGTCCGTAAAGGCCGGAGTGGATGTATTATCCTTCTCCGGGGACAAGCTGCTGGGTGGTCCCCAAGCGGGGATCATCGTGGGCAAGCGGCGCTGTATCGACCTTTTGAAGCGTCACCCTCTGGCCCGCGCCCTGCGGGTGGACAAGCTGACGCTGGCCGCCTTGGAAGCAACTCTGCAAGCGTATGCGGACGGCACCGCCCTTCAGGAGATCCCGGTGCTATCCATGCTGGCCCAAACACCGGAGGAACTGCGCCAGCAGGCAGAGTCGCTCTGTCGCCGTCTGGGGGAGATCGGCGTGACCGCCGAGGTGGTTTCCACGGAAAACCCGGTGGGGGGCGGGGCAGTCCCCACCCAGACGCTGCACTCCTTCGCCGTGGCTGTCGTCCCAAGGGACAGCGCCGCCGCACTGGAAGCGCAGCTACGGCAGCGGCCAGTCCCCATCATCGTCCGCATTGCCCATGACCGGTGTCTGCTGGATATGCGGACTTTGTTCCCGGCGGATCTTGACGAGATCCTTCAGGCTTTTCGGGAGACCGCTTCATGAAACACGTCATCATCGGCACGGCGGGCCATGTAGATCACGGCAAAACCGTTCTGGTCAAGGCGCTCACCGGCACCGATACGGACCGCCTGGCGGAGGAAAAGCGCCGGGGCATTACCATCGAGCCGGGGTTTGCCAGACTGGACTGGCCGGACGGCACGCAAGCAGGGATCGTGGATGTGCCGGGCCACGAAAAATTCATCAAAAATATGCTGGCCGGGGCGGGGGGCATTGATCTTGCCATGCTGGTCATCGCCGCGGACGAAGGTGTTATGCCCCAGACCGTAGAGCATCTGGATATTCTGTCTCTCTTGGGCGTCCAAGGCGGCTTGGTGGTGTTGACCAAGGCGGAGTTGGTGGATGATGACTGGTTGGAACTTGTTCGGGGACAGGCGTTGGAGCTGACCGAGGGCACCTTTTTAGAGGGCGCGCCCATTCTGTCAGTCTCCGCCGTCACCGGTCAGGGAATCCCGGAACTGCGGGACGCCCTGTACCGCTTGGTACAGGAGGCGCGGGAAAAAAGCGCGCTGGCACCCTTCCGGCTTCCCATTGACCGGGTCTTTTCCGTGGACGGCTTCGGCACCGTAGTCACCGGCACCCTTACTGAAGGGGCTGTCCGGGTGGGGGACGCTGTGGAACTGGTCCCCTCCGGGCTGCAAAGCCGGGTGCGGACCTTGCAGGTCCACGGTGAAAGCGTGGACGCCGCCTACGCCGGTCAGCGGGCGGCCCTCAACTTGACAAATCTGCAAAAATCGGAGATCCGACGGGGGGACGCGGCGGTAAGACCCGGCAGCGCCCGGTCCTCTCGGATGCTGGATGTGCGGCTCCGGTGTCTGGAAAGCGCCAAACGCACGGTTTTGAACGGCTCCCAGGTCCATCTGTACCACGGGACCTCCGTTCATTTGGCAAAGGCGGTGCTGCTGGAGCGGGACGAATTGCGGCCCGGAGAAAGCTGCCTTGCCCAGCTGCGGCTGACGGAGCCGATGGCCGTCAAACAGGGGGATCGGTTTGTCATTCGATTCTACTCTCCGGTGGAGACCATCGGTGGCGGAACGGTGCTGGACCCTCGGCCCCTTCGCCACAAACGGCATGACCTAGCGGTGCTGGACAGCCTGATCCTCCGGGAACAGGGCTCCGGCAGTCAACGGCTGCTGCAAGCTGCGGAGGAATTCGGTGTTTCACTGCCGGATAGCAGCCAGTTGGCGGAGCGTTCCGGTCTGGACACTGGTACTGCTGTATCCTTGCTGGCAGACCTGCTGAATCAGGGAAAGCTGGCGGAGCCGCTGCCGGACCGCTACGCGGCGGCCTCGGCGCTGGACACCCTCTGGGACCGCTGCCGGGAATTGCTGTCCGCCTACCACCAAAAGCACCCCCTTCACGCCGGGATGCCCGCCGCCGAGCTGCGGCAAAAGCTGTTCCGGCAGATCACTCCCGCTGAGGGCGATGCGCTTTTGGAGGTTTTTCGGGCGGAGGGGCGGATGAAACGCGCCGAAAACCGTTGGGCGCTGGCAGAGTTTTCCATTCGGCTCACCAAGCGGCAGACCGCCCTCCGGGACACGTTGTTGGAGCGTTTTCTCCGAGATGGCCCGGAGCCGGACACCGTCGAAGCGGTGCTGGACAGTATTCCTCCGGAGCGCCGGGAGGAGGCTCGTCAGGTGCTGGAAAGCCTGCTCACCGGCGGAGAGCTGGTACGGCTGTCACCGGAGCTGTGCTGGCACCGGGAGGTGTTCCAACGTGGGTTGGATATCCTACGTACGCTGTGCGCTGACCACGGCGCTGTCACGCTGGCAGAGGTCCGGGACGCTTTCGACACCACCCGGAAATACGCTTTGCTGTTTTTAGAAGCCTGCGACCGACGGCAGATCACGGTTCGAGAGGGCGACTGCCGCCGCCTGAAGCTCAAATTTCATGACTGACATACCGCCGGAGCGTTGCTCCGCTTCGGCGGTGGTCAGCTTCAAAGGAAATATGGGAGCAGATAGGTGCTGGTGTGCCTCCCGGTCTTCAAAACCGGTGCGGACGGCGAACAGCCGCCTGGATGAGTTCGATCCTCATATGCCCCCGCCAAAACCAGCCTGCCGCCCTTTAGACAGGTGTTCGTAAAACAGGTTTAGACCGAAATTACGAAATGAGCATC
>ENA-ORTB01003922-ORTB01003922.1-human-gut-metagenome-genome-assembly--contig:-NODE-3922-length-10924-cov-4.278038_pt1 | contig 10924 bp, 7 predicted proteins | sample MGYA00241905_ERZ509174 | MGnify/ENA primary metagenome ERZ509174 (study PRJEB26280, sample SAMEA2338851) | human gut metagenome | biome: human gut; feature: human-associated habitat; material: faeces...
TCGCCCCATCGCCAAAGGCGATTTAAAATGGCGAGATGCGTTGCTGGTCGCACATTGTGTGAACAGTAACAAAAGGAGTCCATGGTATGCGACATATCGCATTTCCATGGACTCCTTTTCTATTCACACCTCGCCTCACAGCGCAGTGTCATTTTTTCATTTTCTCTACTAGCTATAAGAATTACTCTACAACAGCTAAGATCTCGATCTCAACGAGAACAGCCTTCGGAAGATCCTTAACTGCTACGCATGAACGAGCTGGTTTGCTTGTGAAGTATTTCTCGTATACTCCGTTGAATGCTCCGAAATCAGCGATATCTGCAAGGAAGCATGTTGTCTTTACGACATTGTCAAAGCTTGATCCAGCTTCTTCAAGAACAGCAGCGATGTTAGCGATAACCTGCTCTGTCTGTCCTTCGATTGTTGTGGCATCTACATCACCTGTAGCCGGGTTGATCGGGATCTGGCCTGAAGCGTATAACATTCCGTTAACTACCTTTGCCTGAGAATATGGTCCGATTGCAGCTGGTGCCTTTGGTGTTGAAATTGTTTTCATTGAATTCTACCTCCTGATTTATTGAAATTATAAGTTCTTAATGAAATTATATAACGTTAAAATCGTTTAGTCAATAAAATTTCATTCACTTAACTATTTTTCATTGACTTCTTTTTCACACAAACCAGCATATCCATGATAAAATAAAACCATCAATATACTATTTGTCTGTTTTGACCGAACAAAACTGGATATCTTTCACACAGACAGAAAGGACGCATGATTATGCCAACCGGAAATTTAAAATTAACTTCACTTGACAAAAAGATTCTGCACTCATACTGTCAGACACTCGATGGACTTTCCAATTATCTTGGAAATGGATACGAGATTGTCCTTCACAGTCTGGAAGATTATGAACACTCTGCAATCAAGGTCATCAACGGATATCACACAGGACGTACCGAAGGTGCACCGATTACCGACCTTGCGTTGAAGATGCTCGAGCAGATCCGTCGAAATGAAGAAAATGACCATGGTGTTATTTATTTTTCCACAAATGTAAAAGGAGAACCGCTGAAGTCAACTACAATTCCTGTCAAAGGAGAGAAGGACAGAATTATCGGACTGCTCTGTATCAACTTTTATATGAATACAACAATGGCAGATTTCTTCTGCAACTTTGCTGTTCCGATTCCATCTGATTCTGACGGTCTCACAGTCTCCGGTCAGATTCATGAGACATTTTCCCAGAGCAGTTCTGATCTTCTTGAGCAGACCATTCAAACCGTTCGTCAAGAAGTGTTGATGGATTCAGCAATATCGAGCACAAATAAGAATAAAGAAATCATTTTCCGACTTTACCAGCAGGGAATCTTTAATCTAAAGGATGCCGTCGTCACGATTGCCGAAGCGCTGGGAATCAGTAAGAATACCGTATATCTGCATCTGCGCAATCTTGAGAAAGTAAATAATTAGCACTATCTGATATGCAAAACATTACTGTTTACGCAGTGAAAAGGACAAGACACTTTCATTTTATCTAACATTTCATTCGAAAGTATCCTGTCCTTTTTTCATCCTTTATTTTCCAGCCGGCATATATCTCAGAAGTTCTCCTGCCACGCTGGAGATTGGCATTGTCTGAAGCCATACATGTCCAGGTCCGGTGACAATTGTATTGAACACACCTTCACCGCCGAATACCATATTCTTAAGTCCCGGTACTGTCTGAATCTCCATGCTGCAAGTTGTATCCATTGCTGCAAGATATCCGGTATCTACTACAATCTGTTGTCCCGGTCTCAGTTCATACTCTACCACATGTCCATCAAATTCAAGAAATGCTATTCCATTTCCCGAAAGTCTCTGCATGATAAACCCTTCTCCGCCGAAGAATCCTGCTCCGAATTTCTTTTGGAAGAAAATAGAAAGATCAACACCTTCTTCTGAAGCGAGAAATCCTGACTTCTGTACGATCAACTCCTGTCCCGGTGCAATCTGGCGTGCTACAATCTGTCCCGGAAAACTGGATGCGAATGCGATCATCCCATTACCTCCCGTTGCTGTATAACGGTTCTGGAACAGTGCCTCGCCTGAAAACATTCTTCCAAATGCTTTTCCGATTCCTCCGTTGGAAGTCGTCTCCATTTTCATATTCGGAGACATCCAACTCATAGAACCGCGTTCTGTAATCATTCTTTCTCCATTCTCCAGATAGCAGATCACTACCGGAAGGGTATCACCTTTGATTTCATATCTCATGGTTTATTCCTCCTGAATCATTCTTCCTAACATCTTCTGTAAAGTTCCATCTATTCTAAGAATACTATTCTTTTACAACATTTTCCAGTCCCTAATCTTCTTTTTTCTCGCTCATCTCCAATTTAGGAAGTATGATCTCCGCCTTGAACAGGTCTGCTTCTGTTGTAATTTTTAAATTACCATGCTGCAGCTGTGCAAAGCTCTTGGCAATTGCCAGGCCAAGTCCAGAGCCTTCAGTATTTCTTGAAGAATCTCCTCTTACAAAACGGTCCGTGATCTCCTCTGTATTGAAATTCAATTCCCCTGCGGAAACATTTTTCATAAAAATCTGCACGTCATCCGGCCGCTCATTCATTTCTATATAAACTCTCGTATGCGGCATTGCGTATTTTGTAATATTAACAATCAAGTTCTCAAAAATTCGATATGTTTTTTCACTATCCAGCCAGAGAACTACTTTGTCCTCCGGAAGTTTCCAACGGAATTCCAGATGTGCTTCTCTAATCTTTTCCTCGTTCTCAAGCTCCGCCTGACGGATCAGTCCTACGAGATCCACTTTCATGTAATTCATCTGGATAGTCTTACTTGCTGCCTTACTCATCTCAAAGAGATCCTCGATCAAGGCTTTCAGACGAAGAGATTTTCTCTCAAGTACTTCTGTATATTCTTTTCTCTTTTCTTCGTCTTTTTCATTCTTTAAAAGGTCAATGTAAGTGATGATCGCGGTCAGCGGAGTACGGAGATCATGAGAGACATTTGTCACAAGCTCTGTCTTCATACGCTCATTTTTCACTTCTTCATCCACCGCCTTCTTGAATCCGCTCTGAATCTTCTTTAATTCATCCTGAATCGGACGGAAGATTCCGACATCACCTTCGATTGGAAGATCTAGCTGTCCTTCTGCAAGCTGATTTGTTGATTTAAGCAGAAGCTGATATTTCTTCTTGATTCCATTTAGCACTTTCTTCATTACAAAGAATAAAATGATAGAATAAACAATTAATGGTATCAGTCCTATGCTGTAAGAAAATAATTTCACTACTAAGAGCAGAAGAAAATTCAGGATCACGATTCTGAGGATCCCTTTATTTCCTTTATCCCGCAGATCCATCTGAAGAATTGCTTCATATTGATGATGCAAAAATGCTTTCATATCTTTCCATGCTTTTTTCAATAAATGTCTCTTTTCATGTACTTCTCCACGATTTTCCTTTCCCCAACGGATCAGCATTCCTACTATTGTGTGTTCTTCCCAGTAATTTCTTCCCTCTGTAAATATAAGTCGAAGACTCTCTGCCACACAGAAGAAAACTCCCAGTAGGCAGAACCAGATACACCAGTTGATTCCCAGCATACTGATTGTATTCCACATAATATTTCCTGACGGGTGATAGTTCTCAAAAGACCAGTATACTAAACCTGCAAATGCATCATAGCCTATACCCAATGCAGAAATCCCCAGAATCACTGCAAGTTCGAATGGCATACGGAATAATTTTCCTTCGTATCTTCCAACTTTCGGAATACATGGAAGAAGTAATGCTGCAAGCAGAGCTCCTAAAAAGAAGAGTGCAGCGGAACTCCAGAACATGGAATAATTATAATCCACATACTCGTCTTCCTCCTGATTTACAGAAATGAATTCATCATAATTTGCATCTGTCATCCCATAAACGATACTGATTCCATCTGTCTGCTCTTCATCGTCAATCTGATCCTCAAGATCTGCATCCATACAATAATAAGACAGATCTTTCTCCACATCGTACGCTTCTTCCGGTGACAGTTTCGTACCACTAACTGTTACATTTGACATTGTTCCGGATGTGCCATACTTATATTCGATTTTAAGAACATAAGAATTATCTGACTGCAAAGCCTCGTTTGTCTGGTCGTCATTTCCTTCAAGCAAGGGATTCCCTTCTTTGTCAAAGATCTGATAATCCATATATTTTTTAAAAAGAGAGAATGCACTGTCTGACATTAATTCCATCTGTTCCGATGCATCCATCGCATCTGTGACCTCGTTATAGAGAAGGCGATTTCCTGTCGCAAGGGAATAGTCCATTCGCTCAATACACTCTTCAACATCATCTTCTACTGTAAATGTTGATGCGATATCTTTTCTTACCACATAATAACTTTCCACAACACCTACTGCGAATAAGCTAAGAATTACTATCGTTATAATTGTTCTTATCTTACGATTGCTTTTCAAGTTTGTATCCAACACCCCACACCACCTTTAAATATTTTGGTTTCTTCGGATCGATTTCAATCTTCTCCCGAATATTTCTTACGTGTACCATGATCGTATCTGTATTAATTGCCTTTTCCTGCCATACTCTTTCGTAAATCTCTTCGGATGAAAAGACTCTTCCCGGATTCTTTGCCAAAAGAAGCAGAATCTTGTACTCGATCGGAGTTAATTTCACCGGATTGCCATCCATTGTGACTTCTACCGTATCCTCATTGATCTCAAGTCCTCCGATCACATGTACATTCTCCTGTGGTACGAGCTTCTCCAGGAATCTGCGGTAACGTCTCAGCTGAGAATTCACACGGGCCATCAGTTCCATCGGTGTAAACGGCTTTGTCACATAATCATCCGCTCCGATGTTGAGCCCTGTGATCTTATCAACTTCCTCTGATTTTGCTGACAACATGATTACAGGAAAATCGTATTTCTCGCGCAACTTCATCGTCATACGAATCCCATCCATACGTGGCATCATGATGTCAATGATTGCCAGATGGATTTCTTCCTTCTCAAGGACTTCTAATCCTTCAATGCCGTCTGCTGCCTGAAACACCTTATATCCCTGACTCTGCAGATAAATCTGTACACCTTCTCTAATCTCTTTATCATCCTCTACAATTAATACGTGATTGATCTCCATTTTGTTTCCTCCTAAAAAAATAACCTCCTTTATATATCTACAGAATACTCTGTAAATCTAAAGGAGGCTTTTATATGTTTCAAAAGATTTTCTTAAGCTTACTATAGCTTTTTTAAAAATATTGTTCTTTTAGTTCTCTGCATTCTGCTCTCTGAAGAAAATCTGACCCGTAGAAGCGTCCATTCCGTCCACAATTGCCAGTGACTCCAGCTGGAATCCAAGATTACGGATGATTCTTCCGCCTGACTGGAATCCTTTCTCAATTGCAATTCCGATACCTTCTACTGTAGCTCCTGAAGACTGAACGATCTGAATCAGTCCCTGCAGTGCACATCCGTTCGCAAGAAAATCATCAATAATAAGTACATGATCATCCTCTGAAAGGAACTTCTGTGAAACGATCACATTATTCTTACACTTATGTGTGAAAGATTCAACCTCTGCTACATACATCTCGCCGTCTAAATTGATGCTCTGAGACTTCTTTGCAAATACGACCGGTACATCAAAGTGTTCTGCTACGATACAGGCGATTCCTATACCGGAAGCTTCTATAGTAAGAATCTTATTGATGTTCTTGTCAGCAAATCTCTTCTTGAATTCTGCACCCATCTGATTCAAAAGTTTAATGTCCATCTGATGATTCAGGAAACTGTCAACCTTGAGAACATTGCCCTCTTTTACAATACCGTCTTTTACAATTCTTTCTTCCAAAAAATTCATCTTTCTACCTCTTCCTCTGTAATTTCCCCAAAATGTGTTACTGCTCAGTGTAACCCCAAAAATATTTCTTAAAGTATAGCACAACTCCATATAAGAAACAACGTTAACAGGACGAAAAAATAGTACAAAAATAATTGAAAAAAAGCACTTTCCTTATCCGGTTTATCAAAACCGAATCTATGGAAAATGCTTCGCGCTATTTCTGTACAACTTTGATTCTGCCCTCCAAAATCAGGGCAACAAAAAAGCGGGTGATGGGAATCGAACCCACGTATCCAGCTTGGAAGGCTGGTGTTCTACCATTGAACTACACCCGCATTTCTCAATGCATTACCTATGATAGCATACCTTTCATGGAAATGCAAGAGAAATTTTTATTTTTTTGAAACTTTTTATTTTACACGTACTGTTTTTTTCTTTGACCAGTCAGTGTAAGATTTTGTTCCGTTCAGGTTGCTGTATGCACGCACACGTACATAATATTTCTTTCCTTTTTTCAGCCCTGCGATTTTTTTCTGCAAAGTATCTGCATTTTTTACGATCGCTTTTTTGGCTTTTTTGAATTTGCTGTTCTGTGCATACTGGATTTCGTATCCTTCTGCACTTTCAATTTTCTGCCATTTTACCTGGATTTTCTTTGCCTGTTTGCTCTTGACGCTCTTTAATTCCGGCTTCTGTGCAAGGAAGACTGCTTTTTTTGCCGTTTCGGCATTCTTTTTCGCCTCTTCCATATTTTTCTGTGCTTCTGCTGCAAGGCGTCTGGCTTCCTGTGCATCCTGCCGGTTCAGCGATGCTTGTTTTAAGGCTTCTTTTGAAACAGCTTCTGCCGCTTCGGCTGCTTTCTTTGCTGCTTCTGCCAGATCTTTCGCCGCATCTGCTTCTTTTTTTGCTGCGTCTGCCTCATTTTTCGCTGCATCTGCTGCATCCTGCAATTTCTTTGTATCCGGGATCAGACCTGCTGCCGCTTTCATCAGCTGTTCTGCTGCCGCACGCAGTTCTTCTTCGGATGCATCGCCGCGTTCGATCAGTTCTTCTGCACTATGCAGTGCTGTTGAAAATGCGTCTGCACTTTCTTTTGTGTAAGCAGTAAGATCCAGATCTTTGTAGGCCTCGTATGCAACATTCAGGATTGATTTTTCAACACTTCCGTCCACTTTTACGAAAACAGGGTTTGCGTAGAAGGACAGATGGCTGTAATTATAGTCGTTAATGTAATCAAAACGTGCCGGCTTGTCGTTTGTGATCGTTCTTTCATGTGTCACCGGATCTCCGTTTTCATCTACTTCGGAAGAGGAAAGTCCACGTACACGGAAATACATATCAGCATCTGCTTTCATTGTGTAAGTCAGCGTATAGTATCCGTCTTCTCCTTTTGCTGCTTTGATTTCTTCTTTGCTGAAGGTTTTTACGATTTTTGCATCGGTATTGGCTGTGCTTTCGTAATCCGCTTCTTTTACTTTTCCAGTGATGTGACCTGCGATCAGATCGACATGATCTACTTCCGGTTTGTTGCTGACCGAAATGCCGGTATTGGTATTGTATAATGTCTGATAATTATTTTTCTCCGGAACCTTAAATCTTACGGTAACGGTAACTTTATCATTTTTGTCTGCTGCAAGTTCACTTCCCATACCTGCATTTTTGTTTTTGTCACTTACTGTAAAGCTGAGGTCTGAGATCAGCTCTCCGTTTACAGAGTAGCTGTTGCCGGAACGAAGCCCTGCCACAACATCTTTGAAGGTGTATTTTCCGTCTGTTCCAGGCATTACCCAGGTATAGTTTTTGGAGAATTCTCCTGACCAGTATCCGCTGGAATAGTTTTCGTTGCTGCTGACTTTAAAGTGAAAATCAGAGTTTGCAAAGTTGTAGAATTTTCTGCCTTCAGAGAGCATTGCATCCCATGCACCGCCTGTCACCGAGATGATCTCATCTGCTCCGGCACGCAGTTTGGACATCGGAAGCTCACAGGACGGATCCATCTGATTTCCCGGCATTCCTTCCATACCAAATACCACATTCGGTGCCGCATCGTTTAGTTTTCGAAGTTCACCTACGGTCACTTCGCCATAATCTTTGGTATCATCACAGTTATCGTGACGTGACGGATGGTTCGGCAGAACGTAGCTGTCCGGATAATTTTCTGCCACCCATTTTACTGCCTCTGCTGAAACATCAGAAGAAGCATTGTTCTGATTTTTACGGTCTCCCCACTCTGCCTGCTCATCGAAATCACCGCTGTAATTATTTCCGGTCTCGGTAAACATGGATGTCGGATCATCGCCGTCTTTCGCACTTGCATATTTCCATTCAAACTCATGGATTCCTTTATAAGGAACGGCATCGCTTTCTGAATCGATCAGACCGACCGTCGCATGATCCAGTCCCGGCATATCCCACTCCGTTGCTGTATACATCAGTTTATCGGTGTATTTTCCCTGTGCCTGCAGTTTTTCCATTTCACGCTGCTGTGTCTGTGCTGCCACATAAAATGGTGTTGTATAATTGCCGTTTCCTTTGCCATCCACTCCATTATAAGATTTACGCAGATGGTCTGCCAGAGAAAGGTAATCAAAACCATTCTCATCGGTAATGTTATCGGTTTTGGTCGCACTTCCCTGATTTTTCTTTAAAATATCTTTATCTTTGAAGGCTGCTCCCAGTACATTTTCCAGTGACATATAATTTTCCGTTGCATCTTTGGACTGTCCGGAATGGGTGTGATATTCACCGCTCATCCATTTTCCTTCGGTCGCCTGCTGCTGTTCTTTTTCCATCCCCGGAAAACGTTCTTTGAAGTTCAGGTCTACATTTCCTGTGTTTCCTTCTCCGTTTAAGAAATTCACATCGAAAAAGGTTTTCTGCTCTTCGGAAAGAGACGCTACATACGGAGAATAGGCAGAATAATAAATCTTATTGTCTTTTTCGTCAAATTCCAGATAACGGAACAGTCCGTTTCCGCCGTTGTATGCGAACTGATAATCGGTCAGGATCGAGATGACCGGTTTTCCGTTGTCGTTTGTCAGTGTCTCAATACCTGCACCGTGGCTGTGGCCGCCGACCATCATAAATACCTGATCGTATCCTTTGACCAGATTCCACAGTTTTGTTCCGTTTGCACTTAATTTGATCGCACTTGGCTGTGTGTCAGAACAGTTCTGCAGATCGTGTGTCGTGACGATCGTCGGGCAGTTCGGATAGGTCTCGAGCACCTGTTTGAACCAGGATTCCTGACTTGCGTCCCATGCCGTATTGTTGTTGCGTCCCGGGTCGCTTCCGGTGCACGCCAGGGAGATCACAAGATAGGTGTAGCTTCCTGCATTCACCAGCATGTAAGAACTGTAGCCGTTGTTTGTCAGATACCAGGAAGTACGGTCTGCAAAAATTTTGCTGTTTGCTCCAAAACTGTTCCAGTAGTTGGTTGTACCACTCGCCCATCCGTCATGATTGCCCGGCTGTACCAGAAAACGGATTCCTGCATCCGGCAGTTTGTAGAACACCTCTTTTGCGGTATCGTACTGTGTACCATCGTTATTGTTCTCTACCACATCGCCAAGATGAATGACTCCTTTGACATTCAGATCATCGGCTGTGCGGATCAGCTCATCGATGGCAGTGTTCATGACATCTTTTTTGAATTTCACGGTATTCTGTGTATCCGGAAGCAGAACAAAGTTGTAATCTTCTTCGTTTTTCAGCTGATATGCTTCGTTGCTTCCATAGTTTCCCGCATATCTGGTCGGATCCGGGATCAGCCAGTCTTTCTGTTCCAGTGCCGCATTGGAGATACGGATCTCCTGCAGATTTCCCTGGAGAAATTTGTCCAGTTCTTTATAGCCCCAGTCTCCTTTTTTCTCCACATACCAAGAAGAACCGATGCGGAATCGTCCGTCCTTTTCATCGGCAAACATACCGATCATATCGCTGCTCTCATAATCACGGAATGCTTCGCATCCATTTACATAAGTGCGGATCTTCTGACCGTCCGAAACAATCGCAATATGATACCATTCATTTCCTTTATCCATCGACACAGACCATGCCGCACTCTCCATCTGATGATCATCTTCTGCCGGAGCCGTAAGGAACTGTACCTCTTTACAGTTTGAAACTGCAACCGACATACTTCCAAGCTGCGGCTCATCCATGGAATTTACCGGAAAAGTATAGTTATCTCCATTTCTTGTGTAACTGGTCTGTCTTGCCATCAGTCCCATCCAGGAATCCGAATCCGTCCAGTCTTCCGGGAATTTATAGAGAAATTCAATCGTATAACCATTCTCAAATTTTTCCTGATTGATCGGTGCATCATCAACCGTCACAAGATCTGCACCTTTTCCGCTTTCACTGTTCCCGTCAAACTCCATACTTCCATCGCTGCTGCCATTCATGGTTTCCTCGGAAAAGTGAAGATTTTCATTTAATACATCGGCATTCGGAACGCTTTCCGTCACTTTCTTGCCGTCATAAAACTGCATTTTCAGATCATTCCCATTACCAGACTGGTCGATCATCTGCAGTGTTCCGTCTGCGATCTGTGTGCCTTCCTTTGCGTAGTTCTCTCCAAGTTTCCAGTCTGCTACCGTTGCACTTTCGACTTCTTTTCCAGATGCTTCCGCAGCCTGCACCGGAAGCATGTTCAGCGGCAGTGAAGTGATCAGCATTGCCGCTGCCAGAACATTTCCGATCAGACTAAGCTTCCATTTTTTCACGTTTGTTTCCTCCTCGATTCAAGTCTGTTTTTACATGACGAAAACATCTTAGCAAGCTTGTGTAAGCATTTTTTTGTCATTTTGTATGCTTTGTGTAAAAGAATGTAAACTTTTGTCCTGTTAAATTCTTGACACAGTAAATGGAAAAGGCTAGGATATCCTGTATACCCTATAACTATTTTCATTCTATTTCAAACTCAGGAGGAAAAAAAAGTGAAAAGAAAAGAGCTAATGAAGCGAGCACTTTCCCTGGCTTTATGTGCCATGATGACAGTTGGCAATCTGCCGTCAGTGACGTATGCCAGCGATCTTTCGCCGACAGATACCGGGGT
>ENA-ORTB01003931-ORTB01003931.1-human-gut-metagenome-genome-assembly--contig:-NODE-3931-length-10898-cov-2.104307_pt1 | contig 10898 bp, 7 predicted proteins | sample MGYA00241905_ERZ509174 | MGnify/ENA primary metagenome ERZ509174 (study PRJEB26280, sample SAMEA2338851) | human gut metagenome | biome: human gut; feature: human-associated habitat; material: faeces...
GATGTATATACCTCGAAGCCCTGCTCCTCAGCTTTTTTCCAGGATTTGCTTCCTTTGTAAAGACCGATGATTACATTACATCCGGACTCTTTAAGGTTCAGTGCATGTGCATGTCCCTGGCTTCCGTATCCAATAATCGCAATTGTCTTACCATCCAGTAATCCTAAATTACAGTCTTCCTGGTAAAAAATCTTATTTGCCATTTTACTTTCCTCCTCTGATGTTTACAACATCTTCTTCATAAAAATTATTTATCGTTAAGAGAGTAGCTGCTCTCCTAGCAAACATATGTAAAAATTTTTACAGGTACCGGACATCGTCACTGCCTCGTGACAGACCTGTGATTCCTGTTCTTGCAAGCTCAAGGATCTCATAGTCAGCCATCAGCTCCACAAACGCCTGCAGCTTGTTCTGGCTTCCGGTCATCTCCATAATAAGAGAATCCTTACTTACATCCACCACCTTGGCACGGAAGATATCTGCAACAGAAAGAGCTCCCTGTCTCTGTTCCGGCTTCACAGCAACCTTGACGAGCATCAGCTCACGGGCAACGCTGTCGTCCTGTTCAAGGACCTTAACATCCCGTACATCTTCCTGCTTCGCCAGCTGTTTGGTGATCTGCTGGAGCATCTGATCATCTCCCTCACAGACAACTGTCATACGGGAATATCTCTGATCTGCAGTCACTCCTGCGGTAATGCTGTCAATATTATATCCACGGCGGCTGAAAAGACCAGCCACACGGCTAAGGACTCCGGAGGTATTATCCACAAGGATGGATAGTATTCTCTTTTCCATAATACACCTGCTTTCAACACTTTTATGTATAGAAAACCGACTTCGTCAGTTAACGCTTTAATCTAATAAACCCTTGCTTTCTTACCATTATAACAACTTCGAAAATTTTGTCAATCAAAATTTCCTGCAAAATTCCCTCAGGATGATAAGAAATGTTTTTATCCTCAGATCAGATATTTTTTCTTAAGCTCCTCGGATGCCTTTGGTGTCAGATAAAGTTTTTTCCGAAGGAATCTTTCAATTCCTCCGTTTTCTTTTTCGATGACATCAACAGCAAACAATATTTCTTCAAGCAGTTTTTCGCCGGAGCGTTCACCATGGTAGCCATGACTGGATTAGACCAAGATATGATGCAACGCAATCTCAGTTGTAAAAACTTCAAAGACTCGCAAAAGAATATGATCACCAGCATCATTTCACAGTGCTTCGTTATTCTGCTGTTCCTGATGCTAGGTGTGTTGCTCTACACATTTGCCGACAGCCAAGGCATACAAGTGGATAAAAGCGATAAACTCTTCCCCGTAATTGCCACCGGGAATTACTTCCCTGTCATTGTAGGTATTCTGTTTATCATCGGACTGATTTCCTCCGCCTATTCGGCAGCCGGCTCTGCATTGACTGCACTCACAACGTCTTTCACCGTAGATATTCTAGGCACGAAAGGCAAGACGGAAGAAGAGGTTGTGAAAATCCGGAAACGGGTGCACGTGGGAATGGCCGTAATAATGGGGGTCACTATCTTTGTGTTCAATCTGTTGAACAATACCAGCGTAATCGATGCCGTATATATTCTGGCAAGCTACACATACGGTCCTATCCTGGGTCTGTTTGCCTTCGGCATCTTTATGAAGCAGCAAGTGCATGATAAATATATACCGGCAGTAGCTGTCGCTTCCCCGTTTCTCTGTTTTATCCTGCAAAAGAATTCGGAGGCATGGTTCAACGGTTATCAGTTCAGCTATGAGTTACTCATATTCAACGCATTGTTCACATTCATCGGACTCTGCATATTGATAAGAAAAAACAAGAAAAACATTTAACTTAATACGTCATCATCATGAGTGTAAGACTTCACTTTTTATTCAGTATGCTTGTCGCCGTCCTTATCCCCCATACGGGCGGCGCGCAAGAACTCTCTCCAGAAATCCGCCAAGAAATAGGAAAATTTCTGGATGCTACCGCGCGAAAAGAGGTATCCATAGGACACATCACGATTGACTCCGTTGCCATAAAGGGTAACGCTCTGCAACTGTTTGCCAACATGAACTGTTCCTACATTCCTTTCCGGGAAAATAACGTGGCAGAGATTTATCAAGGAATCAGCGCCTTGTTACCGGCCGAACTTACAAAATACAGATTGCAGTTACATACCAATAAACACTGTATTGAAGAACTGATACCTCAGGCACTTCGTTCAAAAAGAGATAAAAAAGCCCTGGTATTCAGCCAAGAAGTGAAAAAGCCTTTGGTGACCAAAGTATCCAGACCCTATACGCCCACTAACGGATTGCAGAATCGCCACATAGCCTTATGGCAAAGCCATGGTTTCTACTATGAGCCGAAACTAGACCGTTGGGAGTGGCAACGCGCCCGCTGTCTTCAGACTGTGGAGGACCTGTATACACAAAGTTTTGTTCTCCCCTACCTCGTCCCGATGCTGGAAAATGCCGGAGCCAATGTGCTGATTCCACGTGAGCGTGACTGCCAGACTGCCGAAATCATTATTGATAACGACGGTTGCCTCAATACACGCTCTAATTATACGGAAAAGGTAACCGACAAGCCTTGGATGCAAGGTGTCGGAAAAGGTTTTGCACATCTACGCCCGTTATACACCGATTTTGAGAATCCATTTAAAGAAGGAACATTCCGCACCATAGAGACTATTAAGAAAGGAAAAGAAAGCGTTGCCGAATGGATACCCGAAATTCCCCGGGACGGACAATACGCAGTCTATGTATCCTATCATACCGTCCCGAACAGCAGTGATGACGCCCTCTACACCGTCCACCATAAAGGCGGAGCATCCCGGTTCAAAGTCAACCAGCAGATGGGCGGTGGTACCTGGATTTATTTAGGCACTTTCGGTTTCGACGCAGGACAGGATAATGCATACAAAGTAACCTTGAGCAATCGTTCCGCCAAAGCCGGACAAACAGTGACAGCCGATGCGATCAAAATAGGCGGCGGCATGGGTAACATTGCCCGTCGCATTTCGGAAGAAGGTGCTACGGATAATCTGAAAAGCTCCGATAAAACCGCCAATTCATCGGATGAAACCAAACAGACTAAAACCACACATCAGTCACCCTATACAGCCATATATCAGGAAAGCGGCTATCCGCGTTTCTGCGAAGCCGCCCGTTATTGGATGCAATGGGCAGGCATCCCGGACAGTGTGTATTCGGAAAGTCAGGGTAAGAATGATTACACAGATGATTATAAAAGCCGCGCTATATGGGTGAACTATCTCGCCGGTGGTTCTGCTGCCAATCCCACAGAAAGAGGTCTGAACATTCCGGTAGATATGGCATTCGCCTTCCATTCGGATGCCGGAACCACACTCAACGACTCCATCATCGGAACACTCGGCATTTACCAAACTGACTCCTACAAGGGGGTGTTCGCCAACGGCGCGTCACGCTATCTCTCACATGATTTGACGGACCTGATTCAGTCCAATATCGTGCGCGATATCCGCACTCTTTACGAACCCCAATGGACACGCCGCGGAAAATGGAATCAATCGTATTACGAAGCGCGTGTACCCCAAGTGCCGACTATGCTGCTTGAGTTACTTTCCCACCAGAATTTCGCAGATATGCGATACGGGCTTGATCCGCGTTTTCGCTTTACGGTAAGCCGCGCCATCTACAAAGGAATGTTGCAGTTCCTCTGCTCACAATACCGCACGAACTATATCGTGCAGCCTTTACCGGTCGACCACATGGCCCTGCGTATGATAAGTGAAAATGAGATTGAACTAACCTGGCAAGCAGTAGCCGATCCATTGGAACCGACAGCCAATGCCGAAAAATACATTGTCTACACCCGTACCGGCAACGGCGACTTTGACAACGGCGTAGTAGTAGATAAAAACAGCTATCGCACCACGCTTCCGGCGGGTGTTGTATGCAGCTACAAAGTAACCGCCCTCAACAAAGGTGGTGAAAGTTTCCCCTCCGAAATACTTTCGGCAGGGCAGGCTTTCAACAGCAAAGGGACCGTATTGGTAGTGAATGGGTTTGACCGCATCAGTGCACCCGCTGATTTTGTCGCTGCCCCTCCGGCAGATACATTGCTTGCCGGCTTTCTGGATGAATTAGACCATGGAGTGCCCTACATCAAAGACATCAGTTATATAGGAAAAATGAAAGAGTACCGTCGCTCCATCCCCTGGATGGATGATGACGCGTCCGGTTTCGGTGACAGTTACAGTAATTATGAGACACAGGTCATCGCCGGAAACACGTTCGATTATCCGGCCCTGCATGGAACTGCCATACTGAAGGCAGGTTACTCCTTTGTGTCATGCAGCGACGAAGCTGTTGAAGATGGGCAAATAACCTTGGACGATTATAAATACACCGATCTTATCCTCGGCAAAGAATGTCAAACCAAGATAGGTAGAGGCGGAGTAAAACCTCTGGAGTTCAAAACATTCAGCAAACCGATGCAAGAATGTATTACGGCCTACTGCAACCAGGGCGGCAACATCTTCATATCCGGAGCATACGTAGGGACAGACCTATGGGATAACCGCCTTATTACTGCCAAAGAAGAAGATAAGAAATTTGCAATGGAAGTCCTGAAATATAAGTGGCGTGCGGGACAAGCAGCCATTATGGGCAAGGTGAAGTGCGTAACTTCCCCGTTCCCCTCCCTTACAGGAAACTATACCTATTACAATGAGCTGAACTCTGATTCTTACGTCGTAGAATCTCCCGATGCTATTGAACCTGCTACGGAAGGAGCATATACAATCATGCGTTACCCGGAAAATAACCTGAGCGCCGGCGTAGCCTATCAAGGCAGTTATAAGACTTGCGTATTAGGTTTTCCTTTCGAGTCACTGCGTACTACGGAAGAAAGAGAATATCTGATGAACGCCATTATGACGTTTTTCGACAGCAATACCAAAAAGTAAAAAGAAAAATTATAAAACCAATCATCATCTATGAACCGAAGACTATTCATCAGTGCCCTGCTTGTGTGCCTGCTGCCGTTTATGGCGCAGGCGCAACAAATAGCGTTCCGCTTCGCACAATTGACGGACATTCATCTAAGTCCAAGCAACCCCAACCCTACCGAAGACCTGTTGCGTTCTATCGCACAGATAAATGCCACAGACAGCATCGACTTTGTATTAGTAACAGGAGACATCACCGAGGAAGGCGATCGTGCCACTATGGAAAAAGTAAAATCATGCCTTGACCTGCTGAAAGTGAAATACTATGTGGCACTGGGCAACCATGAAACCAAATGGAGCGATTCCGGCTGTACCGCCTTCGGAGAAATCTTCGGTGGCGAACGGTTCGATTTCGAACACAAAGGATTCTTATTTTTAGGTTTTAACTCCGGGCCCCTGATGCGTATGGCATACGGGCATGTCGTTCCCCAGGATATCCGTTGGATGACGGAAAGAATGAATCAATACAACACCGGAGATCCTCAACAGAACAAGCCTGTAATACTTGTGACCCACTACCCAATGATAGAAGGCGATGTGGATAACTGGTATGAGGTGACAGATGCCGTACGTCCGTATAACATACGCCTATTCATCGGCGGACACTATCACCGTAACCGCGATTTGCGTTATGACGGTATTCCGGGAGTATTAATGCGCAGCAACCTGCGTGACAAGGATGGGAAACCGGGTTATGGCATCTACGAGATAACCAAGGACTCCATTCGCGTCTATACACAACGTATCGGAGAGCCGAAAAAACAATGGGCAGGTTTCTCCCTGACAGAATCGTATTACGAGCGCAATGGGAAAGCCGAAAAATATCCGGACTTCTCCGTAAACAAAGAATATCCGCAGGTGAAAGAACAATGGATAACAAAAACCGGAGTCGGCATTTATTGCTCGCCAGCTGTAGAAAAGGATAAAGTCTTCATCGGTGACGACATGGGATACCTGACCGCCTATGCTCTTAAAGACGGCAAGGCGTTATGGCGTTTCCAGTCCGGAAAAAGAATCGTCGGAACACCCGCTGTCAGCGAGGGGATTGTTGTTTTCGGTTCCGCAGACTGCAAAATATACGGTCTGAATGCTCAAAACGGAAACTTATTGTGGACAGTGGAAACCTCCGAACCCGTATTGGGGGCAGTAACCATAGACAACGGCACTGCCTATATAGGCGCCAGCGACCATACCTTTCGCGCCATCAACACCTGCAACGGAGAGATAAAGTGGACTTTTACAGGTGTAAAGGGTTACATTGAAACCAAACCTCTGGTGACGGACAGCAAAGTCATCTTCGGTGCATGGGACAACACTTTGTATGCGCTGAATAAGGCAGACGGCAGGGAGTTATGGAAATGGACAGGCGGACTGACCCGCATGCACTTTTCTCCGGCAGCCGTATGGCCGGTAGCCGCAGAGGGGAAAGTATTCATCACCGACCCGCAACGCGCCATGATTGCCATTGAGATAGAAACAGGCAATACCGTATGGCGCACTTTCCAGTCTATGGTACGCGAAACGATAGGATTGTCCGAAGATGGAGAACGCATTTACAGCAAAACGATGAACGACAGTATCGTCTGCTACTCCACCAAAGGCAGCCACCCGCATGAATTATGGGCATCCAATGTCGGATTCGGCTACGAGCACGCACCTTCCATGCAGGTCGAAAAAGATGGGATCGTATTTGGAAGCACAAAAGAAGGTCTTATCTTCGCATTGGAGGCTAAGACCGGAAAAGTATTGTGGAAACACAAAATAGGTAACTCCCTTATAAGCACCGTAGTGCCGCTAAGCGGTAACCGGATACTGTTCACCGCCACCGGAGGAGAGGTAGGGTTGCTTAAATTCAAAATAAAAAAATAAGAACCAAAAATAAAAAATAACACCTTACAGATATGAAGAAGATTGATTGCTTTATTCCCTACGCAGGAAAAGAACAAGCTGAAAAGACAGTACAAGGATTACAGATTACCGGTCTCGTTGGAAATATCCACTTGGTAACAACAGACTCTACCCTTGAACCGCTGCCCGGTTGCGAACTTTTAGTTGTAGACATGCCTCATAGCAGCACTACCATGAAAGCCATAGCACAAAAAGCGAACACGGAATATACATTGCTCTATACCAAAGAGACCACTCTTGAACTGGGAATGTTTGCACTGGAACGCATGATGCACATCGCCGAAGATTCGGATGCGGGAATGGTATATGCCGACCATTATCAGATAGCCGGTGGCAAACAAACCAATGCCCCTGTCATAGACTACCAGTTCGGCTCGCTAAGGGATGATTTCAACTTCGGTTCAGTACTGCTCTTCAATACATCCAGACTAAAAGAGGCAGCCGGACGCATAACATCCGAGTATAACTTTGCCGGTCTCTACGACTTACGCCTGAAGTTGAGCCAAAATGCAGATCTTGTGCACATCAACGAATACCTGTACAGCGAGGTGGAAAATGATACGCGCAAAAGCGGCGAAAAGATTTTTGACTATGTCGATCCGAAGAACCGTAACCGTCAGATTGAAATGGAAGAAGCATGTACGGAACACCTGAAAGAAATAGGCGGTTATCTGGAACCGGAATTCAAGCAAATAGAATTTTCTGCCGGCAACTTCGAGTACGAGGCATCTGTCATCATCCCCGTACGCAACCGCATCCGCACCATTCGCGATGCTATCCGTTCCGTTCTAAGTCAGAAGACAGACTTCAAGTTCAACCTCATCATTATTGACAACCACTCCACAGACGGAACCACAGAAGCCATTGACGAGTTCAAAAACGATGAACGCCTCATCCATATAATCCCCGAACGCAACGATCTCGGTATCGGTGGTTGCTGGAACATGGGCGTACACCATCCCAAATGCGGAAAGTTTGCCATACAGTTGGACAGCGACGACGTATACGCCAATGAAAATACGTTGGCTATAATGGTACGCGCTTTCTACGAGCAGAACTGTGCTATGGTAGTGGGTACCTACATGATGACGGACTTCAATATGAATATGATTGCACCGGGCATTATCGACCACAAGGAATGGACACCGCACAACGGGCGGAACAATGCCCTGCGCATCAACGGACTAGGTGCACCGCGTGCATTCTATACTCCGGTGTTGCGTGAAGTTAAAGTACCCAATACAAGCTATGGTGAAGACTATGCTTTGGGGTTGAACTTCTCCCGCCGATACCAGATAGGTCGTGTCTACGAAGTCGTTTACCTCTGCCGCCGCTGGGATGACAACTCAGACGCTTCATTGGATGTCGTTAAAATGAACGGACACAACTTGTATAAAGACCGCATCCGCACTTGGGAATTGCAGGCGCGTGTAGCAATGAACAAGAAAAACAAGAAATAATCTATGAACCAGACCATACACAATCTTCTGACCGAGCAACTTGTTTCCTGGGAAACGGCGCGTAACAACTACGCCGCCCTTTCCGGGGTACAGGTGAAAGAACTGAATGTAAACGGGATTCTCTACAAGGTTCAGTTCAATCCGGCACGTATCGTGTCTTCCGGAGCCAAAGTAGATGCCAAGTCCATAAAGGAGCGGAAATGCTTTCTCTGCCCCGCCAATTTGCCGGCAGAGCAAAAAGGTATTCCATTTGAAGGGCACTATAATATATTAGTCAATCCGTTTCCTATATTTCCCCGTCATTTGACGATACCGGAAACGGCGCATGTGAATCAACGCATATCCCCCCGTTTCGGCGATATGCTGGATCTGGCACAACAGTTGACTGATTATACAATCTTTTACAACGGCCCCAAATGCGGCGCTTCCGCTCCCGACCATGCACATTTCCAAGCTGGCAACAAAGGCTTCATGCCCATTGAGCAAAGCTGGCGAGAGCTGGTGGCAGGCAAAGTAGCGGATTACGGTCAAGCCACCCTTTGGCACCTGAACGACACCCCACGCACTACGCTTGTTATTGAGTCTGCCGACCGGAAAACTGCAATTAAATTGTTCGACATCGTCTATCACTCTTTGGACATACAACCTGGTGAGGACGAACCGATGATGAACGTTCTCGGAATGTACGAAGCCGGCAAATGGATTGTTTTCATCTTTCCCCGCGCCAAACACCGTCCGGCCTGTTACACAGCCGAAGGAGACGCAAATCTGCTAAGCAGTCCTGCATCCGTTGATTTAGGCGGTGTATTCATCACTCCCGTCGAAAAAGATTTCATCAAAATAACGGCAGAGGACATCGCACAAATATTAGGTGAAGTATGCCTTTCGCCCACAGATTTCCAAAAGGTACGGCAACGTATCAAAGAACAAATATAACATCGTTATTCTTTATAAACAGACGAATATGAAAGAACCTAAAGTAGAAGTCGGTATATTATTCGAACCGCAGATAGAGTTCATCCTACTGACCCCCTACCACACATCCGGTAAGGAAGTCTGTGGCAAACAAGTCGTCACCTATAACGAAGGAAGAATCCTTTGGAACGGCCGGCAATATGATGAATTGTTGTTTGAACCTCTGGAAGAAACTGCCGCCTTTGAATTGCTGGACGTGACTATCGGCATAAACTTCCACTGGGAGCGCAAAGAAGACCAACGCTTTTCTGGTTCTTTGAAAATTATTGTGGAAAACGGCAAATTGACAGGCATCAATGTCATCCATATCGAAGACTATCTGACGAGTGTCATTTCCAGCGAAATGAGTGCAACAGCTTCCTTAGAACTGCTGAAAGCACATGCTGTCATTTCACGCAGTTGGCTATTGGCGCAGATACGGAAGAACAAGGAAATCACAGAAGCACACACCGGTTATTCCGCTTTCACCCAAACCGACGAGGAATTAATCCGCTGGTACGACCACGAAGACCATACCCATTTCGATGTATGTGCAGACGATCACTGCCAACGCTATCAGGGAATTACCCGCGCCTCTACCGACATAGTCAGGCAGGCGATAGCTGCTACCCGCGGACAGGTGCTTACTTCGGAAGGCAATATCTGCGACGCCCGTTTCTCCAAATGCTGCGGCGGTATCTTCGAAGAATTTCAATATTGCTGGGAAGACACCAGACGCCCTTACCTCGCCAAACAACGTGATTATTTGGCAGGAAGCGGAAAACTCGTTTCCAAGTTGCCCGACCTGACACAGGAAGCCGAAGCCGACCGCTGGATACGCACCTCTCCCGAATCATTTTGCAACACTACGGACAAGAAAATCCTGTCGCAGGTTCTCAACAATTACGACCAGGAAACCACAGATTTCTACCGCTGGAAAGTAGAATATACTCAGGACGAGCTCTCCGCCCTCATCCTGAAACGTTCCGGAGTTGACTACGGGCGGATAATCGATCTTGTTCCTGTGGCCCGCGGCACTTCCGGACGCCTTTGGAAGCTGAAAATCGTCGGGACCAAAAAGACACGTACTATCGGCAAAGAGTTAGAGATCCGACGCACCCTGTCTCCTTCACACCTTTACAGTTCCGCCTTTGTCATAGACCGGGCAGAACTGTCGGCGGAAGGCATACCCGGACGTTTTATCCTCACAGGAGCCGGTTGGGGACATGGTGTGGGCCTCTGCCAGATAGGCGCTGCCGTAATGGGAGAGCAGGGATATCAATATGACGCGATACTGCTGCACTACTATACCGGCGCCACTATTGACAAACTATATGACTAATCTAATAACCGAAAAACAACCAACAGAATGAATAATATCAAGAAAATATCCCCTTGGGCATGGGTGCCCACCCTGTACTTTGCACAAGGTATCCCTTATTTTATCGTGAATAACATCTCAGTACTGATGTTTGCCAAAATGGGTGTTCCCAACGGAGACATGGCGCTGTTTACCAGCTTGCTGTATCTACCCTGGACTATCAAACCCTTCTGGAGCCCGTTTGTCGACATCATCAAGACCAAAAGAT
>ENA-ORTB01003933-ORTB01003933.1-human-gut-metagenome-genome-assembly--contig:-NODE-3933-length-10896-cov-2.285398_pt1 | contig 10896 bp, 10 predicted proteins | sample MGYA00241905_ERZ509174 | MGnify/ENA primary metagenome ERZ509174 (study PRJEB26280, sample SAMEA2338851) | human gut metagenome | biome: human gut; feature: human-associated habitat; material: faeces...
TCTCCTTTATGGATATCTTCCATGATCTTCTGCGCTTTTATAGTAAGGACTGCCTGACTGGCGTTTTTCATAATTTTACTGATCGTGCCCTTTTCTTCAATGATCCCCGTAAACATTTCTCTCCACCTCTCCTTCTATCAGCAGGTCCTCTCCCAGAACTCTGACCTTTTTATGTTTGATCAGAAATGCCTGATCCGGTTCTTCTACGCCTCTTCCTTCTACGGGAGTCTTGGCCGTTGTTCCCCCAAAAAGCTTTGGCGCTATATATGCCTGTACTTTCTGAACGATCCCCGCTTCTAATGCCGCCCAGTTAAGAGTACCGCCGCCCTCTAACAGAACGCTGTCTATCTTCTCTTTCCCCAACAGCTCCATAAGATGCTGCAGATCAATATGGCCCATTTTCTTCTCTGTTAAAAGTATTTTGCAGCCCGCCTCTTTATAAGGCCTTTGCAGTTCTTCATCTGATACACAGCAGGCAATGATAGTAGGAATATCCTTTGCGGTTTTTACGATCTTCGAGGTCACAGGCGTCTTTAAATGAGTATCGCAGATAATACGGATGGGATCTCTGCCTCCTTCTATGCGGCAGTTAAGCATAGGATCATCTGCCAGTACCGTACCGATCCCCACCATGATCCCAGTATTTTTCTTTCGCTGTTCATGTACATGATGCCTGGCTTCTTCCCCGGTCACCCATCTGGAAGCACCGGTATAAGCGGCGATCTTTCCATCCATAGTCATGGCGTATTTCATGGTCACATAAGGGCGGCCAGTCTGGATGTAATGGAAAAATACCGGATTTAATCCGTCGCATTCTTCCTTCAACACATGTTCTGTTACCTGTATTCCATGATCCTTTAAAATCCGGATTCCTTTTCCACCCACCAATGGATTGGGATCCCCGGAACCGGTCACTACCCGGCTGATACCTGCTTCTATGATGGCATCTGTGCATGGTGGCTGCTTTCCGTGATGACAGCAGGGTTCCAACGTTACATAGATCGTGGCGCCTTCTGGAGACTGGCTGCAGGAAGCCAACGCATTCCGCTCCGCGTGAGGTTCTCCATATTTTTCATGGTATCCCTGACCAATAATACAGCCATCTTTTACGATCACTGCCCCAACTACCGGATTTGGCGCTGTATAGCCGTACCCCTTCTTCGCCAGCTCAATGGCTACGGACATATATTTTTCGTCTTCACTGTAATTCTCTGTTTTTTTCAAACTTTCGCCTCCTCGTTTTCTTTCAGGAACGCCTAATCCGTTGACACATCTCTAATGCATCCCGCAATATGCATGGCATCAAAAAACGCCCTGGATCCTATCGTATTCTCCAGAGCGTTTTGTAAAAAATGGGAAATTCATGATAATTTTTAAATAACTCAAACACTGCCTAAAAATCAAAAAGCCCTGAAACAATTACTGTTTCAGAGCTGATGTTCAACAAATATCTGATGCTATATCTTACTATATCATCTATCCTGTTCTCTATCTTCTTTCATCCAGACTGTACTGTCGGCCTCGGAGTTTCACCGAATCATGCCTTGCGGCTCGTGGGCTATACCACCGGTGGGGATTCACACCCCGCCCTGAAGATCTTATTCACTTGTTAGTTGTAACTATAATACTATTTTTTTGAAATTGCAAGAGGTTTTTTAACCATTTTTCTCATTTTCAGAATAATCCCCGCCTTTTCAAAATCCCGTCTGGCCTGGGTCACCTGCCGGATATGGCTTTCTACTGTGGTGCAGCAGCCACCAACAGCTGTAGCTCCATTCTGGAAATAAGATAAAGCATAGTCATAAAAAGTGCGCTTATCATTGGTTCCATGCCAGGTCTTTGTGACTGGGTCATATTCTTCTCCGCTGTTTGGGTATACCGCAATGGGCAGATCTGTAGCGGTCCGAAATTCCCGGATCAGACTGACTATATATGCCGGTTTGGTACAATTAACTCCTATCATTTTCAGATGAGGATACTTATGGGGATCCCGGGAAAATGCTCTTGCACACTCTGCAATCTTTGTGCCCTCATTAATGTGTTTATCATCCCCACAGGAGAAACTGATCCAGTAATCTGCCCCCATTTCTTCCGCGATTTTAGCCTCTACAAGTGCCTCTCTCAAAGAAGGCTGTGTTTCAAGCAGAAGCAGATCTGCCCCTGCTTTGCTCAGTTTGTCAAACAGACTTCCTCCCGTTTCTTTTTCATCGAGCGGCACGACGGTTTTCAGCAGCATATCACCGGTATCCAGTCCGGCATCCATCTGCATGGTTGTCACGCCGGATTCCTTTTCACCGTCGATCACCGCCCACTGGATCGGAGCAGCTCCGCGATATTTCGGTAAAAGTGAACCATGCACATTGATGCAGCCATACGGTGCGATGTCCAGGATCTCCTGTGGTATGATCTGTCCAAACGCCACAACAACCAGTACATCCGGTGCAAGTTCCCGGATCTTTTGGATCACTTCCGGATCTCTTACCTTTTTCGGCTGATAGACCGGAATATTCTCCCGGAGTGCCACTTCTTTGACCGGCGTAAACTGCATCGCTTTTCCGCGTCCCTTTGGCTTATCCGGCTGTGTAAAGACCGCGGTCACTTCATGTCTGGATGAAGCCAGGGCTTCCAGTGCCTCAACCGCAAAATCCGGTGTTCCCATATATATGATCTTCATCTTATCGCCTCCTGTTTCTTTTTTACTATATTTTCATCACTCTTCTTCATCATAAGGAGCGACATCTTCTAATTCGCCCTCTACTTTTTCTACATACATATGCCCATCCAGATGTTCGCATTCGTGACAGATGGCACGGGCCAGAAGTCCTTCGCCCTCCAGAATAAATTCATTCATATCTTCATCATATGCTTTTACTTTCGCATAATCAGGCCTTGTAACGACCCCCGTTTTTCCCGGAACACTTAAGCATCCCTCATAACCTCTCTGCTCTCCGGCTGTCTCGATGATCACCGGATTGATCAATACGTGTGGATCATCCCCGCAGTCGATAACTACGATTCTTTTCAGCATGCCGACCTGGTTTGCTGCAAGTCCGACGCCCATGGCATCGTACATCGTCTCAAACATATCATCGATCAGTTCTTTTGTTTTTGGCGTTACTTCTTTTACTTCTTTACATACTTTCGTCAGTACATCGTCTCCGATTGTCCTTATTGTTCTGGTTGCCATCTCTTTTATCCTCCGCTTTCTCTAATCTCTGTCATACTGAATGGTAATTTTATCAAAACCTCTGTTTATTTCAATATATTGTTCTGTCCGCTCTTTGATCTGATCCAGCACTTCTTTTCGCCCGTGCCTTACATAGATCACTTTTCTGTAAATATCCGCAACTTTCGAAACGCTTTCATCTGCCGGTCCGATCACTCTTGCCTGTGTTTTCTTCGCCAGTACATCCAGGTATTTTTTCAAATATTCCATCGCCATCTGAAGGTAACTTTCATCCTCCCCCTGTCCGTGCAGGGCAAGCATACCGCCGACCGGCGGATAATCCATCAGGCTGCGGTACAGGATCTCTTCTTCATAAAAAGCCTGATAATCCTGAGCTGCCGCCGCTTTTATACTGTAATGATCCGGCTCATAAGTCTGGATCACGACACTTCCCGTTTTTTCACCTCTGCCGGCACGTCCGGCCGCCTGCGTCAGCAGCTGAAAGGTCCGCTCGGCTGCCCGGTAATCGCTCATGTGGAGCGACAGATCCGCTGCCAGTGCCCCGACCAGCGTGACATCTGCAAAATCATGCCCTTTGACAATCATCTGCGTCCCGATCAGAATATCGGCTCCGCCTTTTGCAAAGGTCTCTAAAATTTTATGATGTCCGTCTTTCCCTCTGGTCGTATCGGCATCCATACGCAAAATACGTGCCTTCGGAAACATACGCTGCACCTGGCTTACTACCTGCTGTGTCCCCACCTGAAAACTTCCGATAAAAGGAGAACCGCAGGACGGACAGAGGCGAGGATTTGGCTGTGTATAGCCGCAGTAATGACACACCAGCTTTTCGCCTGCCGTACCTTTTTTGTGAAGTGACAGGGACACGTTGCAGTGCGGACACCCGATCACCGTACCGCAGGAACGGCATGCCACAAAACCGGCATAACCGCGTCGGTTTAAAAACAGCATCGCCTGATCGCCCCTCTCGAGACACATCCCAAGCTGCTCTTGCAGATATCGGCTTAAAATACTGCGGTTGCCCTCCCGCATCTCGTTTCGCATATCTCCAATCCAGACATACGGAAGCTTTTGTCTGTTCGCCCGCCTCTTCATCTCCAGCAAGCAATATTCTCCCTTTTCTGCCCGGTAATACGACTCCACCGACGGGGTTGCCGATCCCAGAATGAGCTTCGCACCTTCCATTTCGGCCCGTCTCTGTGCTGTTTCTCTTGCATGATAACGAGGGACCGTCTCACTTTTGTAGGACTCTTCGTGTTCCTCATCGATAATAATAATGCCAAGATTTGAAAATGGTGTGAACAGTGCCGACCTTGGCCCGATCATAATGTCAATTTCACCATTTTTTGCTTTTTCGTACTGATCATAGCGTTCTCCGGCTGACATCCGTGAATGCAGAATGGATACACGACTTCCAAACCGCTGGTAAAACCGCAACACCATCTGATACGTCAGAGCGATCTCCGGAATCAAAAAGATCGCCTGTTTGCTCTGTTTTCGCACAAAATCGATCAGTTCCATGTAGACTTCTGTTTTTCCGCTCCCAGTCACACCATGCAACAGATAAACAGACTTATCTTTCTGATCCCACTCTTTTAAAATCGTTTGGACTGCCAGCTGCTGTTCTTCGTTCAGAAAAAAGTCTCTGCCTGTCTGCATTTTTACCTCTTCCTGCTTTTGATTGGACCGGGAGATCATCAGATCCAGCGGATCGCGGTAGATCCGCATGCTTTCCAGCTTTACGATACCCTTTTCTTCCATTGCCCGTACAACTGGCATGGTAACGCCATACTGCTCCTTTGCCCGCTCCCAGGAAAGAACTGCCATGCCTTTTTCGTTTTGCTTCGCAATCACTAGCAAAGCATCTAAAAGTCTTGCCCTGGCTTTCTGATTTTTCTTTTCCAGAACCTGCAACATTTCCCGTGCTTCTTTTTCCGGCAGCAGCAGACGAATCTGTTTCTGTTCTTTCTGTGCCACTTTCTGTTTGACCGGAAGCACTGCTTTTAATGCCTGGATCATCGTGGAACCATAATAATCCCGCATCCACGCAGCCAGTGCGATCAGCTTTCCTTCTACGCCTGTCTGACCTGCACAGACTCCCTGTATTTCTTTGATCTTTTCCGGCGGATAATCGGTCCGGTCCGTCAGTTTGACCACATAGCCCTGTATCCTGCGGTTGCCGTTTCCAAATGGAACCGTAACGGCTGTTCCCGGATGAATCTGCATCCGCAGAACATCCGGCACGCGGTACTGAAAAATCTTATCCAGCTTTTCGTGGCTGATATCTACGATCACATTTGCGTAAAGTACTTGTTCTGTTCCTGACACTTACTTTCCTTTCGCTGCATCTTCCGCAAGAATCTCCCGGATCAGCACACGCTCATCCATCGGATATTTTTTGCCTTCGATCTCCTGGTAATCTTCATGTCCTTTTCCGGCAAGAACGATGACATCACCCTTCTGACCGTGGTGGATCGCCCAGGCGATCGCCTCTTTCCGATCCGGTATCTCGATGTATTTACCATCCGTTTTTTCGATGCCGGTCCGGATGTCCGCAATAATGTCCAGTGGTTTCTCGAAACGTGGGTTATCGGATGTGATGATCGTCAGATCCGCAAGTCTTCCGGAGACTTCTCCCATCTCAAATCTTCTGGATCTTGCACGGTTTCCGCCGCACCCGAACAGACATACCAGTCTCTTTGGATGATATTCTTTTAATGTCGTCAAAAGGCTCTCAAGGCTCATGGCATTATGGGCGTAGTCGATCATCAGCGTAAAATCATCGGAAACTTTGATCATCTCGATACGGCCTTTTACTTTCGCCTGTGCCAGTGCCTTTAAGATGTCCTCTTTTGAGACACCGAAATGACGGCAGACTGCGATCGCTGTCAGAGAGTTGTAGACGCTGAATTTACCCGGGATATCAATCTCGACATCCAGATGGAAATCCTTTGCTTCCGCCGTGTAATCAATACCAAGATAACCCGGTCTTGATACCAGTTTTGTGTTTTCGGCACGAAGATCTGCTTTTTCTGAGAATCCAAATGTCTCAATCCTGCAAGTATGATCTTTTAACACCTGCTCCAGATGTTTGTCATCCATATTGACAATGCCAAGCTTACACTGCTGGAACAGCAGCCCTTTGCAGTGCATATAGTCTTCAAAACTTGCGTGTTCTGCCGGTCCGATGTGATCCGGTTCAATGTTCGTGAAAATACCAATCTCAAACGGAATGCCTGCCGTCCTGTGCAGCATCAGTCCCTGAGAAGATACTTCCATCACAACACAGTCGCATCCTGCTTTTACCATCCGGTCAAAATAAGACTGCACGGTGTAGGACTCCGGGGTCGTATTGGCCGCCGGGATATGCTCCTCTCCGATGATCGCCTCGATCGTTCCGATCAGTCCGACTTTGTGTCCCGCACTTTCCAGGATGGATCTGATCATATACGTGGTTGTGGTCTTGCCTTTTGTTCCGGTGATACCGATCACTTTCATTTTTTCCGCCGGATAATCAAAATATGCTGCTGAGATCATTGCCATCGCATAGCGGCTGTCCGCCACTTTGATCACCGTCACATCCTTCGGAGCTTCTACTTCATCCTGCACGACCAGAACTTTTGCTCCTTTGGCGATCACATCTGCTGCGTATTTGTGTCCGTCAGAAACGGCTCCTTTGATGCAGAAAAACAGAGAACCTTCTTTTGCTTTTCTGGAGTCATTGACAAGATCTGCCACCTCGACATCTACAGAGCCATTTATACATTCATATTCTACTCTTTCCAGTAATTTTGTTAATTTCATGGCTTTCACCTCCATAGACAGTAGGATAGCACATCTACCGTGCTATTTCAAACATTTTCCGTTCCTTTCCTCTTACCAGGTTTTCAGGATTTCGATGATCTCCTGTTCGTAGTTCCCCATGATGTCTTCCTGTCTTCCCACGGTACGCACATTTGTCTCCGCACCGTATCCACCATCCTCAAATTCCCAGATGTGATAGCTCAGTCCACGGTGCTCAAAATCAATGCTTCCAAGCCCGTCCTCCTCCGTGTATTCGTAGTTCCACTGTTTCTCTTTTAAATAAGCCTGTATTTTTTCAAGACGCATCTGCCTGCTCCCCTTTCTTCTGCTATCTGACGTTTACATAAAGATGCCTTACGAATTGCTCCGTTACAAAGTAACTCTCGCAATTCTATAAACATTTTATTATTCTAACACAGGAAACAGCGGTATCGCAACTGTGGGAACTTCCGCCAAAGTTCTTTGTTTTGCCTCCATAACAAAAACCTCCAAAGCATCCGTTTTTTCATCTGCCCTGAAGGTTTTCATTCTTTTCTTATTACGGTTTTATGAATTTCAGTTTCTGCTTATGCCAGTGCTTTTCCGAGGTTGACGCAGTTTGCTTCTGCCTCATCATCCGGTGTTTCGTTGCAGATCACGCTGTCACATGCAAGGGACGCACCGTCATTTTTGCAGGTTTCTTCCCAGTTCTGCATCCATTCTCCATCGCCCCATCCGTAAGAACCAAACAGTGCAATCTTCTTGCCCTGGAGTTTGGATTCGCAGGAAGCAAACATCGGCTCAAAAATGGTATCTTCCAGTTCTTCGCATCCCATGGACGGGCATCCGAATGCTACTGCATCAAACTCATCCATTTTATCAGCGGAGAAACCTTCTGCTTCAAATACTTCTACTTCTGCTCCGCCTGCTTTTGCACCTTCTGCTACTTTATTTGCCATGATCTCTGTGTTTCCTGTTCCACTCCAATATACAACTGCTACTTTGCTCATGTTTTATTCCTCTTCTTTCTTCTTTATATTTTTCATGCTGTCGGACTTTTGCCCTCCGACATTTTTTAACAATATCTGCGGAGCATCTGCTGCAAAATCATGTTTGCAGTCTTATGACGCGACAGTAAGTGTACGGATGTCCCGCCCCTGCTTCCACAGTCTTCGATAGACTTCTCTGCATTTTTTGTATTTTGCAAAAAGTTTTCTTGTTTCACATTCATTGCAGTATACTTTCCAGCAGCCGGAGCATTTGTAATTCTGCCCTGCATTCTCAATAAAACCAACCACATCTTCCAGCGGATAGTCAAGGAACACACCAATCTCATGTGGGAATCCTTCTGCTTTTGCAAGACGCTCTTTCAGTCTCTGCAATGCATAATCGGCATCTTTCTGTACATAGCCGTATTTTCCAAGGAAGTTCTGCACTTCCTGATCATCGAGCCGCTCCTGCAGTCTCTGTTTGCGACATACATACATCAGTGCCTTCTGATTCTGTACTCTCAGGACAACAAGTGAAATCCCCCTCGCCTGTAATTCCTGATTCCAGTACCGTACCTGCTGCTCTGGCATTTCCTCCGGTGCAAAAGACCAGGTAAACAAATTTGCCGTCTTCACCGATGCCAGAGTCGGCGAACAGTGTTCGATCAGATATCGTTCCAGCATGAGAAACCTCCTTTTTACATTGCCACGCAGTGTTCTTCCAGTACTGAGTGCAGTGCACTTGCACTGCTGCTGTGGATCCTTGCAACCGGAATGTTGTTCCGTTTTGCTTCCTGGATCGCAGTGTTTACCATTTTGTGTGATACCGTGTTGGTAAACAGGATCAGAAGATCCGGGCAACCGATTTTTTTTCTTACTGAACCATGCTCTTTTGCAAAGACTTTTGCTTTGCAGCCATGGCATTTGCAGATGTCAGCGTACTGACAGACCATTCTTTCGTTTCCTCCAATAATCACTACACTCATGTTCTTATCCTCTCCATCTTTCTTAAAATTATAAGATGCCAGGGTCAAAAGCCTGAAGCCACGACGTGCTTGCACAGGATTGGTTTTATGACATCCTTGTTCCGATGCTTCTTGCAACTACCTTAAATTAGTTTTAACTAACTTATGATTTTAAAAAAACGGACTGCCAAGACTATCCTGAAACAGTCCGTTTTCCGCCTTTATCTGGCACAACACATGTCAGAATTCCAGGCTATTTTTTTTATTTCCTGATCTTCAATATATCCGCACGCTTTTAGACCTGCCTGAAATACTGCGTCCAGTTTCTCTGCCGAGAGACAGTACGTTGTGCGGTCACTCAGTTCCACGATGCAGCTGTTTGCAGCTTTTTTCTTTTCTGATTCACAGCTGCCATTTTCGCACAGTTCTTCACATGCCACTTTGTACATGTTCTTTCTGCTGATGGCACCGATTTCTTCCAACATATTCACCATACGGTAAACCGTTGCAAATCCAATCTTTGTATCTTGTCCGGAAGCTTTGTAATAAATTTCCTTGCAGCAGGAGCAGTCCTCCTGCAGGATGATATCCAGGATGATCAGTCTCTGTCTTGTAATCCTGCAGCCACGCTCCTTTAGCTTGCGGATGATATATTCTCTCTGTGGCACAAGCGTCCCTCCCTTAATGGCAGTGACCGCCACAATTCTTACAGTCTCCGCCGCACTGAATGGATTTTCCGTTTTTCTTATCGCGTACCATACTGCGGACAGCAAGTGCTACAACTCCTGCCACAATAATACCAACTACAACTGTTCCCATAAAAAATCCTCCTTTCAGGCTTTCGGCAAAATCTCTATTTTGCCCTGGATGTCTTTACGGATACGTTCAGAGTCTGACTCTCTTTGTAAGGACGAGCCAGCAGGTAAATGAATGCTACAATAACTGCGATCGCCACAATCGTCCAGATACTGAATCCGGCTCCTGTGAACAGTCCGCCGATCTGATTTACAACCAGAGATACCAGATATGCAAAACCGCACTGATATATCCGATTGCTGCCCAGAACCATTTCTGATTGTTCATTTCTCGTTTGATCGCACCCATAGCTGCGAAGCACGGTGCACACAGCAGGTTGAATGCCAGGAAGGAATATCCGCTTACTGCTGTGAAAGCTGCTCCCATGGTTGCGTAAACGCTTGCGTCTCCGCCTCCGTAAAGGATGCCCAGTGTACCAACAATGTTCTCTTTTGCAACCAGACCTGTAACAGATGCAACGGTTGCCTGCCAGTTGCCCCATCCCTGTGGAATGAAGATCCAGCAGATTGCTTTACCGATCGTAGCCAGAATACTGTAATCAATCTGGTCTTCGGAAAGCATCTGGAATTTGCCGTCCATGACACCAAAGTAAGTTGTGAACCATACAGCGATGGTAGATACCAGGATAATCGTACCAGCTTTTTTAATAAATGACCAGCCACGTTCCCACATACTTCTTAAAACGCTTCCGATCGTCGGCATATGGTATGCCGGAAGTTCCATTACAAATGGTGCCGGATCACCTGCAAACATTTTTGTTTTCTTCAGGATAATACCGGAAATAATGACCGCTGCAATGCCCAGGAAGTAGAACAGGGGGGAGATCCACCAGAATTCACCGCCCATTAAGGAGCCGACCATCAAAGCGATGATGGGGAGCTTGGCGCTGCAAGGGATAAAGGTAGTAGTCATAATAGTCATGCGGCGGTCATTTTCGTTTTCGATGGTTTTGGTAGCCATTACGCCGGGAACACCGCAGCCGGAGGAAATCAGCATTGGGATAAAGCTTTTGCCGGAAAGGCCGAATTTACGGAAGATACGGTCCATAATGAAGGCGACGCGGGCCATATAGCCGCAGTCCTCCAAAATGGAGAGGAAGAAGAATAGAATAAACATTTGGGGCACAAAGCCGAGTACAGCTCCTACGCCGCCGATA
>ENA-ORTB01003951-ORTB01003951.1-human-gut-metagenome-genome-assembly--contig:-NODE-3951-length-10863-cov-2.447446_pt1 | contig 10863 bp, 7 predicted proteins | sample MGYA00241905_ERZ509174 | MGnify/ENA primary metagenome ERZ509174 (study PRJEB26280, sample SAMEA2338851) | human gut metagenome | biome: human gut; feature: human-associated habitat; material: faeces...
AGGCGGCTGTTGAAATAGGCAAGCGCCAGGCGTTTGAGGAGTACAACTGGACGCAGGAGCAGTGGGATATGTACCGCCTTGTAAACCAGATGACCGCCGAGCACCCGGTAATCGAGATGTACAACGCCGTTAACTCCAACGTAGCCGACCTCATCAACAACCCGATGAAGGAAGGCTACAACAGCGGCGCAAGCTGGACGCAGACCCGTGAAACTATCCGCGCGGCAGTCCAGGCGGAACTTGATTCGGCTAACGAAAAGCTTGCCGAAAAGAGCTGATGATCCATCCATAATAAAAGATGATCCATCCATAATAAAATAGGTTCAGAATGAGTCCGGTTAAATGCCGGGCTCATTCGCCTTTTCTGGGGAAACGCTGAATAAAAAAAGGGAATGCCGTTCTTCCGCACATATTTCCACCGCATGGGGAGGAACAATGTTTACAGCCGGGCAAAGTTTCTCTGGAGCATAGATCTCCGACCGATAGCGGATAAGCTGACTAAGGATTACCTGGTCATATGACGCTATGGCGTGCCATGCTGGACTTGCGTCGTCCTCATTGTACAATCTGACGAAAAATCGAGTTTTGCCAATAAGCGAAGCGTATTATTAGAAAAACTGACTGGGCAATACAGCACGATCTTTGTGCTGTATTGCCCTAAATAACCCCTGACTGATATGGCCATGCGGCGTATATACACTAAAATTTCATTTAAATATAGTCCGGACTGCTTGCATTAGTGCGGAAAATGTGCTATAATGTAAAATGTATATCATTGTGCAAAACCACTATTTTTAAAGGAAATATTATGGATAATCAGGAAACAAATTTGATCTATGGCAAAAACGCCGTAACTGAGACACTCAATTCGGGCAGGGAAATAGATACGGTCTACATTCAGAAGGGTGCGGCTCTTTCGAAGATAGTCGCCCTCGCCAAGAAAAACGGCGTGGTTATCAAGGAAGTCAGCGATGAGAGGCTCACCGCCATCTGCGGAACCCCCAAGCACGGCGGTACCGCTGCGGAACTCGCCGCCGCTTCCTACTCCACGGTGGAGGATATCCTCGCGAACGCTGAACAGCGCGGGAAGCCTCCGTTTATCATCATCGCCGACGAGATAGAGGATCCACACAACCTCGGCGCGATAATCCGTACCGCCGAGGCAGCCGGCGCTGACGGGCTGATAATCCCCAAGCGCCGCAGCGCCTCCCTGAACGCCACCGTATTCAAGACCTCCGCAGGGGCCGCTGCGTGGCTCAAGGTGGCAAGGGTCGCTAACCTCGTGGACACCATAAAGCGGCTCAAGGAAGCCGGCGTGTGGGTCTACGGCATGGAAGCCGACGGAACTCCCATCGCACAGGCTGACCTTTCCGGCGCAGTGGCTCTGGTGGTCGGAAGCGAGGGCTTCGGGCTGGGCAGGCTGGTTCGTGAGAACTGCGACATGACCCTTTCACTGCCGATGTTCGGAAAGGTCAACTCGCTCAACGCGTCGGTCTCCGCCGGAATAATCATGTATGAGGTCGTAAAGCACCGCGGCTGATACCGCCGGATCACAGGATTTAGGAGAGATATTGATGTCTGATAATTACAGCATTGACGATATTCTTGCAGAAATAGACAGAAAGCGCGGCGGAGGTTCCAAATCCACCGAGAGCGTTACCGAAATAATCTCAGAGGCCGAACTCCACAGCGCCATGAACAGCACGTCGCATACGCGCATGCCCTCCGCGGAATCGGAGCCTGTCTCCGAGGACGAGGAAACCCGGGAGCGCGCGGAAAGTATCCGCCGCGCCGCCGAAGCCAACCGCCGCAAGTCTGAGAACAAGCGGCGCGAACGCGAGGAGCGCCAGCAGGAGCAGAGAAGGCTTGAACAGGAGCGCGCCGAGCAGGAACAGCGCATGCAGTTCAGCGAGCCGGAAAAGCCGGCGGAACCGGAGCACAGCGGCTACACATCCGAGCTTTCGTCGCCGACCGAGGCGGCAAAGCTGTTCGGAGAGCCGGAGCCTCCAAAGCCGGAGCGCGTCGTTCAGCCGGAGAGCGAGTATGTCCAGCCGTATGTGAAGCCGAAGGTTTCCGGCGGGGACGACGATATCGTGTTCCACACCAAGAGCGACCTCGTGACCTCCGAAACCATGCAGATGAAGAAGCTCCAGCGCATAAACGAGATCAACCGCGCCCTCCTCGAGGCGGACCGCGCCGCAGAGGAGCCGGAGGAGCTGCTGGATTCCCTCAATCCGATGGAATCCCGCGAGAAGGCGGTAGACGGGCTGAAAAACTCCGCGGAGCCGCAGGGCGACATCGGAGATACCCTGGCTGTCTCCGGGAACGACCTCAAGAAGATGTCCAGCGGCGAGGCCGAGCACGTCAAGGAGTATTCTCCGGTGACTTCCCGAAGGAAGGGCTCAAAGGCAGACGAGGTGCTGTTCACCCCAGGCGCGCAGAAGAAGTCGGACGCGGCAGGGGAGAAGGACCGCAGCAGCGAGGCTCTGGTGGCTTCCCTCAACAAGAAACTCAGGGAGCAGCGTGAGAAAGACCGCGCCGAGGAGCGGACTGTGACTATCACCGACCTCTCCGACCCGAGGAATCTCCCGCCGAGGGCGCTCAACATCGACTACGACAACAAGGTGATAGACACCAGCATACTGCCCAAGACCGACCCGGTGGCGGCGGTACGCGAGGCGGAAAACCGCGGGGAGTTTCTGGAACTCGTGAAAAATTCGTGCGGGGTACTGCCCGACGTGATCGACGGGGAAGCGGAAGCGGCGCTGGGGATGGACGGGGCGCTGAACGGGGCGGACGGCGCCACGATAGACGTCGGCGGGGCAAGTACGGAAATCGCGGTGCGCGTCGGAGGAAAAACGGCGTATAAAAAAAGCGTTCCCGTAGGCGTGGTTCGTATCAAAGATATGTGCGGACGGGACGTGGCGGAGATAAAAAAACTGTGTGAAAAATACGTAAGCGGTTTCAACGGCGCGAAAACGGTTATAAAACAAGCGGGGGGCAGGACCGTTGCCATCGGCGGCACCGCCACCACGCTGGGCGCGAGAAAAGCGGGGTTGAAATCGTACGACGGGCAGAAAGTTACGGGCGTTTTTCTTGAACAAAGCGATTTGCGCAATTACGCGAAAGCGTTTTTAACGTTGCCCGTGAGAGAAATCGCAAAGCTGCCCTGCATGCCGGAAAAGCGTGCGGACGTCATCGGCGGGGGCGCGGCGTGGCTGTATATGATAACGGAAGCGCTCGGATTGCCGGGAATTACCGTAAGCGACGAGGACAATCTGGAAGGGTACGCGCGGCTGAAAGGTATTTTATAATTTGTTGCCGTAAGACGGCGCGAAAGAAAATAAACGATAAGGAGAAAGACGGTGAAACGGTTTTTTGTTAACATATATGCGATAACGCTTGCGCTTTTGTGCGCGGCGGGATTTGCCGTCGCGGCATTTTTCGCGTATACGGGTTTCGGTTCGTCCGGGCTTTGGCTCTGCCTTGCGAGCGGCGTGCTTTCTCTGTTTTTCGCTCCGTTTTATCACGAAACGGGGCATATTGTTTTTGCGCGTTCCAAAGGATTTTTTGTGGTATCCTGGAAAATCTGTTTTCTGAAATACGACGGAGCGGACGGCAGGAAGAAAATTTCGTTCTGTTCTCCGTTTGCCGCGGACAGCACGCAGGCGGTGCCGGAACAGGCGTTTGCGGATATGAAAAAGCGCGCGGCGGCGTATACGGCGGGCGGATTGTTGTTCGGCGGGGCGTTTTTGCTTACGATCATCGTAGCGGCGGCGGTGTTCGGCGGATATGCCGGGGCGTTTGTCCTGTTCGGCGCGTTGCCGTATGCGGCGTATCTGTTTTTGCTGAATTTGCCGCCGTTTGAATATGCGGGCGGAAAAACGGATATGCGCGTTTTATGCGATATTCTGAAGGACAAGCCGTACGGAGTCAGACTGATTGCGGCGATGAACGCGCAGGGCGAGCTGGCGGGCGGCAAACCGTATTCCGCAATCGATAAAAACTATCTTGAAAATCTGCCCGTGATCGCCGAGGACGAGCCGCTGTTTGTCCTGAACGAATTTTATTCGTATTATGCGGCGGCGGAACTGCGGGATTACGAAGCGGCGGCGAAACATATCAATCGCATCGCGTTGTTATCTCCGTATCTGACGGTTGAAGAACAGCGCGCGGCGCTTTGCGAACTGACTTATTTAAACGCGCTGTTAAACGACGAAACTCAGGCGGATAAATGCTTTGCGGCGCTTTCTTACGGCGCGGAAAACGCGAAAAAAAGCGAAAAATCCGGGGAAGCGCGCTCGACGTGTGCGGAAAACAGGGCAGCCGCGGCATATTATGTAATGCGGGGCGATTTGCCTGCGGCGGAAAAGGCGTTGTCGGCTGCGGTAAAATGTGCGGAACAAGAAAGATTCAAAGGCGCGGCGGCAAGCGAAAGATTGCTTTCGGAGCCGTTGAAAGAGCGGCTTGACGAGTTGAAAGCATAAATGCCCGGAAAGAAAAATCGAAATGAAAGGGGGCAATCGTGGCAGTTACGGATAATCAACAGTTGTCGTTTGTCGGAAAAGGCAAAAAAAATCAGCCGACGGAAGATTTTTTAAAGGAATACGCGCGCGTAAAGCCGCTGTATTCGGGCGCGCTGAAAACGGCGTGTTCCCGTTTCGAAATTCTGGACGACGAATTTTCGATGACGCACGGGCACGATCCGATTCACCATATCGAAAGCCGCCTGAAAACGGCGGAAAGTTGTTATGAAAAACTGAAGCGGCGGGGGTATAAGCAGGCGCCGGAAAATCTGAAACAGCTGACGGACATTGCCGGCGTGCGCGTGGTGTGCGGATACATCGAGGATATTTATAAAATCGCGCGGGTGTTTCTCAATCAGCACGACGTACGGCTGCTGCGGCAGAAAGATTATATCAGAAATCCGAAGCCGAACGGGTACAGAAGTCTGCATCTGATTGTCGAAGTGCCGGTGGCGCTTTCGTTTGTGGCGACTTCGGTGCCCGTGGAAATACAGCTGAGAACGATTTCGATGAACATGTGGGCGAGTCTGGAACACGAAGTTTCGTATAAAGCGGGGGCGGAGCTGAAAAAATCGGCGTTTACCGAGCTGAAAGCGTGCGCGGACGATTTGTTCGGCGTGGAAGAGCGAATGCAGAAAATCTGCGGAGATATACGCGCGCTGAACGCGCCGCAACAAGAGAACAACACTGAAAAAAATTCCGTAAAATAAGCGGAAAGGAAACGGATAAGATACGGAAGATGAATTACGAAGCGCAACGGGAAGAGAGAAATCGGAAAAGGAAAAAACGCAGAAAAATCGAAGCGTGCGTCGGCGCGATCGTCTTGTGCGGGCTGACGGCGTTCTCGTTTTTCGTGCCGCCCGCAACCTGGAAATATTATGTGAAGAAGCCGAAGATTGCAAAGCTTGCCGCAGGGGATTGCCGCGTGCATTTTCTTTCCGTGGGGCAGGGCGATTGTTCGGTGATCGAACTTCCCGACGGAAAAACGATGGTGATAGACGGCGGCGACGGCGCAAACGGGCATACGGCGTATATTCTGCGTTATTTAAACGCTCTGGGCGTTAAAAAGCCCGATTATCTGGTTGCCACGCATACGGACGGCGACCATACGGGCGGGCTGGCGGAAATGGTTTCCGTAAAAGGCGCGGGCGAAATTTTTATGCCGTACGTAACATACGACGGAGGAACGGCGTTTGACGAATTTCTGCTTGCGGCGAAAAAAGAAGAAATCCGGACGACGTTTTCGCGCCGCGGTATTTCGCTATCCTCGCACGATTCCGGATTGCCGTACGATTTGTGCTTTATCTCTCCTTTAAGCAAAGATACGCCGGGAAACGAATATGCGAAAGCCAACGGGAACAGCGTCGACGACGGCGCCGTGAACGATACTTCGGCGGTGATTTATCTGGATTATTTCGGCTCTACGGTGCTGTTTTGCGGCGACATTACGGCGGAAAAGGAGCGGGCGATTCTGCGCGAGGCGGAAGCGGGGCTGATCGCGTGCGACGGAAAAGAAATTACGCTTTGCGGCGTGGAAATTTTAAAGGCGGCGCATCACGGTTCGGCAAGCTCTTCGTGCGAGGAATTTATCCGTGCGCTTTCTGTGCGGGACGCCGTGGTTTCGGCGGGGATAAACAATGCGTATTCGCATCCGTCCACGGAAGTGCTCGGCCGCTTCGAACGGAACGGCGTAAACGTACACAGAACGGATTACGACGGCACCGTTACGATAACGTTGAAGCCGGACGGAACGTATACCGTAGATAATATACCGGCGGCATAGGGCGCAAAGAAAACTGCATCCGAGCGCCGGGCGCAACGGAGAAAAATCGCATAGGACCGGCATTTATACGCAGCGCCCGAATAATAAATCCGGGAGCGTTATACGCAGCGCCTGAATGGTAATTCAGGCGTGTTTTTATTATACACGAAAAACGTTTTTTTGTATACCGTGCGTCGTTATATCGGTTAGCTTTTGCTAACCCGTCGGAATATTCCGCAATAAGAATATTTTTGCGAAAAATACCGGGGAAAACAAAATTTTCCGCGGCTTTTTTCCGTTATTTTTGTTGACAGTTGCTGTTTGATAGGATATAATAAATATATCGGTTTTTATATAGGAATATATATAAAAACATATACGAATGGTGGGTTATTCATCCGTAGAGAAAAAACGGTGAAAAAGCCCTTGACGCAGTTATGATTGTTTCCTCGGTTTTCTATCGCGGAACTATGATAAAAACATATTATAATTACTTATGTAAGGAGGCTAAAAATGGCTCATTTAAGCGAAGCGGCTGTTGCGAAGATCAATGAAATCTGCGACAGATACGCCGATGAAAGAACGCCGCTGATGATGATTTTAAGCGACGTTCAGAAAGAATACGGGTATATTCCCCTGGAGGTGCAGGAACTGGTTTCCGAACGTACGGGAATTTCCGTGGCGGAAATTTACGGCGTGGTAACGTTTTATTCGTTCTTCTCGCTGAATCCGAAAGGGAAATACGTCATCGGCTGCTGTTTAGGCACGGCGTGCTACGTGAAAGGGGCGCAGCAGGTAATCGATAAATTTTCGGAAATTCTGGGCATCAAACCCGGAGAAACCACGAAAGACGGACTGTTTACGCTGGACGCTCTGCGCTGTATCGGCGCGTGCGGCATCGCGCCCGCCGTTTCCATCAACGGAAAGGTGTACCCGAAGCTTTCGGTAAACGCCGTTCCCGCCGTTATCGAAGAATATAAAAACGCGGAGGCGAACGTATGATTAAGAATTTCGAAGAACTGAACGCTACAAGCGAAAACTGCTCGGCGTGCCTGAACGCCAAATTTTCCGGCTCGGACGGCAAGCGCCACGTGGTGCTTTGCGGCGGTACGGGCTGCCTTTCCTCTCATTCGCACGAAATCAAGGAAGAGTTTGAAAAGCAGATTGCGGAAAGAGGGCTTTCCGATAAAGTAACGGTGAATCAGGTGGGATGTTTCGGGTTCTGCTCGCAGGGGCCTTTCGTGAAAATTTATCCCGAGGACACGTTATACCGCATGGTGAAAATCGCCGACGTTACGGAGATCGTGGAAACCGATCTGATCGGCGGCGATATTGTGGAACGCCTTCTGTACGTAGACCCCGCCACGAAAGAAAAAGTTACGAAGCAGGACGAAATCAACTTCTATAAAAAACAGGTGCGCGTGGCGCTGCACGGTTGCGGCAGCATCGACCCGGAAAACTTTAAAGAAGCCCTCGGCGCGGGTGCGTTCAAGGGCTTGGCGAAAGCGTTGCAGATGCCCCGTCAGGACGTTATCAACGAAGTACTTGCTTCCGGGCTTCGCGGGCGCGGGGGCGGCGGCTTCCCCACGGGAAGAAAATGGCAGTTTGCCTATAATCAGCCGGAGGGCGAAAAATACGTTGTGTGCAACGGCGACGAGGGCGACCCCGGCGCGTTTATGGACCGTTCCATTCTGGAAGGCAACCCGCTTGCCGTAATCGAAGGGATGATGATTGCGGGCTATGCGATCGGCGCGCAGAACGGTTATTTCTACGTTCGTGCGGAATATCCCATTGCGGTAAACCGTTTAAAAATCGCCATAAAAGAAGCGGAGGAAGCGGGGCTTATCGGCGATAATATTCTCGGTACGGATTTTTGCTTCCGCGTACATATCCGCCTCGGCGCGGGCGCGTTTGTCTGCGGCGAAGAAACGGCGCTTTTAAATTCCATCGAAGGACAGCGCGGCATGCCGCGTCCCCGTCCTCCGTTCCCCGCGGTAAAGGGGTTATGGGAGAAGCCCTCGATTATCAATAACGTGGAAACGCTTGCCTGCGTTCCGTTTATTCTGCGCGAAGGCGCGGCGAAATTCGCTTCTCACGGCACCGACCGTTCGAAGGGCACGAAAGTATTCGCGCTCGGCGGAAAAATCAATAACGTGGGGCTTGTGGAAGTGCCGATGGGCACGACTTTGCGCGAACTGATTTACGATATCGGCGGCGGTATTCCGAACGGCAAGAAATTCAAGGCGATTCAGACGGGCGGGCCTTCGGGCGGCTGCCTTACCGAAGCCGACCTCGACGCGCAGATCGATTACGACAACCTGATTGCGAAAGGTTCGATGATGGGTTCGGGCGGCGCGATCGTCATGGACGAGGATAACTGCATGGTGGACGTTGCGAAGTTCTATATGGAATTCATCTGCGACGAATCGTGCGGCAAATGCACGCCCTGCCGTATCGGCACCAAGCGCATGCTGGAACTTTTAACGAAAATAACCGACGGCAAGGCGACGATGGACGATCTCGACGCGCTGGAAGATCTGGCGCATAACGTAAAAAACAACTCGCTTTGCGGGCTGGGGCAGACGGCGCCTAACCCCGTGCTTTCCACGCTTTCCAGATTCCGCGACGAATACGTTGCGCACATCGTTGAAAAGAAATGCCCCGCGCACGTCTGCAAGCACCTGATGAAATACGAGGTGATTAAAGATAAATGCTTCGGTTGCGGTCTTTGCGAAAGACAATGCCCCGTGGGAGCCATCTCCAGAACCGATTACGTGGCGCCCGGCAAGAAACTGCCCGCGCGTATCGTGGATCAGGAAAAGTGCATCAAGTGCGGCATGTGCATCGCTTCCTGCAAATTCAAAGCGATCGAGAAGAAATAAGGGGAGGAAAGAAAAATGGCGAAAATCAATATTAAAATCGAGGGAATGCCCTATCAGGTGGAAGAGGGGCTGACGATACTCGAAGCGGCAAGAGAGTGCGGCTATGAAATTCCGTCCCTTTGCACGTTCAATCACGGCGAATGTTCGCGCGGGTCGTGCCGCGTTTGCCTTGTGGAAGCGACGGGCGCGAGAGGACTTGTGGCTTCGTGCGTGTACCCTGTGGCGGAGGGCATGGAAATTACGATTTCTTCCCCCAAAGCCGTGGAAGCGCGCAGAACTTCGGTGGAACTGCTGCTTTCCAACCACAATCGCGATTGTCAGGAATGCGATAAAAACGAGAAGTGCGAACTGTTGCACGCGGCGCGGCTGACGGGCGCGCGCGACAATGCGTATACGGGCGCGAAAACGGAAACGACGGTGGATAAACTTACGCCTTCGATCAAGCGCGATACTTCGAAATGCGTGCTTTGCGGCAGATGTATCGAACGTTGCAAAAACGCGCACGGGCTTTCCGTTCTGGGCTTTGAAAAGCGCGGATTCAAAACGATTGTTGCGCCGGCGGAAAATCGTTCGTTCAAAGATTCGCCGTGTATTCTGTGCGGGCAATGCGTAAGCGTGTGCCCCACGGGCGCGTTGATGGAAGTTTCGGAAATCGAAAAGGTGGACGAAGCGATGAAAGCGGGCAAGTACGTGGTGGTGCAGACGGCGCCTGCGGTGCGCGCGGCGCTCGGCGAAGAATTCGGCATGCCCGTAGGCACGCTGGTTACGGGTAAAATGGTGGCGGCGCTGCGGCGGCTCGGCTTTAAAAAAGTGTTCGATACCAACTTTGCCGCCGACCTTACGATTATGGAAGAGGCTACCGAGCTTCTGCATCGCATGAAAACGGGCGGCACGCTGCCGATGATTACTTCCTGTTCGCCGGGGTGGGTGAATTACTGCGAATATTATTACGGCGATTTATTGCCGCACCTCTCTTCGTGCAAATCTCCGCACGAGATGTTCGGCGCGATTCTGAAGAGCTATTATTGCGAAAAGACGGGCATCGATCCCCGCGATATGTTTGTGGTTTCGATTATGCCCTGCACGGCGAAGAAGTACGAAAAAGAACGCCCGCAGCTGCAGAAAGACGGCATCAAAGACGTGGACGCGGTGCTTACGACGCGCGAACTCGGAAAACTTATCAAGCGTTCCGGGATTCGTTTCGATAAGCTGCCCGAAGAACAATTCGATAACGACGTCGTGGGCGAATACACCGGCGCGGGCGTGATTTTCGGCGTAACGGGCGGCGTAATGGAAGCGGCGTTGCGTACGGCGATTTATACGGTTACGGGCAAGGAACCCGAAAAGGCGGAGCTTACCGAAGTGCGCGGCTTCAAAGGCGTGCGCGAGGCTGCATACGATTTGAACGGTACAAAGGTGAAAATTGCCGTGGCGCACGGCATGAAGAACGCAAAAGTACTGCTTGACGACATCCGCGCGGGAAAGAGCGAATATCAGTTCATCGAAATTATGGGTTGCCCCGGCGGGTGCATCGCGGGCGGCGGACAGCCGTATGTGCGCCCTTGCTTCCTGCCGAACGAGGGTACCGATATTCTGGATACGTATAAGGAAAAACGGGCGGCGGCGCTGTATAAAGAGGACGAAAGCAAAACGTACCGTTTTTCGCATCGGAATCCGCAGATTATCGAACTGT
>ENA-ORTB01003953-ORTB01003953.1-human-gut-metagenome-genome-assembly--contig:-NODE-3953-length-10860-cov-2.411754_pt1 | contig 10860 bp, 5 predicted proteins | sample MGYA00241905_ERZ509174 | MGnify/ENA primary metagenome ERZ509174 (study PRJEB26280, sample SAMEA2338851) | human gut metagenome | biome: human gut; feature: human-associated habitat; material: faeces...
TTTTCTGCTATTTTAAAGCCATCTTCTGTTGTTGTCATTGTTTTCATTCTTTCTCTTACTATTGCAGAATTACTGTTATATTTTAGTATACAATATGACTTAAATTCTCCTCTTCCAACTCTTCCTCTTAATTGGTGTAACTGTGCCAAACCAAATCTTTCAGCATTTTCTATTACCATTATTGCCGCATTAGGCACGTCAACTCCTACCTCCACAACTGTTGTGGAAACGAGCAGGTCTATTTTATGCTCCTTGAAGTCGTTCATGACCTGTTCTTTCTGAGCACCGCTCATTCTGCCGTGAAGAAGTCCCACAGTGTAATCTTTAAACGTGCCCTGAGAAAGCTTTTTAGCATAGGTCTTAACGTCCTGCAAGTCCATATCACTTTCCTCTATCATTGGACAGACTATATAACCCTGTCTGCCCTCGTCAAGATATTTTTTCACATAGTTAAAAGCACGCTCGCGAAGCTTTCCTGTAACGGCATAAGTTTCAACGGGCTGTCTGCCCTTAGGAAGCTCTTTCAGTACAGAAATATCAAGGTCGCCGTATATCATAAGGGCAAGAGTTCTAGGGATAGGCGTGGCTGACATAACAAGCTTATGGGGATTTTCACCCTTTGAAGCAAGTGCCGCACGCTGTTCAACGCCAAAGCGGTGCTGCTCGTCTGTTATGACAAGGGCAAGCTTTTTGAACTTCGTTGTCTGCTGAACAAGAGCGTGTGTTCCCACTGCAACGGCGTATTCACCGTTTTCAAGCCCCTCTTTCACAAGCTTTTTCTGTTTTGCGGTCATAGAGCCTGTGAGCAGTGCCACCTTTACGCCTAGCGGTTCAAGGAAGCCTTTGAGTGTCTCGTAATGCTGCTCGGCAAGTATCTCAGTAGGCGCCATAAGTGCGCTCTGACAGCCATTTTCATATACAAAATATGCCGCTCCTGCCGCAACTGCGGTCTTACCCGAGCCAACATCGCCCTGAACGAGTCTGTTCATAGGCTGTTCTTTCTGCATATCTCTGACACAATCCTCTATGGCGGTTTGCTGGCTGTTTGTAAGGATAAAAGGCAGAGCGTTATAAAAACTGTCCATATCCTGCATTTTCAGCACAAAGCCGCTTTTTTCACGGCTTCGGCTTTTCATAAGCTGCATACCAAGCTGCAAAACAAGAAGCTCGTCAAAGACAAGGCGATTTTTCGCAAGCTCGCAGGTGTGCATATCTTTTGGAAAATGTATATTCTCCAAAGCATATTCAAGAGAACAGAAATTATACCTTTGCATTATGCTTTTTGGCAGCGGCTCATAGATATTCTTATTAAAAACATTCAGGGCGAGCCTTACTGTTTTTCTGAGCATTTGCTGGCTAAGACCCTCTGTGAGGTGATAGACAGGCTGGACTTATCTTCCGTATCGGCAGAAAGTATCACAGGAGAATTTATCTCTTTTCGCACAAGGTTTCCTGTTATCCTGCCGCAGAGGTAATACTCTTTATCCACTTCAAGCTGTTTATACATATACTCGCTGTTATAGATAACTATTACAAGGTCGGTGACGTCATCGGTAAAAATGACTTTGTACACTGACAGACCTTTTCTAATATGGGCTTCAGGGAGCTTTTTAACTACTCTGCCCTTTACTATGCAAGGCTCGTTAGTTGGTGCGTCGGCTATGGGGACAGGCGAGGTATAGTCAATATAACTTCTCGGATAATGACAAAGCAAGTCATATACTGTCTTTACGCCTAATTTCTCATAACATTCGGCACGCTTTTCCCCAACGCCTTTTAGATACTCTATTGGTTTCTCAAGATCTTTTAACAAACCCTCACCACCTGTCAGCTTTCACTCCACTTAATACGATTATATCATACATCACATAAAAGGTCAATGACTTTTATTCAAATCACACATATTTACGTCATTTTCCCTGCACGTTTTGCATTTTTGCACAAAAAAAGAACAGATGAAAAAATCATCTGTTCTTGATAAAAACTATATGTTATTATATTTTCTCGCCAAACTCAGAATACTCGATAGAAGCTCTGATGAAATCTCTGAACAGAGGGTGCGCTCTGTTTGGTCTTGACTTGAACTCTGGGTGGAACTGAACACCAACGAACCATGGGTGTACATTCTTTGGAAGCTCTACTATCTCAACAAGCTTTTCGTCAGGTGAAAGGCCTGCAAGCATAAGACCCTTATCTTCAAGAAGCTTTCTGTATTCATTATTGAACTCCCAACGGTGACGATGACGCTCACGGATAAGATTCTGTGGTGCTGAATAGATCTCAGCACATCTTGAATTGTCTGCAAGCTTGCATGGATAAAGGCCAAGTCGCATCGTGCCGCCCTTTTCTGTGATATCCTTCTGTGAATCCATGATGTCTATAACAGGATATGGAGTGTCACCAAACTCGGAAGAATTTGCCCCTTCCAGTCCTGCAACGTGTCTTGCGAACTCAACAACAGACATCTGCATACCGAGGCAGATACCGAACATTGGTATCTTATGTTCTCTTGCATATTTGATAGCTTCGATCATGCCCTCGATTCCTCTGTCACCAAAGCCGCCCGGTACGATTATACCGTCGCAGCCGTGGAGCATTTCAGCTACAGTGTTCTCATTGAGATTTTCAGACTGTATCCACTTGATATCAACTTCTGCGCTGTTCTCAAAACCGCCGTGACGGAGAGCTTCTGCTACGGAAAGATAAGCGTCCTCAAGCTCAACATACTTGCCAACAAGACCGATAGTTACTTTCTTGTTACAGCTATGAACTCTGCCTATCATTTCCTGCCACTCTTTAAGGTCTGGCTGTCTGCACTCAAGCTTAAGATGATGACAAACAACATCTGCAAGGCCCTCTTTTTCAAGCCAGAGAGGCACTTCATAAAGCGATGGTGCTGTAAGATTCTGTATAACGTCCTCTGCTCTTACGTTGCAGAAAAGACCTATCTTCTGCTTCATATCCTCAGGTATCTCCATTTCAGAACGAAGAACAAGGATATTAGGCTGGATACCGATAGAAAGCAGTTCCTTTACGGAATGCTGTGTAGGCTTTGATTTAAGCTCCTTTGAGCCTGAGATATAAGGCAGCAGGCACACATGTATAAATACGGAATTTTCTCTTCCAAGCTCGATAGAAGCCTGTCTGATAGCCTCGAGGAATGGTGTGGACTCGATATCGCCAACTGTTCCGCCGATCTCTGTGATAACTATATCTGTGTCAGTTGATTTGCCTACTCTGTAAAGACGATCCTTTATCTCGTTGGTGATATGAGGAACGACCTGAACTGTGCCGCCAAGATAATCTCCTCTTCTCTCCTTATTAAGAACTGTCCAGTATATCTTACCTGTGGTGACATTTGAATTGATAGAAAGATTTTCGTCGATAAATCTCTCATAGTGACCAAGATCAAGGTCAGTTTCCGCACCATCGTCAGTTACGAAAACCTCACCATGCTGATAAGGTGACATTGTGCCTGGATCGACATTTATATACGGGTCAAATTTCTGAATGGTAACGCTGTAGCCCCTTGCTTTTAACAATCTTCCCAGTGACGCAGCGGTTATGCCCTTTCCAAGACCTGATACTACACCGCCTGTTACAAAGACATATTTTGTAGGCATATCATTTCTCCTCCATATATCAAAAATAAAACACAAAAAAATCAGGTGAGATCATGTGGACACAACTCACCTTTTCGCTCTTACTAATATCATAACAAATTTTTATACAAAAGGCAAGTGTTTTTTCTATTTTTCTCTGAATTTTTTATAAATTATCAAATAGCTGCAATAATCTCTTGTAAAATTGTTGTAAATTAAAGCGGTTTTATTTGATTTTATAAAAATTGATGTAATTTTAAAGTCAAATTCGTACGAAATTTATGTTGTAATTTGAAGTAAAATAGTATATACTATTATTGTATTATGCTTAAACGAGCTATAGACTTCCGGCTTGCTGACTTTAATCGGAAACGAGGTTTATTTTATGGACAACGACAACAAGAACACCTCCAACACTCAGGGAGATAAGGATTTACAGTCGCTAATATCCAATGCAATAGAAAATAGAAAGATACTTGATGTTTCAAACTCAAACGGACCTACGGGGGTAATACCTATCCCCTCAAAGGAACAGCAGAAAGCTGACCCAATACATGAGTCTGATCCAAAGCAGGATAAGACGCCAAAAAAGAAAAAAGGCTGGAGCAAGAAGAAAAAGACGGGCATTGCTCTTGGAATAATATTTGTAGTATTCATTATTATAATTGCCATTATCGTAGGTTTGTTTTTCCACTACACAGGGATGCTTGACAGAACTAAAGACACTAAGATAAATTCAGGCAGAGCGCCTATAAATTCCAGCGAGCTTACAAGTGAGGCGGATACATTTGACGCAAAGGAAAAAGAGGACGAGCTTAAGGCTCAGCTACAAAAGCAGTCCTCCAAGATATCCAGCGAGGACGTAACAAACATTCTGCTCATTGGCGAGGATATCCGTGATACAGAAGAGGAGAGCCGTGGAAATACTGATGTTATGATGATAATTTCCATAAACACCAAGAACAAGACTATTACAATGACCTCCCTTATGCGTGATATGTACATTTACATGGCGCAGTTTGACGAGGGCAACAGGCTCAACAGCGCTTACTGGCACGGTGGCTGTGAGTATCTTGAACAGTGTATTGAGGATTATTTTGGTATCCAGATAGACAGATACGCAAGAGTGAATTTCTACTCGTTTATAGATATAGTTGAGACTGTAGGTGGTATCGACATGGAAGTGTCAAAGGCTGAAGCCGAGGGCATGAAGAAGCCGATGGCTGAACAGAACAAATACCTTAAAAATAAAAAAGGCACCGACTATATAAGCGACGACATATTTGCGGGCAAGAGTGATGAGGATAAGGTAAAGCTTCATCTTAACGGAAATCAGGCACTTGCGTTTGCAAGGCTTAGATATGTAGGAAATTCCGACTATGAGCGTACCGAACGTCAAAGACGTGTTATCTCAGAGATAATAACCGAATCCAAGAAGCTCAATCTTGTTCAGCTTGACAAGCTTCTGAACAAAGTCCTTCCTGAGATAAACACAGACCTTACTGATGGTGAGATCGCAAATCTGCTCCTCAATGCTTTTGACTACATGAAATATGATATCCAGCAGCTTAGAATACCTGCTGACGGCTATTTCACAAACGAAGTCATCTATAGCATGGACGTGCTTAATCCGGACTTTGCCGCAAACTCTGCGTTCATTCAATATATAGTTTACGGCAGTTGTAAAAACATTGACGAAGCTATCAAGCAATATCAGGAAGAAAATGCTTACAACTACAGCTATGACACTGGGTATTACGGCTACTAACTGAATAATTGATATCCGCTTTCCTTTTGGGAGGGCGGATATTTTTTTGCTTTATGCAAAAAAATAAAAAAAATGGTTGACAAATACCCATAAGGGGTATATAATATATATGCAGCAAAAGATACCCCATAAGGGTATTTGATATAGTAAGGAGGCAAAAAAACATGGACAACAGAAATGATAAAGAACTGTCATGCGGCTGCTGTGATACTTGCAGGCACAAGCACACTCCCCGTGATGATAAGGAAATAAAACAGCTAAAGAATAGGCTAAGCAGAGTTTCGGGACAAATAAACGGCATTATCAAAATGCTTGACGATAACCGCTACTGCGGAGATATACTCATTCAGGTTGCAGCGGTTGAAAGTGCAATGCAAAGCTTCGGCTATCTTATTTTGCAGGAACATATGAAGACCTGTATGACAGAGGAGATACAAAGCGGCAACACTGAAGTTGTCGATGAAGTATTAGAGCTTATGAAAAAGCTTAAATAGAAAGGCAAATATCTATGAAAAAGTTAAAATTCAATGTAACTGGCATGAGTTGTGCGGCGTGTCAGGCTCATGTGGAAAAGGCTGTGAGTAAGGTAAATGGCGTAATGGACGTAAACGTGAACTTGCTTGCAAACAAAATGACGGTGGATCTTGACGAGGGCGTAACGAACGCTCAGGCGGTCATAAATGCTGTTGAAAGTGCAGGATATGGAGCAAGCGAGATAGGCGACAAAGAAAACAAAACTGCATCACCTGTTGCGGCGGCTCAGGACGAAAGTAAAAAGATGAAGAAACGCCTATGGTGGTCGGTGGGATTTTTGATACCGCTGTTCTATATTTGCATGGGACACATGGCGAACATACCTATCCCCCCTATTTTTACAGGGCACAAAAACATGATGATATACGCACTCACTCAGCTTTTGCTCACAGTGCCTATCATTGCAATAAACTTTCACTATTTTTCAAACGGCTTCAAAAATCTTATCCACCGCTCCCCTAACATGGACAGCCTTATAGCTCTTGGTGCGGCGGCTTCATTCATATACAGTGTTTACGGCACTTACAGAATGGCTTACTTTATGGGCAGGGGCGACCTTGGCTCGGCACATGAGTATATGATGAATCTATATTATGAGTCATGCGGCATGATACTCACACTTATCACTGTGGGAAAATATCTTGAGGCTCGCTCAAAAGACAAGACGGCTAATGCTGTGAATAAGCTCGTGAGCCTTGCGCCTAAGACGGCAGTTGTTATCCGTGACAGCGAGGAGATGGAAGTTCCTGCGGAGAACGTAATGGTGGGAGATGTATTCCTGCTCAAAGCTGGCTGGTCTGTGCCATGTGACGGAGTTCTTATTGATGGAAACTGCACGGTTGACCAATCTGCACTCACAGGCGAGAGCATACCTGTAGACAAGGCAGTGGGTGACAGAGTTATGAGTGCAAGCGTATCGGCTGGCGGTTTTGCTAAGGTAAGGTGTGAGAAGCAAGCTAAAGACTCAACACTTTCACAGATAATCGCACTCGTTGAGGACGCTTCCGCTTCAAAAGCGCCTGTAGCAAGGCTTGCAGACAAGATAAGCGCTGTGTTCGTGCCTATAGTTATAACGATAGCTCTTATTTCACTGGTAGTATGGCTGCTACTTGGCTATAGCTTCGCATTTGCTCTTAACATGGCAATATCAGTGCTTGTTATATCCTGCCCATGCTCATTGGGGCTTGCAACGCCAACTGCAATAATGGTAGGAACAGGTAAAGCGGCACAGTTCGGTATCCTAATAAAATCCGCTGAAAGCCTTGAAACTGCTCACAGCATTGACACTGTTGTTCTTGACAAAACAGGAACTTGCACAGAAGGCAAGCCTGAGCTTATTTCAGCGCAAGCGTTTGGTGATTTTGATGTTTCAGAGCTTAAAAAGCTTTGTGGCTCGGCAGAAAGCGGTTCATCACACCCACTTGCAAAGGCTGTTACAGGCCACTGCAAGACAAATGGCATTGAACTCTCCCGTGCTGAAAGCTACACAGAAACAGCAGGCGGTGGTATATCGGCTGTTGTTGAGGGCAGAAACGTTCTTATCGGTAACAAGCGGCTTATGGATAACAGCGGAGTTGACATATCAATGGTTGAGGAGACGGCTCATGCTCACGCTGACAACGGTGAGATACCACTTTATGCAGCGATCGACAACAAGCTTGCAGGCATTCTGTTCATTGCAGACAAGATAAAAGAGACAAGTGCAGAGGCTATAGAGGGCTTCAAAAAGGCAGGCATTGAAACTGTAATGCTCACAGGGGACAACGAGAAAACGGCTAGAGCAATACAGAAAAAGCTTGGCATTTCACAGGTAAGATCACAGCTTATGCCTGAGGACAAGGCTACGATAATCAAAGAATTGCAGGAGCAGGGCAAAAAGGTAGCCATGATAGGTGACGGAATAAATGACGCACCTGCCCTTACAACGGCAGATGTTGGAATAGCTATCGGTGCAGGACAGGATATTGCTATCGAGTCGGCTGATATCGTGCTAATGAAAAGCGATCTGAATGATGCTGTTACGGCTGTCAAGCTCAGCAGGAGCGTTATGAAGAACATCAAGGAAAACCTTTTCTGGGCGCTTATTTACAACTCGCTTGGTATTCCGCTGGCGGCAGGAGTATTCTACGGCTTGCTTGGCTGGAAGCTCAATCCTGTGTTCGGTGCAGCGGCAATGAGTTTAAGCTCAGTTTGCGTTGTGACCAATGCGTTAAGGCTCAATCTTTTTAAAAGTGGCAGAGAAAACAAAGCCGCAAAGGCTGAAATAAATACTAAAACGGAGGACGGAAAAATGAAAAAGGTAATGAAGATCGACGGCATGATGTGTTCACACTGCACAGGCACAGTATCGAAGGTGCTTAATGCGATAGACGGCGTTACAGCAGATGTTTCCCTTGAGGACAAGTGCGCTTACATCACACTTGACAAGGACGTGGCTGACGAGGTGCTTTCTAAGGCGGTAACGGACGCAGGGTATAAGGTAAAGGGGATAAAATAACGCAGATATTTTATCTCACGCATAGTAATTGCGTATATGTAAAAACGGTGGAGAGTGTTTGTCATTCTCCACCGTTTTATTATTTACGCTATTCCGTTTTGTCATCGGTTTTCTCTGCCGTATCCTCCTGAATTATCGGCATTTCGACTATCGCCTTGAACATATCTCCGTCTATTTCGATATTGAATATACCACCGCAAGCTTCCGTGAAGCTCTTTGATATGGATAATCCCAAACCGCTTCCACCGTCTGTTCGTGACTTATCCCCTCGCACAAATCTTTCAAGTATCTCTTCTTCCGTGAAGTTTATCGGCGTTGCCGAAATGTTCTTCTCGGCAAATACTATTCTGTCCGCTTTTTTGTACACATCAAGGAATATCCTTGTGCCGTCCATAGAGTAATTCAGAGCGTTGTCAACAATGTTTTGGAACACTCTGTAAAGCTTGTCGCCGTCGCCCATTACCATTGCGCTGTCGGCATTTATGTTTATCTTTACTATCTTGCCACTGTCAGCTATCTTGTCCTCTGCGTCTGCGATGCACTGATTTAACAGCATCACAAAATCAAGCTTTGTTAGGTTTACATCAACGCCGCTTGTGGCTTTTGCTATGCTGAAAACGTCAGACACAATGCCTTTGAGCTTCTGCGCCTTTTTATCAAGTATCTTCACATAGCTCGAAGCTTCATCGTTAAGATCCATTTTCTTAAGCAGGTCGATATAGCTGATAATGGAAGTCAGCGGTGTTTTCAGGTCGTGTGAAACGTTTGTCACAAGCTCTATTTTCAAACGCTCAGACTGTATCTGCTGCTCCACCGACTCTCTCACCTTATCCTGAACTGAGTTGAGTTTTTCAGATTCAGCATACACCGGCGAAGTTTTTCTTATCTTGCCATCATAAGGCTTTTCTTCTCCAAGGCTGTCTATCTGTTTGCTGAGCTTTGAAAGCTGAGAAAAGTCACGGATATCTAACACCATCAGTATCAAAGCCACAACAAGCAAGAACGGCTCAACATCTGCACTGGAATAATAAGCGGATTCCAAAAACAGTATAACGCCTATGGCTATCGTTCTTACGGATAGTTTCACTCCAAGTGGAAGACCATGAAAATAGTGATACAGTGATGTTTCCTTATACTTGCGCCATAGGAACTTACATAATCTGCAAATAAGGCTTTCTTTGAATATGCTTCTTGTCTTTATCTTGCCAACAAACTCCATAAGCGAGCCGAAGCCTGCAAAATATGCCAATGCAAACAATGCTACAGCAAGTATATTTCTGAAAACGGAATTAGCCAAAGCATTGTCAAAAATATTTTTGGTGATGCTCACATAATAATTCCAGCAGGCGCCAAATACAAAAGCAAATGTAATAGCCAATGCCATTAGGATAAGGTAAACTTCCGTTGGCACTTTTTTTAGAAAATTGCCTTGCTTCCAGCGTTCAACGCTCTCAGGCTCTGCATTATATGCACAGATCAGGAGCAGATAGCACACAAGTATAAATTCAATAACGCCAAAAACGATCACAAAAAGCTTGGCACGATACATATCATTCAAAGCCTCGGTGTATTCCTTTTCCATTGCCGTAAGCTTTTCAGCTTTCGGTGCAAAGAATACCGTTATACCTGAATCGTCATTGTCTGTCGCTTTGTAATCAGGCAGGTCATAGAGGTTTTCACATTTTGCCCATGTGTTTCCGTAATCGTCCTCATAATAATATATGCCGTTGTCATAGTCATAGTATTCATTGCCGTCATCAGTGTCATAATCGTCACCAATTTCTTCATCTTCAAGCCTGTCGGAATATTTCAGACCGTTTTTCAAATCAAGACCTTTAATAACATTATATCTTGAGTCTACATTATAGAAAGCTATTGGATCATAATTGCCGTAGTTGTAAAAATATCTGCCGTAGTTATCATAATAACTTCCTCCTACGGGCACAAGATTGTCGGCATAAAACTCTTCTGTCACGTTATCCTGATACTCCGCTGTATTGTAATAGTAGTCAACTATCTGTCCTGATGAAGTTCTGTCGCTCATTACCTCGTTATCACGTCGGAGTATATAGTTTTTGTGCGATGATTTAAAAGCTTTTATCTTATCCGTTTCACTGTCATAATTTTCTATATCTTTTATATTTGACAGATATCTTGTTTCGCCATTTTGAGTAATCCCCACATAGTAATCAAACTGACTGTCTACAAGCCGTATACCGTCTTCTGTCTTTTTGTATTTATAGCGGTTGTAATCAAGATAATTCAGATAGTCATTGAGCAGGTGTCTAGACTGAGTGTAATTTCGATCCTCATCAACATATCTGAGATAAGCTGAAGCTGTAACGCACAGTTCCTCATACATTTCATTGGAAGCCAGCTTATAGCTTTCTGATTTAAGATAAGACTTACTGCTGCTGTCAGCATGGCTGTTAGCATAAAGCACCAAAGACAAGCAAAAA
>ENA-ORTB01003954-ORTB01003954.1-human-gut-metagenome-genome-assembly--contig:-NODE-3954-length-10859-cov-1.997038_pt1 | contig 10859 bp, 10 predicted proteins | sample MGYA00241905_ERZ509174 | MGnify/ENA primary metagenome ERZ509174 (study PRJEB26280, sample SAMEA2338851) | human gut metagenome | biome: human gut; feature: human-associated habitat; material: faeces...
AAAATAAAGAAATTTACGCAGTAGCTGTATTAGAAACTAAAAATGGAAAAGAAAAATTAGGAATTATTCCATGTGGAAATGAAGTGTTTGAGCGTCTGATCAATATTCCAGGAAAAGATGCCTATATGTTATCTGAAGAAATGATCCTTCACTATGTGCCAAGAATCTTTAAAGGATATCATGTCAAAGCAAAAACATTGATCCGCATTACAAGAAATGCAGATATTGATGCAGATGCTATGTATGATGAAGATCTTGATTATCGTGACTTTATGGTAGAATTGATTAAGAAACGAAAAAAATTAGCACCTGTAAGAATGGAACTTTCAAAAGAAATGGATGGAGAGATCATTGATCTTTTATGCGGGTATCTAGACCTTGATCCAGAATATGTATTTTATAATTACACACCATTAGATCTTTCTTTCATATTTACGATTCAGGATATTTTAAGAAGAGAGACAGATCTTTTCTTTGACAAAAGAGTTCCGCAGAGATCTCCTCAATTTAATGAAGATGAATCGATCATGGATCAGATTGCGAAGAAAGACAAACTATTGTCTTATCCATATGAAAGTATGCGTCCGTTTTTAAAATTACTTCAGGAAGCTGCAGAAGATTAAAATGACATTATATCGTGTAGCAAAACAAAGTAAGATCATCGCATCTTTGATCGAAGCGGCTGAAAATGGAAAAGATGTCACAATTCTTGTGGAGTTAAAAGCAAGATTTGATGAGGAAAATAATATTGAATGGTCAAGAAGACTGGAAGAGGCTGGTTGTACAGTCATATATGGTCTGGACGGCTATAAGGTTCATTCAAAATTGTGTCTGATCACAAAAAAGACGAATGGAAAAATCGAGTATTATACACAAATTGGTACTGGAAATTATAATGAGAAGACAGCAAGACTGTACACAGATCTGTCTCTTATGACGTATGATCAGGAGATTGGTGAGGAGGCAGCAGCAATCTTCCAGGCGTTATTTATGGGAGAAACGGTTCAGGTCAGCAAAAAACTTCTGGTAGCGCCAAATTGTCTTCAGAACCGATTACTTGATATGATCGAGGAAGAGATCCGTCATGCAAAGAGAGGCGAAGAAGCTTATATCGGTGTGAAAATGAATTCTCTGACTGATAAAAAGCTGATGGATAAATTGATTGAGGCATCTCAGGCAGGCGTGGAGATAGAACTTATTGTACGTGGAATCTGCTGCCTTATCCCGGGAGTGGAAGGGTATACAGAAAACATCCGGGTCATCAGTATTGTAGGACGTTTTCTGGAACATTCCAGAATTTACATATTTGGAAAAGAAGAAAAACAGAAAATTTATATAGCATCTGCAGACTGGATGACAAGAAATACGGTACATAGAGTCGAAGTGGCGGCACCGGTGGAGAATCCGGATCTGAAGCTGCGTCTGAACGAGATGTTTATCACGATGCTCAGTGACAATGTACAGGCAAGAGAACTGAATAGCAGCGGAAAATATACGAGATTACAACCGGGAGAAGAGGCACCGCTTAATTCACAGGAGTTTTTCTATGAAAGTGCATATGAGGCTTTGGAAAATCAGGAGAAAAATAAGACTATTTTGCAATAGATATGAAAATTGATGTAAAATTGCAAAAAAAGAACTTGACAAAATAAGTTTAACACGTTAAAGTATAGAACATAAATAAAACAAATATTTATAGAAACCGTTGAGAAAGAGGAGTAGATAATCTGACGAAGTTTCAGAGAGCGGCAGGTGGTGTGATTGCCGTACTAAGTGGATGATCGAATGGACTTTCGAGGGCAGCCGGAAATTCTGAATGCAGAAGATTATGGTTTGTCGGGAACCGAACCCGTTATCAATCAGGAGTGTATGTTAGTACATGAGAAAAGTGGACATTATGTCAAGTTGAGTGGTACCGCGATAATAGATAATATTACCGCCTCAAACAGTTTGTTTGAGGCGGTTTTTTTGTATAATAGGAAATTGCATTTCCTATTATACAAAAAGCCTCCGGCAGCAAAATTCAATGAAACATACTATTTTTTAAAATTAAATTCAGTGGCAAGATCTTCAGATATTTTTGCGATAGTACCAGGTTCAAAAATATTGTTCAGTCCTGCAATTGTGAGTGCTTCCTGATATTTTGTCCCGGCAGGAACTGTGGTGAGAGTCATATATTTGGCAACACCGGAATGAAAATCAACCCGCGATTCTAAAAACAGTTCGAAAGAAGCGAGGGCAGAGGTGGCATAACCTATATAATAAAATGGCTCTTCAAAAACATGATCTATATAAGTCCAGGATGTGTCATCGCTGATGAAATTGTTATATTCATCACTGACATTTTCCCAAATCTGATCCAGTTTTTTAATATCCAGATCCGGAGTCGTATAGGAACGATATTCCGCTTCATTTATTGTAAATCCATCTGCAACAGAAGCCATCATATCAAAAATAACAAAGGAAGCCAGGGCATCGCCACATTCCGGATAATAGGTATCATAATAATCATAGCAGATTAATTCTAATCCTTGCGACATGATCTCTGAGACATCGGTTATATCGCGAGAATCAAATGGATGAGCAGGATTGTGGTAATAATAATTGTAGTGCCCGAATTCATGCAGGAGGGTTGAATAATCGGAGACGGTCTCATATGGAGAACTGTAAATATAAGCATCATTGTAGGCAGGCAGTGGTGCAGAAAAACTCAAGGCCGGATATTTCAGAGAAGACGCCTCGACATCATACAAAGTATTTTTTTGCAAATGAATCAAGGATTCCTCCAGTGCAGGACAGACTTTTTGAATGCATTTGCGAAGCCGGTGGATTTTTTCCTCTCCACGGTCATGGTTTTCGTCATATACAACATAAATAGAATCATCCTCAGTGACGGAAGATACATATTCGTGAAATACAGGTATGAAATTATCTTTCACTTCATTTTCGATTTTCTTTAGATCGGTCATTGTGTAATCACGACCATATTCAACGGCATAGACAAAATCAGGGTAATTGGCATAACCGAAAGACCGGGCAAAAGCATTGTTCGTATTTACAAGGTCAATGTAGAGCTGTTTGAGTTCTTGTTCTTTGGCGCCCTGTGTGATCAGAGCCTCATAACGTTGGATTAATTCGTTTTTTTGTTGCTTCAGTGCAATTGCTTCATCAGAATAGATTAGTGAATTTTCTATCCGGGAGGCTTTATCTTCTCCAATGTAAGAACGAAAGACATCGCTGTATTGGGAAGATAAGGCACGCTGAAACAGACTGGAAGTTTTTTCAAAACTATCAGTATAGGCAGATTCTTTGCTATGATAATGTTCCGCTTTTTCCTGACTTTCGTTATCCAGATAATACGCATATTGAGCTAAAGTCGCATCAGTCAAAAGCATGTTCAGTTGTTCACATAACTGATCATAGAGACCGAGAATCCGTTCTTCATTACCGTCATTGTCAAGAGCGGTATGAAATTCATTAAAGGTAGATTTAAAGGTATCGATATCGATAGAATCCATAGAACGGTCAGTCAGGGAAAGGTTGGAACGGTTGAAATGATCCGCATACTTGAAGTCTGAATAAGGTTTGACCGTTTCTTTTGCAGATGTATGATTCTTGACGTCGGTATGCTTTTGAGACGAGTCACGGTTATTGCAGCCGGAGCATATAAATGCAGCCAACAGGCAGGAACAACATACTGTTAAGAGTAATAAATATTTTCTTTTCATAAGGCAACCTCCCTTTAAAATATTGGATGATTTGTCTTTTTTAGTTGAAATAGTATAACAGGTTTGTAAGGCATCCACAAGGATAGAAAGATCTAATTTTCAGGAAAATGATTGACGAAATTTGAGGCAAAAATCTGTGTATTTTTGAAGGTGGATTTTGCTTTTGTGGGAGTAGTTCTTCATGATACAATGAAAAAAACAATACTTGGCTTATCACAAGAAAAAAGATTCATGGCAGGTAAATCATATAGGAGAGGAGGAAAGGGTCATGGTAAAAAGAATATTAGGTGGAATTTTATTTATATGTATTGGAATTTTTTGATGATTGCTTCAATAAAAATGATTTTTGTGGATGATCCAAAGGCAAAGAAGCTTTTAAGTGAAGCCGTCTATGTCACGACAGATACGGTAGATCCGGCAAATGATGGAAAAGCCGTTATCGTATCGGCGCCTTTTAAGCTCGTTGAACCGGCGTATGATGATGAAATGGGGCTTACCTTAGACAGTATTCGTATTTCACGCAAGAAAGAGAGGACGGAGTATGAAAGAAAACAAAATGATGAGGATGGCCGGAAGGAAAAGTTAGTGTGGAATCAAGAGGGGGCTTCGGAGGAATATATAGGAGAAGGAATGGTTGGCGGATACACGCTTTCCGAGGATTTTATCCATATGATCCGAATGACCGGCACCTGGAAAGACTATGATGAACAGGTGTTAAAAGAACTTGGTTACGCCTTTGTATCGGATCCATCATATAGTCAGGGATATTTTATAGAACCACTGGATCAGACAGAAAGATCTTACCAATATTATCTGGAAAATGATATCCGCTATTCTTATAGTTATGCAGATTTCAAGGATGGCGATAAGGTGACGGCTATCGGTATTCAAGACGGACAAACGTTAAAAAAAGAACCTGGAATGACGGAATATTTGATGAAAGGTGAAATGGATATGGAAACTGCAATAAAAGAAGGTGGTGCCGCAGGGATTGGATTGCAGATTTTTAGTATTGCGATTTCGTTGATCTTTATGCTTGGCGGTGTACTGATGTTTGTAATAAAGAGGTGATTCTATGTCAATGATATGGGCTGGGGCAGTTGAAATCGCACTTGCATGGGCGGTTATACTGGGCGTAAAAATTGCAAGTAATGCATTTGAATGGAAATTCGAGCATCTATTGCCGAATTACTGGTATCCGGTTGTAAAAAGAAAATTAGCAAAACCAGAGACAGCAACTTTAAAAGATAAGGGAATACCAAAAAAAATATCCGATGAACTGGAAGGTCTTCTGGCATTTATGCAAGGCGGCAGTTTGCAAAATAGCAGAATTCGAATGGATTGTACTTTTCAGGATAAGATAGATCACGAGACAAAGCAACTGAAAAAAAGAGGTCTGGCAAGACAATTTCATTTTACAAATTTAAAATTGTCGGAGAAGAATGAAAAAAAGAAAGATTTCAGACATTGGAGCGATGCCGGACGTGAATGGAGAGAAGTTATCGTAGAAGCGTCTGTTTCGGACAAATATCTAAGCAAAGATAAGAAAAAAGTACTTCATGAAACAATCTATCCTTACGGTGCGATATTACTTCGTCAGTCACGTCACATTCGACATACAGATAAGGCAGATAAGGACAGAAAAAAGGAACAGACATTTTACAGTGAATATTCACAGATGACTTGCCCAAGCTGTGGTGCACAGTTAAATTTGAAAGGAAACGAAACGAATTGTCCTTATTGTGGCGCCTTTATACAGAGTCAATTTTACGATTGGCAGACAGAAGATTTTCGAATCTATCACCTTCCAGATCCGAATGCGAGGAATCTGTTATACACAGGCGGACTGATCCTGGCACTATTTTTACCGGCAGTTCCATGTATACGCTTCATCACAAATATGTATCTTGCATTTGGTCTTGCATTTGTATTGACCATTTTAGTAGCTTTTGGAATGCTCTCTTTCATAACTCCGAAATTAGAGAAAGAGGAAAAGTTGAAAGAACAGATTGTCCGATATGACGAAAGCTGGCTGGCAAGTAACATCAATGAAGCATTGTATAAATCCGTACTCACACCGGAACTACTTACATATATTGTTGACGATATAAAGATAAAAAGCGTAGAAAATACAGAAGATACAACGACAATTTCAGTGAGTGCAAAACTGCGCAGGACTATTTTGGAAAATGATCAGCATATTGTCGCGAAAAACGAAAAAGAAAACTGGACGCTTTCAAGAGCACTACATCCAAATCGATTAAAATCAAAAGGACAGGACATTGTAATAGAAAAAGAATGCCCAAGCTGTGGCGCCAATTATGTTCCAGATGAGAAAGGCTGCTGTTCCTATTGTGGATATAGTTTGAAAGTTGATAACTCAAAGTGGAAAATTAATGCCAGTGAGAAAAGAAATATGTCTACTATAGTATAGTTGAAAGTAATATATTAATAAAATGCTTTGAAAAGAGCGATAAATGAAGTGTATAAATAAAAAAAGTCCCAAACAATCAAGGAGATTTCCGAAATATCAGTGAGCATAGCCAGTATGATTATGTATTGTCTGAGCCGTTTCTCAGGCGAGTTTACATAATCATACTGAGATAAGCGGCGCAACTGATATCGGAAATACCTTGTGTTTGTGACTTTTTTTATTTATAAACACATTCCCGACTACTTTACAAACATTTTACAATCCCGCCGTTTTTGATTTTACATTCTCCTTTTATGATAATAACTGTCGACGAGGTAAATAATAAAAAAAGAATTATTGTACAAGACAAAAGGAGATTACGAAAATGAAATTGAAAAAGTTTATTGCAATAATGGCAGTAACAGCAATGGTTGCAGGAATGGCAACAGGATGTGGCGGATCAAAATCAGATGCAGGATCTGATTCAACAGGAAGTGATACAAAGACAGAAAGCTTAAGCGGAACAATTACAGCAGCTGGTTCTTCAGCATTAAAACCGCTGGCAGATGATGCAGCAGATTCATTCTTAAATGAGAACCCGGACGTATCTATTACAATTGATGCAGGAGGATCAGGAGAAGGACTGAAGCAGGTATCCGAAGGAACAGTTGATATCGGAAACTCTGATGTAGCCGCTGAGGATAAGTTGGATGCAGATAAAGCAAAAGAACTTGTAGATCATCAGGTATGTGTTATTACAATGGCACCAATCGTAAATGAGGATGTTGCAAAGGCAGGAGTTAAGAGTCTTACAAAAGATCAGCTCATCAGCATTTTCACAGGAAAGACAACAAACTGGAAAGATGTTGGTGGACCAGATGAGGACATCGTACTTGTAACAAGACCAGGATCTTCAGGAACAAGAGCTACTTTCCAGAAATATGCATTAGACGGAAATGAAGAAGCTTCCAATGCATCTATGGAGACAGACGATTCAGGAGTACTTCTTACAAATGTAAAAGATACAAAGGGTGCAATTGGTTATGTTGCTCTTTCTTATCTGACTGGTGATGCAGGAGTTGAGACAGTTGCAATTGACGGAGTAGAGCCTACACTTGAGAACACATACAGTGGAGAGTACCCAGTATGGACATTTGAGCATATGTATACAAAAGGTGAGCCAAACGAAGTTGTAAGTGCATTCCTTGATTACATCACAGGTGACAAATATGGAAGTCAGATGGAGAAACTTGGATATGGCGTTTCTTCTAAGATGACAAAGACAGAGCACTAATCAGGAAAAACGAGAAGTGGCAGGGCAGACGAAAATATAGCAATGTCTGCCATGCCATTTCTTATGAAAATCAGGTGAATGATATGAATAAAAAACAAAGTATGTTTGCAAAAGAATATGCCTGGAGAGGACTTATGACAGCCGGAGGCCTTCTGGTTATCGTAATCACAATCTGTATCGGAGCATTCCTTGTATATAAAGGTTCTGGCACATTTACCATATTCCACCATTCCCTTTCAGACTTTCTGTTCTCAGCAGATTGGGAACCGGCAGATAATGCCGAAGGCGGTGGTACGGTCGGAGCATTGATCTTTATCGTAGGTTCTCTTTGTACATGCGGACTTGCACTTTTGATCGCAACACCATTTGCACTGGGATCAGCAATCTTTATGATTGAAATTGCACCGAAATTCGGTGAAAAGTTTTATCGTCCGATTGTAGAAATATTTGCAGGTATTCCATCGGTTGTATACGGATGGGTCGGATTGACAGTGTTGATTCCGGCAATTAAAAAAATATTTGGACTACAGGTCGGACATTCTATACTGGCAGCGGGAATCGTACTCGCACTTATGATATTTCCAACGATCAGTAATGTGGCAGCAGATTCTATAAGTTCTGTTCCGAAAGATTATCGTATGGCGGCTTATGGACTGGGATCGACCAGATGGCAGTCGATTTATAAAGTTGTACTTCCGGCAGCAGGCTCAGGAATTCTTTCCGGTATTATCCTTGGACTTGCAAGAGCATTTGGTGAGGCGCTTGCAGTTGCGATGGTTATCGGACAGACGACAGCACTTCCAACTGGCATTTTCTCTACGACAAAGAGTCTGACAACGGAGATTGCGGCACAGATGGGAAATGCGACAGAAGGTGGAGAGATGAAGACAGCACTTTGGACAATGGCATTACTGTTATTCGTATTGTCTCTTGTATTTATTCTGCTGATCCATTATTTCTCCAGACCGAAGAAAGACAAAGAGTAAGGAGGAGACGAGAAGATGAACAGAATAAAACGTGCGCGTGGAACCAATAGCGTAATGACAGGCGTATTCTATCTGATCGCAGTTTTCTTTTTTGCACTTTTGATTTCATTTGCATCTTATGTGATTATAAAAGGATTCAGTGGTGCGACTCCGGAAATGTTCCGCTTTCTGAGAAAAGGAAGTATTGGAAATCAGTTATTCAATACGATTTATCTTGTATTCATATCGCTGGTATTTTCCGTACCGCTTGGAGTAACTGCAGGAATTTATCTGTCTATGTATGCAAAAAAAGGATTTTTGACCAAGTTTCTTCGCATCTGCATCGAGACACTTTCCTCATTACCATCTATCGTAGTCGGTTTGTTTGGATATCTGGTATTCCTTGTGTTTTTCGGACTTGGAAAAAGTCTTCTTGCCGGAGCACTTTCCATTTCCATACTGGCAATTCCAGTTATTACAACGACGACAGAGGATGCGATCAATGGACTGCCAGATGATTATCTTCAGGCAAGTCTGGGACTTGGTGCAACGAGGTGGCAATCCATCTATCACGTACTTCTTCCGGCCTGTATTCCACGAATTATGACGGGTGTGATATTGGCAGCAGGAAGAGGATTTGGTGAGGCGGCAGCGCTTCTTTATACAACTGGTTCCGGAACAGATATCCGTTGGGGTAATTGGAACCTGGCAGCACCGACCTGTCCGTTAAATATATTCCGTCCGGCAGAGACGTTATCATTACAGATTTGGGGCTTACAGATCAATGGACAAGATCCGAATCTTGCCAATCTGTCAGCGGCAGTTTTGATGATCCTTGTTCTGTTATTTAGTATCGGGGCAAATGCCTTGAGCCGACATATCAATAAAAAGACGTCAGGTGAAAGTGTGTAGAAAGGATAAAAAATTATGGCAGATCAATCAAAAAAATATAAATTTGATATCAGTAATCTGAATCTGCATTATGGTGGTTTTCATGCATTAAAAGATGTAAATATGCAGATTGAAGCAAATAAGATTACTGCTTTTATCGGGCCGTCCGGATGTGGAAAGTCTACATTTTTAAAGACTTTGAACCGCATGAATGACTTGGTAGAGAATTGTAAGATCGATGGAAAGGTGCTGCTTGATGGCACAGATATTTATAAGGATATGGATGAAATTACTCTGCGTTACCGTGTCGGAATGGTATTTCAGCAGCCAAATCCTTTTCCGAAGAGCGTATATGACAATGTGGCATATGGCCCAAGAATTGCCGGAATCAAGAAAAAATCGCAGTTGGATGAGATTGTGGAGCGAAGCTTAAGACAGGCAGCTATCTGGGATGAATTAAAAGACAGGCTTCATAAAAGTGCGCTTGGACTTTCCGGTGGACAGCAGCAGAGACTTTGTATCGCAAGAACACTTGCGGTAGAGCCGGAAGTCATATTGATGGACGAACCAACTTCTGCACTGGATCCGATTTCAACATCTAAGATTGAAGACCTTGCGATGGAACTGAAAAAAGATTATACTATTGTCATGGTAACTCACAATATGCAGCAGGCTGTCCGTGTATCTGACAATACTGCATTCTTCCTGTTGGGCGAAGTGATCGAGTATAACGATACAGAAAAATTATTCTCTATTCCTTCTGACAAGCGTACAGAAGACTATATTACAGGGAGGTTCGGTTAAGATATGCGTAATAAGTTTGATATGCAGCTGGAACGTCTCAACAGCCAGCTGACCCATATGGGAGAGATGTGTGAGATTGCAATTACCAGAGCAACGAAGGCTTTGGAAGATGGTAAGATTGATGAGGCGAAATCTGTCCAGGAGGCAGATGAAGAGATTGACCAGTTAGAAAAAGACATCGAACGTCTTTGTCTGAAGCTTCTGTTACAGCAGCAGCCGGTAGCAAGAGATCTTCGCCAGATTTCAGCGGCACTTAAGATGATCACAGACATGGAACGAATCGGAGATCAGGCATCTGATATTGCGGAGATTATTATTTCTGAAAAGAAGGCTGAACGCAAAAAGTCCGTTCCAGTAAGATAGGCGGTGTGTCATGGGATACAGCCGTTTAGAGCCGGGGCGGGAGTTGGAAGTCCGCGAGTACATCAGTTTTCAACGCGGCCGCGATGGCTTTTGTGAATTGATCGAGTGCAGCGTGGATGAATTGCTGGAACGCAAAGCCGAGAGTATTGTCCGTGAAAAAGAACTATGTCAGCGTATTGATGCCGCAGTGGAAGTATGGTCAAAACAGGCACAGCAGACCCAACAGTACATGAAGGCACTGGAATATGTCAAAACGCCGCCTACACCTCATACCTCAAACCGATGGACGGTCAATGAATATGGCAACCATGAAATGAGCAATATGGTGTACCGCTTTTCATGGCGCGAGTATGAACACACTGAATGGGATAGGACGCTGAAAAAATCTGTTCCGAAATCAT
>ENA-ORTB01003955-ORTB01003955.1-human-gut-metagenome-genome-assembly--contig:-NODE-3955-length-10857-cov-2.707184_pt1 | contig 10857 bp, 8 predicted proteins | sample MGYA00241905_ERZ509174 | MGnify/ENA primary metagenome ERZ509174 (study PRJEB26280, sample SAMEA2338851) | human gut metagenome | biome: human gut; feature: human-associated habitat; material: faeces...
AATTCCTGTTCCGAAACGGCTGCCGATTCCGGCAGCCATGATGACCAATGTAATATTTTTCATTTTCAATTCCTTCCTGATACGTATCAACTACTATGTAACCGCATGGATTATTTTTGCTTGAAAATAATCAGCTTACTGAATATATAGTTTAAAATTACTACAAGTACGTTTGATGCAATCTTAACGAAAAGGTCGTTCATTGCCAGACAGTCCACAAATATAAACATGATAAGCAGATCACAGGCACCTGTGAATAATCGGCAGCCCGTAAATGATAAGAACTCCAAGACGACTGCTTTCAGACGAAGGCTTTTACTTTCGAAGACCCACCATTTATTAGTTATATAGGCAAAGATCACGGAGATGGCCCATGCCAGACAGGTACTCAAAACGACCGATAATGAAACTATGTGGGCGCTTATATAATATGTAATAATATTGACCGCTGTAGTGCATACTCCGAAGAATAAGTACAGGATCGGCTGCTGATATTTCTTAAATAACTGGTTCATTATTTATCCTCGATCGTACTGTCATTTTCTTTAGATTCTGTCCGCTCGCTGATAATATATCTCGGCCGGTGTTTGACTTCCATATAGATCTTTCCAATATACTCACCCAGTACCCCCAGACATATCAGCTGAACACCTCCAAGCAAACAGATGATACAGGTCATGCTAGACCATCCGGCAACCGACCGGTTCATCAGATGCATAATGACAGACCATACGATTCCAAGGAAACTGAATCCGGCAATAATCGTTCCAAGAGCAGTGATGATTCGGATCGGTTTAATACTGAGACTTGTGATTCCATCGAAAGCAAGTCCAAGCATTTTTGATAATGGATAGTGGCTCTCTCCGGCAATCCGCTCGTGCCGTTCATAGTAAACACTTGTACTCTTAAAACCGACCAGAGGGAACATTCCGCGCAGAAACAGATTGACTTCCTTAAAGTTGGCAAATTCCTTTAAAACGCGGCTGGAAACCAGGCGATAATCCGCATGATTATAAACAACTTCGGCACCCATCCAGTTTAAAAGTTTATAAAACCCTTCTGCAGTAAAGCGCTTGAAGAATGTATCAGTATCACGTTTACTGCGGACACCATATACGATCTCGCATCCCTGAAGATACTGATCAACCATTTCATCCATCGCATTGATGTCATCCTGACCATCACAGTCAATAGAAATCGTAATATCGCATTTATCTTTCGCTTCCATCAACCCCGCAAGAACTGCGTTCTGATGTCCGCGGTTGCGGCTTTGAGAGATTCCAATGAAATGTTCATCCTGTTTTGCCAGTGAACAGATGATCTCCCAGGTTTTATCCTTGCTGCCATCATTGATGAAAAGAATGCGGCTGTTATTGGAAATTTTTCCGGACTTAATAAGTGAGTTTAATTTGTTTAAAAATAATTTTGATGTTATTGGAAGAACGGTTTCTTCGTTATAACATGGGATGATTATATATAATACCATTATACTGCACTATCCTTACTACTTATTTTTTTAGTACTTATTTTTTGATTAATAAAACTTATTCCATAAATAGCTAATATTATATACAAGGGAACATATATATATAAATAGCGTGCTCTTGCTTCAAATAAAAGTTCAAAGAGCGACAAACCTATAATTCCTAGCATTAAGACATTTGTCGATATATCTTTTCGGACAAAAACTGATATGAAATTTAGGATTATAATACTCAACCACAGCATTTGCTCAAAATTAGACCATACCGGATAATACTTTCCGACATCGGAGTGATTTTTTGTGTAATATAATCCTCTCAGCAGTTTACAGCCAGGCAAGTTTTTTTCATCTAGTACCTTAACAAAAAATTCTCCTTCACCAGCCCAACAAAATGTTCCATCATAATAATTTGTTAATGTCTTTCTGATGTATTGCTTTAACACCCCATATGTTCCCATCTGCTTTACACGCTCAACTGCTTTAGCCATATCAGCTGTGTTTCGTTCCTCTACACTAGAAAATGATGCAGAAAATTGAACATCGTCTTCAGAATATACACCCATAGAATCGGGATTCATTCCCATCATAAAATAATGTTTAATTCCAAATGCTTGACTATGATCAATTATTAGTGGAACTTGTGACAGAGTAACATTAATTAAAAGTTCAGCTATAATCGCACCTGACAAAATCCCTAATATACTTTTTTTACATATCTTTTTTGTCTTTATTGTTGAAAATAATTTAGAAAATATTATCGCAATAAAAAGAATAAATATTTGCGGTTTTATTTTATATCCAATTATTGCCAATAAAGTTATTAGCAGCCATGTCATTATAGTGTGTTTATCTTTAATTTCATGAATATATAAATAATAAATCATCGTTGGAAAGAATAGTCCCATAGAATCTGAATATGGAATTGAAACCCAAGGTGATAATCCAACAAGCAAAATGTATAATATATAACCTAAATATGCGAACACTATTTTATTAGTCAGCTTCTTTATTATTTGAAACATCAATATTCCCGTAATATTTGCAATTATACATTGAACAAAAATAATTGAGAAATATTCCATAGAATGTAATCCTATATTGTGAACACATTTTTCTATTATAGAAAATATATATGCTAAAAAAATATTATTAGGATATCTTGAAAAATATCCTGTCATCCATGAAATATCTTCTTTATGAGCCAATGTATCCGCAAACATTGTCAATGTAGAAGAGTCCCAGTCCGTATAAAAATAATAATTCCATGTACTATAAATTTGAAGTATAAAAAACATTAGTGAAATATATTTTAAATATTTGCCTGACGCACTATATCTTTCTAAAAAGGCTAAAACCCCAAATATAAAAATTATCCCAAAAGGAATTAAAATCCATGCCGGTAAATAATTTCTATAATATGAATTCCCTCCAAATCCTATATGTGTAAAGCAAATCCAAGTCATAATTATAGCTAATATCATTAATCCATATATGTAGTTTATGCATTTATACATAATATCTATAATTTTCAATCTTAGATGATTAAAATCGTTTTTGTTCATTGCATATTTGTATGATAATATTAAAATAGATTATCGTTCGTTCCTTTCCTTATGATATTGTAATTCAACGCTACAGATTAAATCCTCGTTTTCAATGCTAGGCATCAATAATTCAATCCTTTGTATTAAAATTATATACTAGTATTACTAACTAATAATTGTTTAAAATATAATTACAATTCCTCTTCAAATATTTTTGCAATCTGATATGTGCTCTCTCTAGAAAGTTTTGTCGCCAGTTCATTATTGGTTATATTAATTTTTCTCTCCAACATAGAACTACCGTCTGTTATCGTACTTATTCCTATACAATTTCCCAAATTTAATCCAAACTGCTCTAACAAATACGAGATCTTATTTTGATAGTGCTGATGCGTGTCATAATACAAAGGCACACAAGGAATTCCCAAGCTTAATGCCAACAAAATCGCATGATATCTTGCGCAAACCACAATATCTTGCTTCATAAAAATATCAATAATTGACTGTATTTTTGAATCATATTGTAGAACATTTACTGTTGGATCGTTTCCCACTTCTTCTATATAGAATCTATAATCGATATGCCAGTCATCATAGAATGGTATGATTGTGATTTTGCAATTTTTCCCGTTTTTTTCCACATCTTTTTTTAATATATTTATCAACTGTTGGAACTGAGGTTTTGTCTCTTCCGATACAATATATACCAATCCAATATGAACTGTATCCGGGTCATGATTATCCTTTTTATAAATTTTTATGGCCTTTTGCAATTCGTGATTCGCATATACAATATCATGAATCAAATGTACTCTATCTACGCAAATTCCTGATCGTTTCAATGTTTCTATGCTATAAGAATCGCGCAATGAAAAATAAGTAGATCCATTAATAACTTCCTGCAATTTACGTATATACTCTTGATTACTCAACTCAACACTTGTACTTAGCCCTATGCAAAGAACCTTTTTCTTTTTTGCAATGAAGCGCAAAGGCAAATCTACTACTGTTCTGCAAATATTGATTCCATAATCATATGCTTCCCAATAAATTCCGTCTTCAATAATTGCTCCACCGCCAAAAATTAAAATATCAAACTTCTTTTCAATTACATCGTAATCGTAAACAGTTTTTGGATAATGGATATATTCGATTCCATATTTTAAATATACTGATGGATCAAATAATCTGTTAGGTTCCAACATGATCGTTATTTTCCTGGTTGTATATCGTCTGATATAGGCAATCATTGTATCTAACATCCACTCATCCCCGGTGTTGGGATTTCCATAGTTCCCACAAAGTAAGATTCCATGATTTGGAATATCATTTAATTTCTGTAATTCAGGATTTGTAAATGCATTAAAATAATATTGTCTATCTACCGCAAACGAAAGCTGTTTACTCATCATATCAATTTTCTTATTCAAATTTTCAATTTTTTCACGCAATTCAATAACTTCATTTTTTCCTTCTGCCATTTTTATTCCTTTCTAAATAATAGACTGGTCATTCCACAGTCACACTTTTCGCCAAATTACGAGGCTTATCTACATCTAACCCCTTTGCCACTGAAACATAATACCCAAGAAGCTGTAATGGAATCACTGCCAGACTTGCCGTAAATAATGGATCTGTTTTCGGTATATAAATCACAAAATCTGCACTATCCTCAATACTATAGTTTCCATATGTAGTAAGTGCCATTAAATATGCACCACGGCTCTTACATTCGACCATATTGCTGACTGTTTTTTCATAAAGACTTTGTTGGGTTAAAATGCCAATTACAAGTGTCCCTGGTTCTATTAAGCTGATTGTTCCATGTTTAAGTTCTCCTGCCGCGTATGCCTCGGAATGAATATAGCTAATCTCCTTCATCTTCAAACTACCTTCAAGACTGACTGCATAATCAATTCCCCGCCCAATAAAAAACATATTCTGGGCATTCATCTGTTTTGCTGCAAACCATTGAATTCGTTCTTTATCCTCCAAGAGCTTTTCAATCTTATCTGGAATCGTCTGTAATTCTGCGAGAAGTTCTGAAGCTTTGTCGTCATTAATGGTATTTCGAGTATGTGCAAATTCAATTGCCAAGATATAAGAAGCAATCAATTGTGTACTGTACGCCTTGGTTGTAGCAACCGCAATTTCAGGTCCCGCAAGGGTATAGAAAACATAATCTGCTTCTCTGGATATTGTTGAGCCAACCACATTGACAATCGCTAATGTCTTCACTCCATGTTTTTTAGCTTCGCGAAGTGCTGCAAGGCTATCGGCTGTTTCTCCCGACTGGCTAATAGTTATTACTAAAGAATTCTCTTCAAAAAGAAGTTTCCGATAGCGAAATTCTGATGCGAGTTCTACTCGAACTGGAATTTGCGCCAATTCCTCTATTACATACTGTGCTGCTACCCCTGCATGATATGCAGACCCACAAGCAACAACATATATCTGTTTAAGCAGTAAGATTTCTTCCTCAGTAATTCCGACATTGCTAAGATTAATTTTACCATCTCGAATTACTGAATTCATCGTATCTTGAACTGCCTTTGGTTGCTCATGGATCTCTTTCATCATGAAATGTTCATATCCAGCCTTTTCTGCAGCTTCTGCATCCCACTGAATTTCCACGAGCTCCTTTTGAATTTCATCACCATCCAAATTATAGAAAGTTACATGTCCCTTTTGAAGACGGCAAAGTTCCATGTTTCCGATAAAATATACATTTCTTGTATATTTTAAGATTGCCGGAATATCGGATGCCACGAATGATTCACCATCCGAAACACCAATAATCATCGGGCTATCCTTTCTAGCTGCATAGACCTCTTCTGGATAATCTTTAAACATAATCGCTAATGCATACGAGCCACGAATTCGTACCATCGCATGATTAATGGCATCAACCGGAGTGTGTTCGTATTTCTTATAATAGTAATCTATCAGTTTAATCGCAACTTCTGTGTCTGTATCAGAATAAAACGTATATCCCTTATTCTGAAGTTTTTCTCGTAATTCCTGATAGTTTTCAATAATCCCATTATGAACGCCAACTACATTTCTATCATCACTACAATGTGGATGTGCATTTAATTCACTTGGCTCTCCATGAGTTGCCCAACGTGTATGTCCAATTCCACATGTCCCCTGCATTGCTGTTCCATCATTCGTTTTTTCTGCAAGTACATGAAGGCGTCCCTTTGCCTTTACAATTTCTACATTTTTCTCGCCATCTCGTACTGCAATTCCTGCAGAATCATAACCACGATATTCTAGTTTTGCAAGACCATCTAACAATACAGGTGCCGCTTGTCTATGCCCTGTAAATCCAACAATTCCACACATACATATTCCTCTAATGTTTAGTATTTTTAAGGCTACCCTCTATTTATGCTTGTATACTTTTATAATTTCCTATACAAACTAGTATAATAGACTTGTTCCGACTTATTGATAATCTTCTAAAATTACATATCTATTCTTGATAACACCTCTAAAAAAAAACAGACAATATGTTTTAATCGTCTGCGTTACATTGATGTATTTAAAATTTTAATTTTCTTATAATGCACGCATACGGTAACTAGTGTTTATTACTAATTAGTTGACCTTATTAAAGAATCCTACATTTCCACTCATAATTGCTTTATAGCAATCTGCGTTCTCCTGACCTATCCTAGCTTTCGCAAGTTTGTATGTTCTGTCTAATGTCCCAGTTGTTTCTAGATCTTCTTTTGCATGTTTTAAATAGTATTCTCTTAACTCAGGTTTTATTTTTTTTATTGCATAAATATGTGTTTGTATTTTACACATCTGAAGATGATCTGTTAAAATAGCATTTTTCTGCCCTGCTATAGATTCATTTAAATATTTAAAAATATCAAAATGAACATATAATCTCTCATCATTTGCAGAAACATCCTGTCCAGGTCTAGCAAGTCTATAGTAATATAAGTACTCTGGAACAGCTATAACTGACTTTGCTGCTGCAAAAGTCTCAACTTTGAAAGGTAAATCATCAAATCGTCTAAGATCTGTATAAAAATGAATATTATTGCCTTTCAGCATTTCTGCTTTATAAATTCCTCTCCAAATAGCAACTCGGCAATAGGCAACCAAATCAATAATTTTTTGCCGATCCGATGTTCCATCACAATACGGTACCCCTAAAGTATCCTCTACCTTCCTTATTTCTTTGGTATTCTCGTAATATTCGTTATATCCACAATAGCTAATATCATAGGATCCCATCATTGCTGCTCGAAGAAGTTTTCTAAACATACTTTCATCAATATAATCATCCGGATCAATAAAGCCAATATATTTTCCTCTCGCCTTATCTAAACCATACTGTCGAGCAGAGGCACAGCCACCATTAGGCTTGTCCAAAAGTTTTACTCTTGAATCTTGCTGTGCCCATTTTAATACAATTTCTCTAGAATTATCTGGAGATCCATCATTAACAAATAAAAATTCAACGTATGGGGCTTTCCACTCTGTCACGCTTGAAATACATTGATCCAGATATTTCGCTACATTATACATTGGGAAAATTACACTTAATTCTACATCATTATCTTCTTTATTCCATTCTAAAATTTGTGGATTTTTTCCCATTCTACGTGTTTTTATCAGAATATGTTCCGTATGTTCTTTATAGCTTTCCCAAATTTTGAACGCTGTAACATAATCTTCCCAAATGTCACCTAAAAAATAAGTCGGCTTCCAATTTTTCACTTTCAAAAGGATCTGCGGCTTAATCCACTCGGCATATAATGCCCATTTGCTATCTAATCCTTTAAATTCGCATATATCCACATATTCAAATCGTGATGGCACTTTAATACTATTTATAGCCTTATCGTGCTCCAAACACATTTGAATTTCTTTAATTTTTTCTTTTGAGAAAGAGCTTACCAATACCATCTTATCAACATTAATGTTTTTTAATATTTGCTTTAAATTCTCATATATATAATCTCTTCCAACCAGTAAAACTACATCCCGAATTTCTGGATGTGAATTTAAAAAGCAAAGCATTTCATTCATTTTATTTTCTCTCCCTATTTTATCGTTGACCAAATAAATATTTTCTGCACATCCAAACTAATGTATAGCTAACTCCATGATCGCATATACACTGTATGCCTCCCCTAATAAGTCCACGCTTATTTTTGCCTTTTCCAGCGTATGCAGAAATGTTAAGTGCATATTTCTCTATCGCTTGTTCTCTTGTTTCATAGTCTAATAATTTTTTATATTCGCCACTGCCTAAGCATTTGATAAAACCACTCTCTCGATGACCATCTACGGAAATATTCTTCAAGTAATATAAAACTTCTTTTTGAGAGAACTTGTTATATAATTCGTGTAAATTATCCAGTAATTCTCCAATATATTGCTGATTTGTAACATCTACACTCCACATACTAAAATCAACAATGACTCGCATTACATAAGCCTTTTCAATTTCATTAAACTGGTATTCTTTTTGTATTTGCAAAAGCTGTTTAAAGATTGGAAGTATATCCAAACGGGATTTGCCTCCACCAGATGTGATCTGACCGCCCTGGTTAATTCGATAAAAGAATCCCACTTCCGGCAATGCCATACATGTATTAGCTTGATGAAGCAAAATAAAGTGTCCCGGAACATCTTCCCATTTAAGTCCTACTGGAAATTGGAAAGAATTTGCTTTTAAAAATGTAGTTTTATAGATTTTCCTACATGATGTTACTTCCAGTGCATACATTTCCGGCTTCTTCCTGGCATTAGTTACAACTCTGGAAATGTCTCCCTTAACCTCAAAAATTTTATCATATAAATTTTTATCTTTCCAAGGCAATACACATTTGCTTGAAGAATCATAAACCCACGGTAACGTAAATACCATGTCCGGCATCTCATCTGTATTTTCTATCATTTCTGCAAAGCGCTCGACATACCTTGTATTCAGCCAGTCATCACTATCCAAAAAGGTCAAAAATGGCGTATCAACATACTTCATTCCAGTATTTCTCGCTGCGCCTAATCCCTGATTTTCCTGATAAACATACGTTATCAATTCTTTGTATTCTTTTTCAAATTCTTTGCAAATTTTTTCAGTTCCATCTGTTGACCCATCATTAACAATTACAATTTTATGGTTTATCATTGTTTGATGTACCAGACTATTTAAGCACTCCTGAATATACTTCTCCACATTGTATGCAGGTACTATAATTGTAATTAACGCTCCCATCTTATGTTTCTCCCTTTTTATTCTATTTGTAAATAATCGTGCTACTTAATTGATATCAAAAATGTAATTCCACAGCTGACTATCACCATCCGTTTGTCCTGTCTCAACTTTTTCGTATGGACCCCAATCTTCGGGAATTTCTATTTGTGCTATTTGTGTATTTGTATCTGCCGAAATTTCTCGATCATCAATCAGAAAATCCTCGTTAATAAATCCATTTTCCTTATCCTCATCCGACAGCTGTGTAATACTTTCTGGGTAAATATGCAAGAAAAACCACGGGCTGGAAATTTTATTTACATCGCGAACATAATATAATGTGTTTTCACCATAATAAAGTGTCAATCCATCCTTTACATTTTCTACTTGCATATGTTGCTTTTCCAGCTTTTTTATTACCCCTTTTATACCACTATCTTCAATATACATTTGTATCGTTCCTAGTAGAATCACCGTGAGTCCAATTATTCCAACCATTCCCCCTAAAAACCACAATGAGAATATATCCTTTTTTTTCATGGTAGATCTCCTATTTTTATTTCTTGCTTGTTTTATTACATCAAGTTGTACATTATCTTCAAATATGTCTTCAAATTAGCCTTTCCAAAATACTTTATAATCAATAAAACCGTCCTTAACACACCCATATTATTCGTAAGGAAATCCGCTCTCGCCATTTTACTGTATGGCTTCACAAAGACTCTTTGAATCTTTCGTGTTGCAAAGCAATGGGTCTGTACCTTTGAAAGCTGAAGATAATCTAACAGTTTCTGATTTCTTGTCGCCCCAATCCGATCATTTAGATATTTGAATATATCAAAATGTACATATAACCGCTCATCATCACATGCAACATCCTGACCCGGGCGTTCTAAACGGTAATAATATAGGTACTCCGGTACAGCGATTACAGACTTTGCCAATGCAAATACCTCAATCTTAAACGGAAGATCATCAAATCTTCTTAAGTTCACCTGGAAGTTTATATCGTTTTTTCGCAAGAAATCAGCTCTGTAAACTCCTCTCCAAATTGCGACTCTAAGATACATGATTAAGCGATGAATTAGATTTTCATCTGTAGTTCCTCTGGAATATCTTTCATCCAAAGTATCATCTATCTTCTCTACCACACCGGAATTTTCATAAAAACAGTTATATCCGCAATAGCAGACATCATAAGATCCAATCATTGCCCGGCTGAACAATTTTTTAAACATTGTCTCATCCGTATAATCGTCTGGATCTACAAAGCCAATATATCGTCCCTGTGCTTCCTGCAAACCTTTTTGACGTGCGGATGCGCAGCCTCCGTTCTTTTTATCAATTAATTTAATACGCGGATCCTGTTTCGCATATTGTAGGATAATGTCTCTTGACTCATCCGGTGAACCGTCATTAACAAACAGGAATTCCACATATGGAGCTTTCCAGGCCGTTACCGATTCAATACACTGTTTTAAATACTTTGCGACATTATAAACGGGAAATATAACACTTAATTCCACAGAACTGTTTGAATCTTTATCCCAATTTAAAATATCAATTTTATCATCTGCAACTGTACATTCCAGATGAATATGTTCACT
>ENA-ORTB01003968-ORTB01003968.1-human-gut-metagenome-genome-assembly--contig:-NODE-3968-length-10828-cov-5.686995_pt1 | contig 10828 bp, 7 predicted proteins | sample MGYA00241905_ERZ509174 | MGnify/ENA primary metagenome ERZ509174 (study PRJEB26280, sample SAMEA2338851) | human gut metagenome | biome: human gut; feature: human-associated habitat; material: faeces...
AACAGTGAACTTTATAGAGTAGGAGCTCTATGTGGAAAAAAGCCAATTGATCAGGAATATTTTTCGGAGTATGAAGTTAAAGAACTTTTTTTGGAAGACCTTCAAGTACTAAAGCTTAATGTAAAACAGGTAACTTTCGAAGAAATAAAGGTTATGGAGTTAGAGTCAAACCAGTATATTGTTTTTTTGTTTGTTACAAAGTATGGAAAAGAAATTGGAGATTTCCATTTTTGGAGGTATGACAATGAATGGGGCTTTACACAAAAAAGGCCAAGACAGGTTCCAATTATAATTGAAAACCCAAAAAGGGATTGGCCTGAAAACTGGAACACAAAACTGATGGGAGCTTTTGTGATTACAAAATAGAGGCGATTAATTTCGCTTCTATTTTTTATTTAAAAACATATTGCAAAAAAAAAGTCAAGGTATTCTGAAAAATATTTTCCAAATCATACCTTGACTTTTTCTTCATTTTTATTCTGTACTTACGGATCCTTCGATTATTTCTCCGTCTTTTACTTTTTTGATCAATCCAATGATCTCAGCCACTGAATTTTCATCCGGATACGTTACATAAAGCTCTTCATCTCCTGAAGAATAGCAGATATCTGTTCCCCCGGTTCCATCCGCTGCCACGGAATAAATATTCCATTTTGCATTGGTTCTGAGCTGAGTCTTGATCAGCGACTGGATCTGGCTGGAAGTAAAGTTCGTATCCACACCATCGCTGACGCTTTCAATAATATCGCTTGCCCCACGGAGCATTGCCGGTGACATCATCTTTTTAATGATTGCAGTGATAACTGCCTGCTGATGGACTCCTCTTCCGTTGTCCCCGTCTGGCAGTGCCTGACGTTCACGGCAAAAAGCAAGTGCACTAATACCATCAAAATGATTCATTCCTTCATTTACATGAATCTCTGCACCCGACTCCCATCCTGTATCAAATTCGAGATCTGATTCAACATCCAGTCCGCCAAGTGCATCAACCACACTGGTCATAGATGTAAAATTAACTCTTCCGAAAAATTCGATATCTGTATCATAAAGTTCTTCCAGCGTCTGCATAGACACATCCACACCATAGATTCCTGCATGTGTCAGTTTGTCGTCCTGTCCTCCGGATACTCCCGGGATTGGTACATAATAATCTCTAGGGGTCGTAATCAGTAATACCTGATGGCTCGTCGGATTGACAACCGCTACGATATTGACATCGCTTCGTCCCTGTTCTGTGATATCACCATTTGTATCAATACCACTCAAATAAACCGCAAATGGCTTTGTAACGCTTTCATCAGATGTATCGCTTTCAATTTCAACAACAATATTGTGCTTATAAATAACCTTTGTATCCTTTGTAAAGGTTGAATACTGTTCCTTGATAATATTACTGTAAGCTGAGTTGTAGATAATCGCATCTACTTCTCCGTCATATAATGCCTGTGCTTCTTCTCCCAGATTACTGTATTCCTGAAGAGTAATGTTCTGTCCCAGTTCCTTTTCAATCTGTTTGACTGCCGACTTCGTCTGGTCTCCACCAGTCGCATACTGAACACCAAATGTATATCCGGCTGCTGCTGATAAAGTATCTGCATTATCATCCGCCTTTACCGCAACTACCATGGAACTTGTTTTCTTATTGCTTCCGGTAATCTTCTGGAATGCATTATTTACTTTTCCTATATAGAAAGAACCCACTCCCAGAATGATGCAGATCAGTATACAGAATATCTTTCCGCCAATTCCTTTTCCTTTTGCCGCTATCTGTGTCAGCAAGGTAATTCCAAGCAGGATCAGCAGTACTCCGATCAGTACCAGGAAATAAGTAGAAGTAAGTACATTGAACAGCATCACATTCACTGCAAGTACTACAGACAGAATAAACTGGATAATTACAAGTATAATTCCAATCGTTCTGCTTACCCGATTTTTCTTTCTTCCTCTACGCCGTTTATTTTTACGATTCTTATTATTCTCCGGGTCAGACATCTTTCTTATATTCTGATAGTCTTCTTCCGGTCTTCTTTTCTTCTTATCATTCAAAGATGATTTCTTTTTCGGTCGTTCTCGGTAGTAATCTTCCTCATCATCATAATATCGGGCAGATCTTCGGTCTTCTTCATAAGCATACCGGTTCTTCCCCTTAGCCCGTCTGCTTACTTCTCTGCTGTTATTGATACTTCGCATATTTCTATTAGAAGTTCCATCAGACGATCTTCTCCTTGCTGATTTTCTCTGTTCCATATACACTCACTTTCATTTGTTACATAACTATTACACGATATGACACTTTAATTACAATTACATCTCTATATAATATCGTTTTTACCTTATATTGTCAATATTTTCGTGTCAATCCGTATTTTGTGATTCTGCACAATTCTTCTGAAAATTTTTTAATCTGCCAAGGCATATAGTGTTTTTTCACAGAAAGTTCCATCGGAATTTCTCATAAAACAAAAAGAAAACGAAGAACTCTTCTTAAGTCCTTCGCCTTCTTTATTATATTACTACTTTTTATTTATCTTCTACAAGATGGCATGCCACCTTATGTCCAGGAGCAATCTCTTTCATCTGCGGCATTACCTTAAAGCAGCGTTCTGTCGCATGCTGACATCTCTCAGCGAAACGACAGCAGTTCTTCGGATTGATCGGGCTTGGGATCTCACCCTTGATCGGAATACGCTGGTTCGCTTTTGCTTTATTCGGATCTGCTTCCGGGATTGCAGAAAGCAGTGCCTGTGTATATGGATGCATCGGATGAGCATAAAGTTCATCTGTCTCAGCAGTCTCGACCATTGTTCCGAGGTACATAACAACTACACGGTCAGAAATATATTTTACGACACTAAGGTCATGCGCGATAAACAGGTAAGTCAGTCCTCTTTCTTCCTGCAGTTCTTTCAGCATATTGATAACCTGTGCCTGGATAGACACATCAAGAGCTGAAATCGGCTCATCACAGATGATGAATTCCGGATCAACAGAAAGAGCACGTGCGATACCGATACGCTGTCTCTGTCCACCTGAGAATTCGTGTGGGAAACGTGACATATGATCTTTATTAAGACCAACTGTAGCAAGCAGCTGCTCTACTTTTGCATCTGCATCCTTTGTTGACATTCCATGTTGTTTCAGACCTTCTCCAACGATATCCTTAACAGTCATACGTGGGTTCAGTGATGAATACGGGTTCTGGAAAATCATCTGTACCTTCTTACAGAATTCTTTCTGCTCTGCATGATTGTATTTGAAAATATCTTTTCCATCATAATATACATTTCCCGAAGTCGGATTGTATAACTTGATCATGGTACGTCCTGTTGTAGATTTACCACAGCCGGACTCACCTACCAGGCTGACTGTCTCACCTTTATAAATATCAAATGTAAGATCATCAACCGCTTTTAAGGTTTCTTTACGGCTGATTTCAAAATATTTACATAAGTTTTTCACCTGTACGAGAGGCTGTTTTTTTTCTGTATTTTTCATTTTACACCTCTCCTTTCTCAGTTACTTTTCTTCTCATGTCTGTATCCGGTGCATATTCATGCTGCAGCCAGCAACAGGTTTCATGTTCTTTTGAAAGCTCATAAGTCTGTGGCGGCATATCTTTACAGATTTCCATGCAGTATTCACATCTTGCTGCGAACGGACATCCTTTCGGAGGTGCAAACAGATCCGGAGGTGTTCCTTCGATTGGCTGCAATTTGTGGCCTTTTGCTGTATCCAGTTTGGCAATTGAATGCATAAGTCCTTTTGTGTAAGGATGTGCTGTATCATAGAAAATCTCATCTACAGATCCACGTTCTACGATCTTTCCTCCATACATAACCAGTACACGGTCGCAAAGCTTTGCGATAACACCAAGGTCATGTGTGATCAGGATAATAGATGTCCCAAGTGTTTTCTGAAGATTTTTCAGTACATCAAGAATCTGCGCTTCAATTGTAACATCCAAAGAAGTAGTCGGCTCATCGGCAATAACGATGCTCGGGCTTCCTACCAGAGCGATCGCGATCATAACACGCTGTTTCATACCACCTGAAAGTTCATGTGGATACTGTTTGTAACGGCGTTCTCCATCAGAGATACCTACCATTTTAAGGATTTCAAGTGCTTTTGCTTTTTTCTCAGCTGCACTCATACCTTTTCTTCCGACGAATACTTCTTCAATCTGTTTTCCGATACGCATTGTCGGATTCAATGAGGTCATAGGATCCTGAAAAATATAACTGATCTCTTTTCCACGGAACTGACGAAGTTCTTTTTTGTTCATTTTCAGAACATCTTTTCCTTTATAAAGAATCTCTCCGCCTTCAAAGAATCCAGGCGGTTCCGGATTCAGTCTCATCAGGCACTGAGAGGTAACACTCTTTCCACATCCGGATTCTCCAACTATACCAAGAATTTCTCCCGGACGGACTTCAAAGCTGACATCACGAACAGCTTTTACAACTCCACCGTATGTACGGAAAGAGAATTGCAGATTTTTTACTTCCAATAAATTTTCCATCTTCTATACTCCTTCCTACTCGGTTCCTCTAAGTTTCGGGTCAAATGCATCACGAAGCCCATCACCAAGAAGGTTCAGTGCAAGCATTGTTGTACAAATCAGGAATGCCGGTACAAATACCTGGTACGGATGAATTCTCAGTTGTGCGATTCCGTCTTTTGCAAGTACACCCCAGCTGCAGTTCGGTGGTTTAATACCCAGACCGATATAGCTCAGGAATGCCTCCTGGAAAATAGCTCCCGGAATAGCCATTGTCAGGTTTGTAATGATAAGTCCCATGATATTCGGTAAAATATGTTTTACAATGATTACGATATCCGGCACACCAAGGATCTTGGCTGCAGATACGAAATCAGATTCTCTCAGTTTTAATACTTCACCACGAACGAAACGACATCCACCGATCCATCCGACGCAACACATAGCAAGAATCAAACAGTGTACACCGTTACCAACAACTACCATAAGAAGAATGGTAACGATCAGACTTGGGATTCCGTATAATACGTCAACGACACGCTGGATAACCATATCGATCTTGCCACCGTAGAATCCTGAGATACCACCCATGATAGATCCAACGATTGCATTGATGATGCTGGCTGCAAAACCAATTGTCAGAGATACTCTCGCACCAGACCATGCACGAACCCAGAGATCACGTCCAAGAGAGTCTGTTCCAAACCAATGTGCTTTTGAAAAGCTCTGGTTCATCTCTGCCACACTCTGTGTTGCAATGTCATATTTGCTGAACATTGGAACAAAGATCGCCATAAGTACATAAAGTCCAATCAGGCACAATGAGAAGAATGCAATCTTATTCTTGCGGATTCGTCTCCATGCATCCTGCCAGTAACCAATATTCGGACGGGAAATAGACTCCATTGTCTTTGTATTTTTTCCTACAACTTTAAACTGTTCTTTTGTAATTTCTGCCATTTCTCGTCACCTACCTTTTTTTACCACTCAGACGGATTCTCGGATCTACAATACCGTATAAGATATCTACAATCAGGATTGACACGATCAGGAATGCTCCGTAGAAGATCGTCATACCAAGAACCAGTGTATAATCTGCCATGTTAATACTGTCTACATAATGTTTTCCCATTCCAGGGATTGCGAAAAGGGCTTCGATTACGAATGTTCCTGTTAATACAGATGCAACTGTCGGTCCCATAATGGTAATGATCGGTGTGATCGCATTACGGATCTGATGTTTAACTGTAATTCGGAAATCCGATAAACCTTTCGCACGTGCTGTCTTTGTATAATCTGAAGATACAACTTCCAGCATACTGGAACGCATCAGACGGGAAATGGATGCCAGTGTATAGAATCCAACCGCGATTGACGGTAAAATTGTGTGCTTAAAGCTTGTGTACTGCGCAACCGGAAGAATCTGCCATTTGATTCCGAAGAAATACTGAAGTACAGATCCCATGATGAAGTCAGGAATCGATGTACCAATGATCGCAATCAAAATACAGACGAAGTCCAGTTTCTTTCCTCGATTCAGTGCTGCTACAATTCCAAGGATCAGTCCGAAGAACAGTGCAAAGCACAGTGAACGGATTCCCAGGTCTGCTGAGTATGGGAATGAGTCAGCAATAATACGGTTAACTGTCTGACTTTCATACTTCATAGAATACCCCAGATCACCATGAAGCACATTCTTCATATAAGTTATATACTGCTCTGCAAGCGGTTTATCCAAACCATAGTAAGCTTCCAGATTCGCTTTGATCTCCGGTGTCATCTTGTCACTTGAGAACGGATCTCCCGGCATCAGACGAACCAGGACGAATACAACACTTGTAAGTACCAAAAGTGTTACGATGGCTAATGCAACTCGTTTAGCTATATATTTTGCCATTCTTTTGTCTCCCTTCATTTTTCTTTATTTGATAGCTTTGATTATTTCACATACTTCCTATTGGCTGATACATACCAAATCTACCCCTCAAAATAAGCAAAACCCTCAAATAAGCAGCCGGTGCGGACCAGTAAGTCCGCGCCGACCGCAAGGTATGTTACCATCCAACTGTATTATTCGCTGATGTCTGCATATACCAGATCGAAGTCATATCCGACAAAGTATACATTGAAGTTAGAAATCTTCGGATTGATCAGATACTGGTCTCTACGTAACTGAAGCGGTACAAGAGCGGAATCTTCTTCAAGGAAGATCTTTTCTGCCTGGAACAGCATATCCTGTCTTGTCTTAGCATCTGTCTCTGTCTGAGAATCTTTAAGAAGCTTATCATATTCAGCGTTCGCATATCCAGAGTGGTTATACTGACTATCGCTGATCCACAGTTCCAGATAAGAGTATGCGTCAGAGTAGTCCGGAACCCATCCTGTTACTACCATATCGTAATCTTTTTCAGTTTCCATCTGAAGTCTCTGTTTGTAAGTTACCTGGTTGATTTCTACTTTAATACCAAGGTTCTTCTGATACTGTTCCTGAAGAACTTCAGCCTGCTTCTTAGCACCATCTGTATCAGTTGTAAGAAGAGTAATCTTGATGTCTGCCGGATTAGAAACGCCCATTTCTTTCATTGCTGCATCCAGATATTCTTTTGCTTTATCATTATCATTTTCTGCCGGGAATGGTGTATATGGATAAGCTTCGCCGTATGTCTGGTCATCTGCCGCCTGCACGTTTGGAAGTACAAGTCTCTGTGCAACGTCATATACGTCATTGTTAACCAGCTTGTTGTATTCTGTTCTGTTGATTGCATAGTTCAAAGCAAATCTCAAGTTCTTGTTAGCAAGCGGTCTGTCTTCTGACATGTTGAGCATGATGTAATCATCTGCACCTGTATAGTAGAATTCAGTATTTTCTGTATACTGATCTGTCATTTCAGTAGGTACAATTGTGATATCAACTTCGCCCTGTTCCCACATAGCAACCGCTGTCTTAGCATCTGCAACTGTCTTTACGCAGATTTCATCAAGCTTGATGCTGTCTGCATCCCAGTAATTTTCATTCTTAGAAAGGATCATTTCATCGCCGTGTTTCCACTCTGTCATCTTGAACGGTCCGTTATAAACAGATTTTTCCGGATCAGCTGCATATTCTTTTCCGTATTTTTCTACATAATCTTTTCTTGTAGGACCGAATGTTGCCATAGCAGCCATACTAAGGAAGTATGTAGCCGGATGTGCAAGTTCGATAACAACTGTCTTGTCATCTGGTGCAGATACGCCAAGTTCATCGACAGGTACAGAACCTTTATTTACTTCTGCACCGTTTTTGAGGATATATCCGATGAATGCGTAATCGCTTGCCATTTCTGGATCCATAAGTCTCTGGATACCATAAACATAATCGCCTGCTTTTACATCTTCTCCGTCAGACCATTTCAGTCCATCACGAAGGTGGAATGTATAAGTAAGTCCATCATCTGAAATATCCCAGCTTTCAGCTGCATCTGGTTTGACTTCGCCTTCCACGTTACGTGTCAGCATCGCATAGGTGCAGATTTCTGCTGTTGCACATGAGATAGAGTTACTGTTCTGTGGATCCATAGAAGGAAGGTCTTCACGAAGTGTGTAAGTAATTCTCTTCTTTCCTGATGAAGCACTGCTGTCATCTTTCTTGGAATCTTTGGATCCCGGTGTACCACAGCCAGCAAACATTGTTACTGTCATTGCTGTAGCAAGTAAAGCTGCTAATAATTTCTTTTTCATAAATGTTGTCCTCCTTTTTCATTTATAATTCTATTAGCTCATGTGTAGCACTGATCAGGTTTTCATATCCGTCTTTTGTGATGATGCCCTGATCCTCAAGTCTGACACCACCCCAACCCGGAATATAAAGTCCTGGTTCTACTGTCATTATGCTGTTCTCCTGTAAGATATTCTCACAGTTCAGTCCGATATTCGGAAGTTCATGGACGAACAGCCCAACTCCATGACCGATTCCTGTATAATTATACGGAAGGTATTCTGTATCTTTGATTGCTTCAAGCGAAGCTTCATAGCAGGAAGTTCCTGTCACACCGGCTCTTACAGATGCTTCTGTATCTTCTGTCATACGACGGCAGAGATCATAAACTTCTCTCTGTTTGGCGTCTGCCTTGCCGACAACTACTGTTCTTGTCATATCTGAAAGATAACCTTTGTACTGGCATCCATAATCCATCAATACGAAATCACCGTATTCGATTGGCTTACTGTCCGGAATCCCGTGAAGCAGAGAGCTCTTTGCTCCTGAAATAACGATTCCACCGTACGGTTTGGTATCTGCACCTTCCATTACCATGTAATGTGCAAGTCTGGATGCGATTTCTTTTTCTGTCACACCCGGACGGATGTCTTTTATAATTTTTTCAAATGCTCTGGATGCGATATCGCAGGCAACGGTAAGGTTCTTGATCTCTTCCGGCGTCTTGATCGCGCGGAAGCCTTCGATTACGTTCAGCGTCGGAACCATCTCAGCACTGAGTTCAGCCTGCATAGAGTTCCATTTTTCAAATGTCAGATGATCCTGTTCAAATCCAATTGTTTTAACTCCATCTTTGTCTGCGCAATATGCAACAGCTTTCCCCATGCTGTAGCCAAAATTGATTCGCCAGTTTACAAGTTCGTAATCCGGACATTCATAAGATGCCTGCTCTGTGTATCTTGCATCAGTGATAAAATACTGATTCGCCTTTGTGATAAAAAGGAATGAGTCTTCCCCCGTAAATCCGCTGATACAACGTACATTCGCCGGCTTTGCAATATAAAACGCATCCAGTCTTTCTTTTTCCATGTACTCTCGCAATTGAGTTAATCTGTCCATTTTTGTTCTCCTCTCATGTACTTTTGTTCTTCTGATACGGTATATTTACCAGATATGTCCGTCCCTCTGCGACAATGTAATACTTTACTAGACCGCAGTCTAGTAGTGTAAACAAAAGAACGCCATGATTTGCATCATGACGTCCTTGTCTTCTTTCAAAGGTCATAGTTTCACGCTATGACGTCTATGTTTAATTATTAGATTGTCCGTATTGTATGTATAAAATCAGTCTTTATACACTTTCGTAAATAACACTGTCTTCAGAGTTGCGTGAATTTCGAAGAAACCCCGTTTTAACAGTTCAATTTTGTAAATTCACTTAGATGAATATTTATTCATATGTGTAATTTTCCTTATTATAGAACCATACTCTAAGATTGTCAAGAGGAATGCTATTTATTTCACAATTTTATTTTCATTCCTTTCAAACCGTCTTGGTACATCCCGGTGATATACCCATATACTGACACAAGGTTCTTTTCCGGGATTGGAAATACTATGACGCTCTCTGCTCTTTATATATACACTGTCTCCCGGATGTAAACTGCAAATTTTTCCTTCCACCTCTACATTCAGAGTTCCTTTTATCACCATACACATTTCCGAAAAGACATGACGATATTCTTCTTTTTTCGCAGATTCTCCCGGTTCAATCGTAATATATTCAAAAATCGATTCTCCCTGACCAAAGTCTGCAACCTCAACCGTCATATTTTCTTCCGGATAAAGATGCTTACTCATTTCTTCTCTGTGTATAACCGTCTTTCCCGGCATTTCCCCTTCCAGTGCATACTGTATATCAATATCCAGTGCTTCACAAATTCGCGCAAGACTGTCCACATTCGGAGATGTCTTATTCTGTTCCAGCATACTCAGATAGCCCGCTGAAAGTCCTGTATATTCTCCCAAAACCCGGATTGTCATCATTTTCTTTTTTCTGCATTCTCTGATCCGTTCACCAATATGAGCTAAATCCAGCATATCACACCCCCTGATTTTCGATTGATTATTTATATGCTACTGTATTTTTTCATATTTTGCAACCCTTTATTTTTGTAAAGTGTTAAAGAATCGGAATTATTTTTCAAATATTTTTGTTTTTCATGTCTTTAAAGCAAGAAAAGCAGACACGCCATTCAACGTATCTGCCTCTCTTAGCATATAAAGCCTATTCTTCAACTGTAACTGTTTCGTCAGCATTTTCTTCGGTTTCAACAGTTTCTGCTGTCTCTGCCGATACTTCAGACTCAGTATCATCATCCATATCAAAATCATCAAAACTGATTTCGTCATCCATATCCATACCAAGACCTGTATCAAGTTTAACGTCACGGTATTTTCTCATACCTGTTCCTGCCGGAATCAGTTTACCGATAATGACGTTCTCTTTCAGACCGATCAGGTGGTCAACCTTACCTTTGATAGCAGCCTCAGTCAGAACCTTGGTTGTCTCCTGGAAGGATGCAGCTGACAGGAAGGAATCTGTTGCCAGGGATGCCTTGGTAATACCAAGCATG
>ENA-ORTB01003972-ORTB01003972.1-human-gut-metagenome-genome-assembly--contig:-NODE-3972-length-10820-cov-9.196935_pt1 | contig 10820 bp, 10 predicted proteins | sample MGYA00241905_ERZ509174 | MGnify/ENA primary metagenome ERZ509174 (study PRJEB26280, sample SAMEA2338851) | human gut metagenome | biome: human gut; feature: human-associated habitat; material: faeces...
GTCTATGCCGGTATAGACATGCTTGAAGGGATTTCGTTGAACAACAAGCCCTTCACTCACGGCCCGGTTATAAATGGCCCTGAGGTTACGCATATAATACGAACTGGTATTCGGACAGACACCGGTTCCTTTGAGCCAGCTTTCATAGGTTATCATCTGATTGGAATCCATTTCATCCAATGGGATATCGCCCCGGTGTCCCCGAAACCGCTCAAAACTGTTCAAGGCATTCTGATAGGTGCCGGCTGTGCGTACCTTACCTATCTGCCTCAATTCTACCAGCAGTTCTTTTCCATATAAAAGGAAAGTGCAATTCCCTTCAGGAGCAGTGTAAAGTTCTATTATACGGTCCACAGTGAAAGGGGTGTCTTCCTGATTCAATCGGTTGATGCATTTCTTTATTCGGAAAAGGTCTTTATCAATTTGATTTTTTAATGCAGCAAGATAGCTTTTTCGGCCTTCTCCACTTCCTGCCGAGACATTGATTTCACCGGAAGCAGAAATCCACTCACTTGGAAACAGTTTGTAACCGGTGCGGATATGCCGTACTTTACAATGATGAATTATTTGATAATGAACCGTTCCCTCTTTAAGGATAACGGATGAAGGAGTGAATTTTACTTTTACACTAGTCATAAATAATCAATTATTAGTTTAACATATGGAATAAAAACAGGAAGTAATTCAAAAAACTTCAAGCTGTTATGTATATCTCCAGCTAAACTATTCTTGATTGATAAAAGACGCTTTAATTATTTTTATCTAAAGCATTGTATTGAGTAATATGACATAATAAGTAGATGTTGAAAATTAGTTTATACTATTCTTAAGAATTAGTTATACTTAAAATCACGTTATTGCACCGCATCTGCTCGCCCTGCACTCAGTCACATAGCTGAGTACAGAACAAGCAGCTACAGTACAATAACGAAATTTTAATGTATAACTAATTTCCAACATCTACTTATGATAAAGTAAAAGACCGCGTTCTGTATATTGCGTGAAGACTTGAAACGGAGTGTCAGAGCCAATGCAAAGAATATCTTGCCATATAGAAAATGGAAAACTCAAAATGGAGAGGCTGTTTCCTGAACTCTTTCCATTCAAGCGAAAGAATTTATAACTGTTGACCTGTCTATATGATTATCGAATTCACTTTCATCGTGTCCAGATTCAGGTACAATCCGTTATGCTCGATTACTCCGTTTCGGAACATTTTCCATAGGATGCCGCATCCGAGTTGTGCCAGTGTGGAGTTGATGAACAGGTCCTGTTTTTCCAACGCTTCAGCCAACGAACAGCTCGGACCGGAATCGGTTTCCTTCACTCTCGTGTATTTCACCATGCGGGTGATGACTTTCAGCGAATTGACGGTCTCATAGAGTTTGGACGCCGGCTGTTTGATTTTCTTCGGTACGGTACCCAGCACGACTTGCCCCGTGGTCTGCGTGTTTCCGAAATCCATCCAGTACAAGGGGGTCTCGTAAGTGCAGTATGTCGGTTGCGGCAAAGCCTTCAACAGATTCCACAAGTCAATCCGTGACTTGATGTTGTCGGTACAGGTAATCGTGATATTGGCCAGGTTGTCCCGTCTGGTATCCTTCAATACTGCCGGATAGATGTCCGCTTGCGCCTTCCAGTCATTCCCGAAAAAGTTGTTTATCCGGGTGACGAGGCATTGTGCCTTGTTCTGTCCCAGGTCGGACGGTCCGAAAAGCTGGCGACCGATGTTGGCTTCCGTCACGGTGTCAGGGTCGTACAGTGTAACAAACAGTCCCGGGTGTCCGAGTCCCCTCAGAGCTGTGTCAAGACGTGCCAGGCAGGTGAGTACCTGCGACCCGGTTCCTCCCGCTCCGATCAGGTTTACCGTTACCGGATGCTGCGGACTCATCAGGTAACTGTCGGTATAATGTACTCTTTTCATGTCAGTATGTCTTTAAGTTTCATATTGTTCAACGGTTTCAACTCTTTGAGGTCGAATGGTTTGTTCCTGGCCGCTTTCGTTACTAGCACAAGGTTCGACCGGGTCGGATTTCCGTTGCCTCCCAAGTGCGAAAACTCCGTCAGCCAGAATTTCTTTTCCCAGTATTGCAGCAGGCTTTCGTATGTCAGGTCCTTGGGCAAGTCTATATTGGCAGAACCCAGGCATACACTGGAGCCGGTCACATTAAAGAACGGCGCGGCATATAGCGGCGTGTCCTTGCCGGGCATGTCACCCTTGTAGGCATATATCCTCATTCCGTGTTCTCCCGCCTCATAAACGACTCCCGGCAGGTTGTATTCCGCATTCTCTATTTCAAGTCCCGGACTGAAGAACATCATCCGTTTATGCGGGGGATTGTACCATACATACCGCTCGCTGCCCTTGCGTGAATCGCAATAGATCAGGTTGGACGGTACTTTTCCGTAAGGCGTGCTGCTATGCCTTTCCGAATATCCCTTTACAAGCTCGTTCATGAATTCCTGCGTTATAGGCCTGCCTTCCGCCATGTTTCCACGATCGTTTATGTCCCGTATCTCCAGAAAAAAATTCTTGTCATCCTCTGAGGCGTAGGCTATCAGTGCCGCCTTGGGGATAAGCTGGGTCTTCAAAGTTCTTGTAAGTTCGTTTGTCTCCATCATAGTGTTCAAATTATTATGTTGATGAATTTGTCCGCCCATTTGAAAAAGCGTTCCGGGTAGTCATCCATGCGGAACAGCTCTCCCGTTTCGGGAGACAGGGCGAGTGTCGTGACCGGTATGATGTCGTAGGTCTCCCTACTGTGGGAATTGTAACAATTCACGAGATAGTCCGTCACCATATCGTAACTGTCATAGATTACACGTATCTGTTGGTAGAGGTACATGGGGTGGAACTCCGGTTCCTCCTCATAAAAAGGATCGTAGCAGTATTCCATGATGCCGCGTTTCGGTGACAGGAATTGTAACCCCTCCTTCATGGCGGAAACCAGCGATCGTTCGTAGTCGTTCCGGGCTTTATACCTGTCAAGTGCCTTCGGCAGGTTCTTGTAGTAGCACTTGCGTTCCACCCTTTGGAGCAGCCTCTTTATTCTGCCGTTCTCGTAGGAGTGCAGGAGCCTCAGCCGTTTTTTCCTTTCCTCCGGGGCCTCTTCCGGTACTTCCTCTGAAATCCAGGTCAGGACATATTCCGTGTCGTCCTCGTCCAGAACGGTCTGTATTCCGTTTGCCTTCATCAATTCATGGATGAACGTGATGGAGATACGCCTCAATTCCGGTCCGAGAGCCTCCACGAATTTCATCGGGAAATAATACAGTGTCAGTTTTCCCCAATGATGGGCTTTCCAGAGCTTGAACAGCAACCGTCCGTCTTGCTCTTCGATATTGACGTTCAGCCCCTCACCGACAAGGGCATCCATCTCCTCGTGCAGCCTTGCGATCCCTTCCCCGAATGTCCGGCCCGGGGTATGTACCGCCTCCTTCTCCATCAGATAGGCATATCTGAAGAAGGAGTCACGCAGGAACCTGTAGTTGTCCCGCGTGATGAGATTATGCCTTTTCCCGTCGGAATCTTCCACGACAAGACTCGGCAAAGGTTTTGGCTGAAACGTGGCGTTCAGAAAAGAGGAACGGCACCCCCCGGTGCCGTAATCCTTTCTTTCCTGTCCGTACCGTAACGGATATTGCGTACGGTCTGTCCGATGATGAGCCTTGCAAGCCGTTCCACCTGCTGTTCGTCCAATGGTACACATGATTTCTTCTGTTTTTTATTGTCCTTTCCCATTACTTTTATCCTTTTGTCCCGATGGTAGTTTTGAATTCATACACCGCCTTGTCTTCCTTGATGACCGGCCCGTGCACCGTTGCCGTGGTCAGTTCCGGATAGAAGTTCGAGTAGTAGTTCATGACCATTTCGGGGCTGTCCGACGTGTTCGGGTCATCGAGTGTGACCATCCCGTTGCCTTTCTTGAATGTGAATGAACGTGTCATTCCCTTGATTTCTAATGCCATAATATTAAATGCTTTGATAATGTGAAACATTGGGTTCTAACATGGATTGCGGAAAATCGGGATATTCCTCATAATCTTCCGGGCGGTAGGTAGGGACTTCCTGTCCCCTCTGATAGTACGGATAGAGGTCTTCGGGATTTTGCTCCTGTTCCTGCCGGTATGAAATCTGTTGTTCCGCGTATGCAGGCTGTGGAGGGAGCTGGCGGCTCATCGGCCGTTGTCCGGCGTATTGCGGCTGTGGGGGAGCCTGATGCGGTGCCGGCCTTTGCGCAGGCTGCTGTGGCGGCCACATTGCCTGCTGCTGCCCGTCAGGAATTTGTCCGCCCGCCGGTCCTGATGCCTGGGATTGCGGTGGACAGTGCGGTGCAGGCTGCAACTGTTGTGCCGTTGCTGCCGGTGGTTGTGACCGAAGCTGTTGCGGTGCAAGCGGTTCTTCCATCAGCTCGAACAGGCTTCCCCGGTTCATGGCCTTTTTCTGCTGCTCCAGCATCTCGTCAATCTTCTTCTGGTCCTGCGGCTTGGCATAAAGTCGGGCCTGTCCGAGAGCCGTCACTGCATCCTTATGGTTTCCCGCGGCAATCAGTTCCTCAGCTTTCTTGAGATGCTTCTCGTACTTCTCCCGTTTCTCTTTCTCCTCTTTCGTCTCCTTGGCCTTTGCATCCTTCGCCGCCTTGCTCTCGGAAGCGGCCTTTTCCGTCTGTGCCTCGAACTGCGCCATGTTGGTGATCAGTCCCGTGGCTTTCTGCACCGGCCGGGCGACGGCTTGCAGGAATCCGGTATCCAGTTCCTGCGGAACTCCCTTGAGGGTCAACGGGATAATGTGGTTCTGGGCTTCGTCTTTCAGCCCGTTTGACTTCGGCAGTACGGATACCGCCATTTGTCCGTTCGCTTTACGGATGACGAGTGTCAGGTCGACTCCTTCTGTCATCATCTGGTTGATTGCTGTAAAAAACATAATTATATGGATTAAAGTGTGAATAACCGTATTCTTTCTATCTGTTGAAGAACTCCGCCAGCAGCCTGTTCCGGTCAGGATGACTGCTTATCTCCAGTATCGGGTCCAGCAGTGTGGAGATGTGTACGGGTCCGCCCTTTTCCCGTGGAGGGAATTTGACGGTCGGTTCCGGGACATGGTACTTTCTTCTTGCCGGTATCGGCATTGGTATCTGTACCGGTGCCGTCGGCGGTCTTGAGATGATTGCTTGATTCATGACTTTATCATTTTAATTGTGGATACTCGGGCTTTGGCAGCCCGTTGAACTACATGGGCTTTACGGCAGACGCTTCCGGAAAGGCAAGGCTTTCGGGAAAAATACCGCAAGCCCTCCGGGCGAGGATGATTTTTCCGCGAAACCCGAAGGGTCCCGGCCTTGCCGTCCGAAAAGAAGCGTTTGCCAACTTTGCCCTGTAGTTCCCGGTCTGCCAATGGCTGTATATGCCTCTCTTTCCTTTCCTTTCCGTCCCTGATCCCGTCATCCTTGTCTTCATAAAGTATGGGATACCAAAAGAGCCGTCCGTTGGGACAGCCCTGTCCTGCAAGGTGTTGCAGTGGTTTATATGCCGCATTTGTTTCATTTCCCGATATTGTATGCCGGTGGAATCAGAATACCAGGCAGCTGAGGATGCAGAAAAGTATCGCCGCCGCTACCAGAAGGCAGGCGATTTTATAGAGGAACCTGAAGAATCCCCTGAAACAGACGATGGCGACTGCCGCCCATACCGGTGAAATCCCTCTTGAATAAAGATAACTGAACATTATGAAGGCTGCGGCGGCCAGTGCCATTCTTTTTATCCATTTGCCGGTTCTCGGTTTTTCGATACATTCCTTTGCTTTCATGATCATTTGCTATTAAAAGGTGAAACATGTCATTTCCAATTTCAGGGGCCAGGATGCGGACCGCCTCCACAGGCAAGGTTTTCGGGGAAAATACCGGAGCAGGGCGAGGATGATTTTCCCCCGAAACCTGCAAGGCCCGACCTTGCAGGTGGAAACGGGCGGTTCCGCTACCTTTGCCTCGGAATTGGAATGACGGTATCATTTACCTTTCCCGCCCTTGGATTTTGGAAAAGAAAGTTTCAGGTTAAAACTTTCGTCAAAAATGATTGCCGCATCGAAAGACACCCCTTTCTTGCCCTTGAAACCCTTGATCAGTCGGGTGGAACCGGAAGAGAAAAGCTGTTCGAGATGCTGGTCCGTCAGTTCCTTGTTCAGAAAACGGCGGAACACCAGCAGTCCGCATCCTTCACGGTCGCATTTCGCGACTTTGGACTTCACCACCACGTTGCCGGTCTTGCACTTGGGGCAGGCAAGGACGCATGATGACGGCTCCGGAAATTTGAGACGCAGTATCTCGCCGGTCACTTTTCCCGTGTATTCCCTGATGGAGAGCATGAAGCTTTCCGGATCGAGGGTACGCCCCTCTATCTGTTCCAGTGCCTTTTCCCATGTGCCGGTCAGCTTCGCGTCAGCCACCATCATGTCCTTTACCGATTCATAGAGATAAAGCCCCTTTTCCGTCGGACGGATACTCTTGCCGGAACGCTCGATGTAGTCACGTTTGAGCAGGGTCGTGATGATGGCGGCACGGGTGGCAGGCGTACCGATACCCGTATCCTTCACCGCTTCGCGTGCCTGTCCGTCAGTGATTTCCTTGCCGCAGTTCTCCATAGCCGTGAGCAGGGTGGCTTCCGTATAAAGAGGTTTGGGCAATGTCTTTTTCTGTGACAGTCCATGTCCCATGACCGGTATTTCCTCACCCTCTGTAAAAGATGCTGTGCCTTCGTCTCTTTCCGGCTCGTCCTTTTCCCGGTCCTCCTTTCGGGAGAACACCGCCCGCCAGCCCGGATTGGCGATAACAGTGGAACGGGAGTGGAAGTCCAGTCCCCCGCATACGCACTCCATGAGCAGCAGTTCTTTCTCGCAAGGGGGAGAGAAGGCTTCCAGCATCCTGCCGGCTATCAGAGTATAAACCATGGATTCCGCTTCGGACAATCCCTCAGGGACGATACCGGTGATAATCAGCGCATGGTGGTCGGTCACTTTTGCGGCATCCACGCTTCGTGTATTCAGGGCGGAAAGGTCTAAGCTCCTTCTGTACTCACGAAACTCCGGCATGGCTGTTATCTTTTCCAACAATACCGGAATGTGCGCCATGACATCCTGCGGAATATACCTGCTGCCTGTCCTCGGATATGAAACCAGTTTTTTTTCGTACAGGGACTGTGTGATGGCAAGGGTCTTGTCTACCGGAAGGTCGTAATGAATGTTACAGTCCTTCTGGAGGGCTGTCAGGTCGTAGAGAAGCGGGGGCTGTTGGAATGCCCTCTTGCGTTCCGCCTTGGTGACTGCCGCAACGGATTCGGAAGATATTTTTCGGTATGCCGCCTCTGCCGCTTTCTTGTCCCTGAACTCCTTCGGGTGGATGAACTGCCGGTGCGCCTCTCCCTGCTTCAGCGTGATGTGCAGCTGCCAATAGGGAGTGGAAATGAAGTTGCGGTTCTCCTTGAAGCGTGCGCATATCATGGCGAGTGTAGGGGTCTGTACCCTTCCGATGGAGTTGTTTGCCGATCCGGAGGCTATCGCCAACGCGCGGCTGGCATTCATGCCCACCAACCAGTCCGCCTTTGCCCTGCTGTCCGCTGCGGCATAGAGGCTGTCATAATCGTTTCCGTCCTTGAGGTTTGCCATGCCTTTGCGGATGGCCTCGTCCGTGAGCGAGGAGATCCACAAGCGTTGGAACGGCTTGGTATAACCCAGATAGGCATATATCCACCGGAAGATAAGTTCCCCTTCACGGCCTGCATCCGTTGCCACGATGATGTCGTCGCACTTGGAGAACACCTCGTCGATGACCTTCAACTGCCGGGAGGCGGCAATGTCCGTCACCATCCCCCTGTCCGTCCTGATTTGTCTGGATACCAGCCGGAACGGGTCCGGTATCATCGGGAGGTCTTCGGCAACAGCCTTTGTGTAGCCGTATGTGTCGGGCAGTGCCAGCGACACGAGGTGTCCAGACGCCCATGTGACCATGTACCCGTTGCCTGTACAGTAGCCGTCCTTTTTTTCCGTTGCGCCGACCACACGGGCTATGTCCATACCCACACTCTGTTTTTCTGCTATGATTGCTTTCATGTTAGGATAAAATTTAAGCCGTTCCCCGTGACCGGAACCGGAAAACAGGAAACGGCGGTTTGACATTTTTTAATTTTAACTCGTCGGATTGACCGGTAACGTGCCGCTATGCCGACGGCTTGACACCGAGGATCTCAATCAGCGGCCCGCCGTCCTTGCGTACCAGTTGCAGGGTGGCGTCCATCACCACGTCCACGCCGAGGAGCACGAGGCTGAGCGGCATCACTTTCGTTTTCTCTCCCCTAAGCAACGTGTCAAGTTCTCCCGACATTTCCAGTTCGTCCTTCAATATGCCGATGCCTGCCAGCTCGTCCCAGTTCACATCTTCCGCCTTGAAAGGCGTGGTGTTTCCATTGTTCATTTCCATATTTCCGATTTTTTTAGGATTCCACATTCGTTTGATTCACGCATCATGCGATACTTGCGCCTTTGGATTTCCGGCTGCTTTGTTCCTGGCCCTGCTTCTGTACGTTTGCCACCACGTTGCGCTGCGAGGCATCACGCTTGCGGTCCGGATTCTCGTTGTAGAAGTCCAGTCTGCCCTGGTTGAAGTTCGCCTTGACATATTGGGAGATGGTCTTGCCGTCGTAGCCCTTGATGCCCTCTACCAGTACTGCTTTGCCGCTCTGGAGGTCGGCTCGCTGTTTCCGGCTCAGCTCCACGTCCCATACCTTGTCGGGGACCTTGAACTGCTCGCGCTGCTCGAACCCGTCCGGCGTGCGTGAGTAGCTGAGTCTTCCCGTTTCCAGGTCGGCTTTGATGAATGACGAAAACTCCTCGCCCTTGCGGTTCACCATGTCATTTAGGAAGATAGCTTTTCCCTCCCGCAGTTGCTGCTGTTCCTCGGCAGTGATTTTCACGCCGTTGATTTCATTCGGGATATAGATTTCGCGTGCGCCTTCCGGGGAATCCGGGTTGTAACGGGTATATGCCGGCCGTCCGGTAGCCTCGTCCAGCTTGACATACGAGGAGAATACCTCCCCGTCCTTGCGCTGCATGCCCTCCACGAAGATGGCCTTGCCAGCATTCAGGTCTTCAATCTGCTTCTGGGTAAGTTCCACGCCGCCCAACTTCTGGCGGTTGAAGAGCTTGTCGTTCTCGAAGATGTATTCGATGCCCCTGCGTTCGGCATTGATTTGTATGTGGGCGTCGAACTCGTTGCCTGACTTGGCGATCATGCCCTCTACGTAAATTTTCTTTCCCTCGCGCAGGTCATTCTGTTCCTGTTCGGTCAGTTTCACCCCACTGATTTCATTGGGAATGAACACATTCTCTGCCTTCATGGCCACAATCTCGTTGGTGAGCTTGTCGATGCTGACGAAAGAGGGGATGTATTCGCCGTTGCGCCCTTTCAGTTCCACGACACGTCCCATGTTGCCCGTTTCAAGCAGGTTCTTCTTGTCCTCCTCGGAGAAGATGTGCCCGAAATACGGACGGTCAAGTTCGGGTTTCTGCCGGATTCCGTGGATGCCGAGGACAATCGGTCCGCCGACAGACTGCTGGAACGACAGGCGTGCGTCGGTACGCAATACGGCGGAGCCGAAGTTCATGCTGATGGGCACGACCTGGTTGGTCTTGTAGCCACGGAGCATCTGTTCGAGCAGTCCGCGTTCCTGAAGGTATTCACGGGAGATTCCGAAATTCTTTAGCTGTTCCCAGTTGATCATGGACTCGTTGTAACGGTACTGGGGGGACTGGGTCTGCGGCTGGCTGTCGGCTGCGGCAGCCTGCTGCTGGGTTTCATTTTTCTTTGCCATTTCTTCTTGATTTTTTTGGTTGATACTTTGGTTTTCCTTGTTGCGCGGAACAATCTCGTACTGCTTGAGAAATTCCTCCACGGCTTTTGTCTTTTTTCCTGCGGCGATGTCCTCGATGGCCTGCTGCACGGCAGGGTCGTCCAGCCTGTCTTCCTTGACGGAGAGGATTCCGAAACGTGTCGGGTCTTTCAGCTGGCTCCAGAAGTTCTTGATGAAGTTCTCGAAGGCGTCTGCATAGCGGTCAATCTTCAGGAAGGAGTTCCGGTTCTGCCTGTCGGCGGCTACTGTGTTGAATTTTCCGTCCTGTCCGATTTGCGACACCGCTTCCAGAATCAGTTCCATCTTGTCGAGGATGAACACGATGTCACTCATCTGCTCGTTTTCGGAGACCTGCGGTTTCGGGGGGTCTTCCCTTGCATTTTTCTTTGCCATAATTTTTGATTTTTAGTGTTGATAACTCATGTTGTCACCGCAAATATATAGGAGAAAAGTTGATAAATAATTGATTTGCAATGTGTTAGGACACACATTACATCTTGTGTCATCACATTACACCGCAGGCCGGAGAAAACGGAGTGAAAAAACGGGGTAAAACGGCAGGAAAAGGAGAAAAAACAAAAGGCGGCAAAGGAAAGGGAAAAGGCTGGAACAGGCCGGACATGCACGGGCGTGGTGGTACGCACTACCGCACGGAAGAAAAGGAAAAACTGTAATTATGCAGAGTTGGGAGCGAGCTGCTTTTGTCCCCCTTGATGTGTCCTTTTGTGACAGGATGCGGATTTCCGTTTAGTGGAATAACCGGATGGCGTAATCCATTGGGATGGCATACGGGAGCATGGTTCTCCCGCCGGATTCTTTTTTATGTTGACCTGTATCTATGCGTCGTAGGTCGCTTCGCTTGCTAAGTCCCGGTACTTTCCCCAACTCGGACGGCAATACCGGAGCGTTTTTTCGGGCGGAAA
>ENA-ORTB01003974-ORTB01003974.1-human-gut-metagenome-genome-assembly--contig:-NODE-3974-length-10809-cov-2.784917_pt1 | contig 10809 bp, 6 predicted proteins | sample MGYA00241905_ERZ509174 | MGnify/ENA primary metagenome ERZ509174 (study PRJEB26280, sample SAMEA2338851) | human gut metagenome | biome: human gut; feature: human-associated habitat; material: faeces...
TGTCTGTGAAGCGTGAGTGCGAGAGTGTAAGCGAATATATGGCACAGATGAAAGCAGCACTTGATAATGTAGTTATTTCCGTAGACAATACGATTAAGGTTGCAGATCAGGCATTCCCTGAGATCAGCAACAATTAGTCCGATTCAGAAAGCAGTATAGACGGGGCTGTCGCACATTGCGTGTGACAGCCTTATTAGATACCGAGGCTTTACGATACGATAAGGGGGCGAGTGGCATGGTAATTGAAAACAAATACCTCAGAAAAGCGATTGAAAAGACAAAATATATTGTGCTTGTAAAACGATATATTATCGATATGCCGGGTTCCAGTCTGGTATATGTTTCACCGAACGCATCCGAGATTGGTATGAATGTCGAGATGCTGAACAAAGGAATGAAATTGTCCGAGGATTATATCTATCCGTCGGATCGTGAGATGGTAATGAAGACCATTCATAATGCGATTGACAATCGTGTTCAGGATTACGTGCACGAATATCGTATGGTTGGAGACGATGGGGTGCTTCGACAGGTGCGGGTCAATATCTGTATCGAAGTTGTGTCAGAAGAAGAAAATACATATGAAGTAGAGTTTTATATCCGCGATATCTCTGCGGAGAAGGAAGAAGAAAAACAGGCGGAGGAATTCCTAGAAAAAAAAGAACCGGGAGTCTTACAGGATAGAAGATACGAGATCGTTGATACGGGACGGTTCGATTATCCATTCAGTGTACACGAACTGACCCGGACGGAGGAAGGCTTTTCTTACTCTGGAAATACAAAGTTCTGCCGAAACAAAGAAGAAGTGGATGCCTGGATAGAAGAACAGCAGGAAATACCCAGAAAGATGGAGGCAGCGATCGAAAGCAGTGAAGATTATGAGGATGCTGCGGTGTCTTTTGTTACAACAGTAGACCCAGAGGGAAACAGACAGCCGGCATACCGTTTACTGAAAAAAGGAAAGAACGGGGTAGAGCCGTATCCTTCAGAAGAGATGCTCTTTCATAGTATCGGGGAAGCAAAAGAATATATAAAAGATCATGCGGAAGAGATCAGGCAGATCTCCTATGATGAGATCATGGACTGGGCCGCGGAAATAAGACAAGATAAGATCACTGCTACAGAAGTCCAGGAAGAGATCCTCGATGCAGAGACGGTTGCTGTCACTCCTGCTTCAGAAGAGAACAGCCAGAACTATCATATTTTAAAAGGGGAATTGGAAACAGGGACAATCCGGGAAAAATGCTGGAAGAATATCCTTGCGATCGAAACGGTAAAACAGTTAGAAAAGGAACAACGGCAGGCAACAAAAGAGGAACAGAACATACTAGCAGATTATGTTGGATGGGGCGGGATCGCAGATGTTTTTGATGAGAAGAAACCACAGTGGCAGGAAGCAAGGGAGAGGATACAGACGGCATTGACTCTGGAAGAATACCGTTCGGCAGTAGGGTCTGTTTTAAATGCCCATTATACACAGCCGGTTCTCATTAAAGCCATGTATCAGGTATTGGCAGGCCTGGGATTTACAAAGGGACGGATATTAGAACCATCCTGTGGGACAGGGAATTTCTTCGGACTTCTTCCAGAAAGCATGAACAAGTCTACGTTATATGGTGTGGAGTTAGACCAGATGAGTGCAAAGATAGCTGGTTATCTTTATCCAGAAGTAAATATTGAGAATACGGGGTTCGAACGTACAGATTATCCAGATGGATATTTTGACATAGCTGTCGGAAATGTTCCCTTTGGGGATTACCGGGTAAATGACCCTGTTTATAACCGTCATGGATTTTTGATCCATGACTATTTTATTGCAAAGACACTGGATAAACTGCGTCCAGGTGGTGTTGCTGCATTTATCACAACAAAAGGGACGATGGATAAGGAAAATACCAAAGTAAGGCAATATCTTTTTAAGAGGGCAGAACTTCTGGGAGCAGTCCGGCTGCCAAACACTGCATTTAAAAACGCAGGGACAAAAGTAACTTCTGATATTTTGTTCCTGCAAAAAAGGGAAAAAGAAATAGCTGATCCAGAATGGATCTCTGTTACAGAGGATGCACAGGGGATCCCTGTAAATAGTTATTTTGCAGCACACCCGGAGATGATCCTGGGAACAATGAAAGAAATCTCAGGACCTTATGGGGTGGAGACTGCCTGCATAGAAAAAGAAGACGTTTCTTTAGAAATACAATTACAGGATGCCATAGCCAATATCATAGGACATATACCAGAAAGGATGCCGGAGGAACGTGCTGAAATTCAGTACGGGACCGAACCTGTAACAGATATGCCAGACAGGGAAGCGAACAGGATATACAGCTATGTCGTATCAGAAGCTGGGGATATTTATTATAAAAATGAATCGGGACTGGAGCAGCAAAGGGTCACAAAGACAACAAAAAGCCGTATCACCGGGATGGCTGCTATCCGGGACTGTGTCCGGGAACTGATCCGGCTGCAGGTAGAAGAAACAGAAAATACAGAAACAAAGATTCAGGCAGAGCAGAGAAAATTGAATACCCTGTATGATTCTTATACGGAAGAATGGGGACTTTTAAACAGCATAGCGAACAAGAGGGCTTTTTCGGAAGATTCCTCCTATCCTCTGTTATGTTCTCTTGAAAGATTAGATGAAGACGGGAATCTTGCCGGAAAAGCAGATATGTTCTCCAAACGTACTATCCGGCAAAAGGAAAGTATCACTCATGTCAATACTGCGAACGAAGCCCTTGCTGTGTCTATGACAGAACATGGAAAGGTTGACCTTCCCTTTATGTCGGGACTTTGTGGAAAGCCGGGGGAAAAGATAACAGAAGAACTGGCAGGAGTTATCTATAGAAATCCAGTAACACAGGAATGGGAGACAGCAGACAGTTATCTGTCAGGCAATGTACGGGAAAAACTTCGCATTGCAGAAAATTTTTTGGAAAGTACTCCAGAGTATAAAAGGAATGTAGAGGCATTAAAAAATGTGCAGCCAAAACGGCTAGAAGCATCAGAGATCGAAGTACGGCTGGGTTCTATGTGGATACCATTAGAAGTTTATGAGCAATTTATGATAGAGACATTTCAGCCGCCAAAATATATTGCCGCAAACCATACGATAAAGATACAGTATTCCTCTTACACAGGGGAATGGAATATTCAGGGGAAAAATATAGATGGGAGCATTTTAGCGACCAATACCTATGGGACGAAGAGAGCCAATGCATACCGTTTACTGGAAAATTCACTGAACCTTAAAAATATACAGATCTTTGATACCTATACTGACAGTGAGGGAAAGGAACACAGGGAATTAAATAAAAAAGAAACGATACTGGCAGGACAGAAGCAGGATATGATCAAAGAAAAATTTAAGGACTGGATATTCAAAGACAGGGAACGGCGGGAAATGCTGGTCACGATCTATAATGAAAGATTCAACTCCATCCGTCCAAGACAGTATGACGGAAGCCATTTGGAATTCCCCGGAATGAACCCGGAGATCACCTTAAAGCCACATCAGAAAAATGCCGTCGCACACCAATTATACGGTGATAATACCTTGCTCGCACACTGCGTGGGGGCAGGGAAGACCTTTGAAATGGCTGCCGCAGCAATGGAAGCAAAACGCATCGGGATTACCCATAAATCACTGTTTGTTGTACCAAACCACCTGACGGAACAGTGGGGTGCGGAATTCCTTACCTTGTATCCTGCTGCCAACATCCTTGTGGCAACAAAGAAAGATTTCCAGCCTGCAAACCGTAAAAAGTTCTGTGCAAGGATCGCAACAGGGGACTATGATGCTGTCATTATCGGCCACTCACAATATGAAAAAATCCCACTGTCAGCAGAACGGCAGCGTAATATTTTAGAAGAACAGATAGATGAGATCGAGATGGCAATCAGCCTGGCTAAAGAAGCACAGGGAGAAAATTATACGATCAAGCAGATGGTAAAGAGCAGAAAGAACTTGGAAGTCCGACTGGCAAAGTTAAATGATAAGAAAAAAGACGATGTGGTGACATTTGAGGAACTGGGCATTGACAGGCTGTTTGTGGACGAATCGCACGCATTTAAGAACCTTTTTTTATATACAAAAATGAGGAATGTAGCAGGTGTCGCACAAACAGAATCCCAGAAAGCGATGGATATGTACAATAAATGCCGTTATATGGATGAGATCACAGGAGGGAAAGGGATCACTTTTGCGACAGGGACTCCAGTCTCAAATAGTATGACAGAGCTGTATACTATCCAGAGATACCTGCAGTATGACCGCCTGCAGGAAATGGAACTGGGGATGTTTGATAACTGGGCCTCTACTTTTGGAGAGACAATCACAGCTCTTGAGTTATCTCCAGAGGGTAGCAGTTATCGCATGAAAACTCGTTTTGCAAACTTTTTTAACTTGCCGGAGTTAATGTCTGTTTTTCAGGAAGTGGCGGATATACAGACTGCAGATATGTTAAAACTTCCTGTGCCGGAAGCAGAATATGAAAATATTGTCCTGCCGGCAAGTGAACAGCAGAAAGAGATCCTGCAGTCCCTGGCAGAACGAGCAGAGTTGGTGCGGAATGGTGCGGTAGACCCAAGTGAAGACAACATGTTAAAGATAACAACGGATGGACGTAAACTTGCTTTAGACCAGAGGCTTCTCAATGATATGCTGCCGGATACAGAAAATAATAAGGTTTCTGCCTGTGCAGAGCGATGTTTTACGATCTGGGAAGAAACAAAAGGACAGAAGTCAGCACAGTTAGTATTCTGTGATTCTTCTACACCAAAGAAAGACGGAACCTTTAATGTATATGATGCCTTAAAAGAAAAACTGATGAAAAAGGGAATCCCGGAAGAAGAGATCGCATTTATCCATGATGCCAATACGGATGTACAAAAAGCAAGATTATTCTCTAAAGTGCGTTCCGGGCAGGTCCGTTTTTTACTTGGTTCCACGTCAAAAATGGGTGCTGGTACTAACGTCCAGGACAGACTGATCGCCCTCCATCATTTAGATGTACCCTGGAGGCCTGCTGATATTGAACAGCAGGAAGGACGTATCTTAAGACAGGGAAATAAAAATAAAAAAGTAAAGATATTCCGGTATATCACAGAAAATACATTTGACGCATACTCTTGGCAGCTTATAGAAAATAAACAGAAGTTCATCGGGCAGATCATGACATCCAAATCCCCTGTCCGTTCCTGCCAGGATGTCGATGAAGCAGCATTATCTTATGCGGAAGTCAAGGCACTTGCAACAGGTAATCCCAAGATAAAAGAAAAGATGGATTTAGATGTACAGGTGACAAAGTTAAAGATGCTGAAAGCCAATTATGAGAGCAACCTATTTCGACTGCAGGATGCTATTGCTGTGGAGTACCCGGAAAAGATAGCAAAATATGAAGAACTTACCACAGCATATGATACCGATATAAAACATATAGATACCGTCCTGAACACTCCTTTTTTGATGGAGATACATGGTGTTACCTATAATGATGAAAAAGCTGCGGGGGAAATGCTTGTACAGGCCTGTACACAGATGAAGAAAGCCCATGCCGATGCAGAAAATATCGGAAGTTTTTGGGGGTTTCAGATGAAGATCTCGTATTCTTTGTTTGACAACAGCTTTTATGTAAGACTGACGAGAGAAGCCTCTTTTATAGTTGAAGTTAAAAAAGATCCTGTACGAAACATCGAACGTATCCTTACCGCAATGAGAAACCTTCCCGGACAAAAAAAGACAGCAGAAGAACGGCTGGAAGATGCAAGACAGCAGCTTGTGCAGGCAAAAAAAGAAGTACAGAAACCATTTGAAAAAGAAGAAGAACTGAAGTTTATCCAGGCTCGTCTGGTCAAAGTAAATGCGGAATTAGATGTAGGATCAGACGAAGAGAAAATACAGAAAGATGGGAAGAATCGACAGGAGGAACAGAGAATATGCCTGTAATAAGAGTATCAAAAATGGGAAAATGTATCCAGAAATTAAGAGAAGAACGGGGGTGGAGCTTAGAAGAACTGGCAGGACGTATCCTGCTGTCACCAGAGGAATTAAAATGCATGGAAAATGGTATAAAAGAACCAGACAAGATGACCGTCACTTTGCTTGGTTATATCCTAAACGTGCATGCAGACAGCCTGTTAAATGGTGAGATTCACTGCCGGGTGTCCCAGACAGAATTAATGGAGCTTATGAAAGAGACCCATAGACTATCTGGAAGGGATACAAAAGGAGAATAAACAGATCGGAGTGGATATGGAAAAGATACAGGAAAAATATGGACTGCCAGGGAAGGATATGCCGGAAAGAGAACGTACAGAGAGGATGCAGAAGCAAGGGCATATCTTTACAAACAAAATACAGAAAGAATCTGTACCGAAGTTATTATAGAAAATGTGCTGAATTTCAGTACGGAACAGGAGGAGATACGCATGGAAGAAAAAAGCAGGGAAGTTGTCATGGCAATATCCAATGCAGCAAGGTATATGGACCCTTTTTTTAAATTATCAGCAATGGGGACTATCTTATTACTGCAGTATTTTGCCCGTATGGTCAAAGAACGAAAATTAAAAGAAACAGAATTTACTGACTTCCAGAAATTTTTAAGAATGACGGAAGGAAAATATGATATTATGAACGTCCCGGAAATCCCGGAGGAACAGTTGTCAGAAGAATTAAATACCCTCGGCATCCATTATATGATACTTCCTGATCTGGAAAAAAATGATGGAATGCTGCAGGTTGCTGTTTATCAGCCAGACAGGGAAAATTTTGGGGCATGGTATCAGCGGCATATCTTAAGCTGTATGACAGGGGGAGAAAAAGACATACAGGAACTAAGGAATCTTACTTCCGGAAAAACAACGATAGTTTCTTTTCCACTGGAAGATGAAGAGGAATTAATTAGAGAGGATTTTGAAAAGTTAGGAATTAATTATTCTCGACTTCCTGATTTACATGTTGGAGATGGTGAATTGCAGGTTGTTATAGCAAATGCAGATCTTCCAAAAGTTGAATCTTGGTATAAATTATACCGGGATGATCTGCGGAAAGATGGCATAACGGATGTCCCGGATATGAAAAAAATGTCGATGGATAACTATATGCAGACAGGACAGCAGACGGAAGCAGAATATATTGATACAGCTTCCCCGGAATTAAAGGCTGTTAATGCTAAATATGAGGGAAAAGAAAAGGGAGAGATCGAACACCAAATAGAAGCAGCCGAATATAACACTATGGGAAAAGAATCTTCGACAGCATATTTGCGGTATGTAAATGACCCTGCCTATATCCCGATCAGCATTGATAAAAAAACTCTGGTTGAGAAATCCTCAGTGATCAATAAAGATGGATTAGATAGATATAACCAGTTTGCCTGCCGTATTCCTGGGACATATGGAAAGAATGAAAAACAACTTGTGATACCTGAAACACAGGTCTTTGAGACACAAAAAGGTTCATATATCGCTTTTCTAAATAAAGAAGATCCGGTATTTGTATTTAATGTCAGAACAAAACAGGTAGACCATGAGATGAGAAAACTGACGGGCGAAGAATTTGCGAAACAATATTTTGATAAAGTAGACAGACCTTCAGAACGTAAAGTAACATCATTAAAAAAATATAAAGAGAAGGGAAAAGATCTAAGTGACCTTAAGATAAAGATGCCGGATCCACCAATCAGATCAAAATAAAACGTGCTGAATTTCAGTACGGTGACCAGCAGTTACTAAAAACAGTTATGTATAAACAGGCATAGCTGTTTTTATTTTTTATATGGGCAGAAGAAAATCGTTCTTCTGCTCATTTTATTATATGAGGAGAATATGTATGATACAAAAACGAAAACCACCATGGGGGATGTTTTTTATCCTGTTGCTTCTTGCATTGGCTGCATCGTATTATATAGCAGGATTGTTCAAACTAGATGATGTGACGATACAGAATTATCAATATAAATTAGCCTACATATTGATGCATCCATTCCGTAACTGGTTCAATGAAAAAACACCAGCCGTTATAGGGATTGCCCTGACTGCATGGGCAATGTTTGTCTGTTATTATCTCACTTATTACCGTAATTTTCATCCTGATGCAGAACATGGTGTTGCAGAATGGGCAGATGTACCAAAGACAGCTAAAAGACTGTATGGAAAAGGGGAAGAACCTGTTACCTGCCTGAGTAAAAATATTACAGTAAATGCAAAGGCATTGCCAAATATGCATATCCTGATCCTTGGCGGTTCTGGTGATGGAAAAACAACATCCCTTTTGATCCCGAATATCTTACTAGCGAATATGACAAATATTATCCTTGACGTAAAAGGAGATTTGCTGAAAAATTATGGAGGCTATTTAAAAGAAAAAGGGATAGCTGTAAAAAGCCTTAATTTTAAAGATATGGCACAATCAGACCAGTATAATCCATTCAGATACATAGAAAATTATACGGATATGGTAGAACTCATTACAAATATCCAGACATCTGTAAAGCCGCCGGATGCCCAAAAAGGAGACCCTTTCTGGGATGATGGTGTAGGATTGTATCTGCAATCCCTGTTTGAATATGAATGGCTTCAGGCAAAAGAAGAGGGAAGGGCAGCCTCTATGCTGGGAATCCTTGATCTGGTAAACAAGGAAACACAAAAAACAGATGAAGAAGGGACAACGCAGTTACAGCAGGATATGCAAGAGTTACAGGAAAGATATGGGGAAGATTATCCGCCAGTGAGAGATTACCGCAAGTTAAAAGAAGGTGCATCAGAAACTGTACGCTCTATTGTTATCATGGTTAATGCACAATTACGTCTTTTTGAAATCCCGGAGATTAAACGGGTATTTGAAGGAACAGACGACATAGATATTCCATCACTGGGATTAGGTGTAGAGGGAAATCCTAAGAAAAAAACAGCATTGTTTCTTGTTATGCCGTCTGGAGATTCTTCCTATAATCTTTTTATCAATATGTTTTATACACAGTTATTTACTGTATTAAAAAGGATTGCAGACAATCGAAGAGACGGACAGTTACCAATCCATGTACGGCTGTGGGCAGATGAATACTATGCCGGTCCTAAACCACTTAACTGTGAGACACTTCTTGGGGAAATACGAAGCAGAAATATGTCCATCGTACCGATTCTGCAAGATATTGCCCAGATAAAAACTTTGTATCCTAATGACAAATGGGAGATATTCACAGGAAACTGTGCAACGACCGTATTCTTAGGCTCTGGAGCTACAGCCCATACAACGCATCAGTGGGTATCAGACATGTTAGAGGATATGACTATCGACAGCCGTTCCGAAAGCCTGGGACATTCACAAGGCAGTGGTAATCTGCAGATGAGCAAGGCCGGAATGAAATTAATGACTCCGGGACAGATCAGCCGGATGCCGAAAAACGACTGCATCCTGTTCCTAAAGGGAGAACGTCCCATCTACGATAAGAAAAACTGGCCGTTCAATACAGAGGTATTTAAAGAAGCAGAGAAGATAGCCGGACAAAATGGCTATAAAAATCCAGTATATGTTTCCTATGATGAAAGAAATAAAAAATATATCACAACCCGTTTTGAGTCAAGATTGAATTACATTTCAAAAGAAGAGTTTACATTTTTTGAAGAAAAAGCAAAAGAAGATTCCAGTATCCAGACGTTCCAGATAGACGAAGAAGCCTTCCTTTACCTTAACTTCAATGAAACTCCACAGCCAAGCCTGAGAGAACTGGAAAAGATGGTAAAAGAAATACAAGTTGCAGAGGTAAACGAAGAGGAAGAAGAAAAAGAGATAGACCAGCAGCCAGATATGCTACAGGATAGAGAACAATGGGACTTATCAGGAGACATTATTGATTGCTTTAGACGATATTCCAGTGAGCTATCACCAGAAGAACAGGAAGAGATTATAAAAGGCATTGAAGAAGGTCTGACTGATCAGGATGTAAAACGATACTTTACACTGGTAGGTGCAGAAAAAATGCGGCAGTATCGGAGAGTGTTGATGGTCGCAAAAATAAGAGATGAGGATAATTAAATATTATTTTTGCATCAGGTATCTATACCTGTTAGGCATAATGCGTGGACTGAATTAAAAAAATATAGTATAATCTGTATTAGAAATGATGTCGTGAAATCGGAATTTGTCTGCGAAAAGTCCGTAAATAAGCGGATGTTAATATGTGTTGCTTGTGGCAATGGCTCTTTTGAATGTAGAGTTGAATTATCAAAATCAAGGAGGAAAAGATTATGTTAAGTAATAATCTTAAAAGAATTAGAAAGTCAAAAGGACTATCACAAGAAGAACTTGCAATTAAACTGAACGTAGTAAGACAGACAGTATCAAAATGGGAGAATGGTTTGTCAGTTCCAGATTCCAGTATGCTGATTATTTTGGCGAATGAACTGGATACTACTGTAAGTGAATTACTTGGAGAACCTGTAGCAGAACCGACTACCGATGATTTAAAGATTCTTTCTGAAAAATTAGAAGTTATTAATTTGCAGCTTGCAAAAAGAAGTATAACAAAGGTAAAAACGATTCGATGGATTCTTATTTCATTGTGTGCGGTTATAGTGGTAATATTTATCGCACTTGCATCTACGAATAGTTTTTATTTGAATTGGAATTACAATGATCCTGAGTTGGCAGTGGCAGGAACAATACTGCATGGGTTTGAATTCTTGTTTGTAAGACTCGCACCGATTGTTTTTTTGACTTCGGTGGTTGGAGTTGTGGTGACATATAAGAAAAGATAAATTGATGGTTTATTCCATACGGGAATAAATCTTCATCAAATCTTTATTTTTTTC
>ENA-ORTB01003975-ORTB01003975.1-human-gut-metagenome-genome-assembly--contig:-NODE-3975-length-10808-cov-2.399981_pt1 | contig 10808 bp, 7 predicted proteins | sample MGYA00241905_ERZ509174 | MGnify/ENA primary metagenome ERZ509174 (study PRJEB26280, sample SAMEA2338851) | human gut metagenome | biome: human gut; feature: human-associated habitat; material: faeces...
AGATCATTGCCTGTGAAGAAGTTAAGAAATCCCGTAAACTTCTCTGCTCTCAGGTTAAGATTGGAAGCCAGGTGCGTCAGATTGTATCCGGAATCAAAGCTCATTACAGTGCGGAAGAAATGGTAGGAAAGAAGGTTATGGTTGTTACCAACCTCAAACCTGCCAAACTTGCAGGAATCCTCAGTGAAGGAATGATTCTCTGTGCGGAAGATGCAGATGGAAACCTGTCCCTTATGGTACCGGAAAAAGAAATGCCGGCAGGAGCAGAAATATGCTGATCTGGCTGAATAAAATTGTGAAACAGGTTATTCGGTTATAAATAAGACTGAGAACTCCAGGAATCATGATACGATTTCCTGGAGTTTTTTGACAGAAAAAGCCGGCTTTCTTGACGGAACTTCGGGGGATTTGTATACTATAGTTATAGCTTAAACAGAATTCTGTAAATCAATGACAGAAAGGGCAGCAAAAAATATGGAAAAGGGTTTTACACATTTTGACCAGAATGGAAATGCAGTCATGGTCGATGTTTCCGGGAAACAGGTCACATACAGGACAGCTCTGGCAACAGGGTATATTTCGGTAGGACCGGAGATCATGGAAGCAGTAACGGCAGGAAATGTAAAGAAAGGCGATGTTCTCGGAGTAGCAAGAGTAGCGGGAATCATGGGAGTCAAAAAAACTTCCGAGCTGATTCCGATGTGCCATCCGCTTCCGATACAGAAATGTTCTGTTGATTATGAACTGGATCAGGAAAAAAATCAGATCCATGTCTTCTGTACGGTAAAAACAGAGGGAAAAACAGGTGTGGAAATGGAGGCCCTCACAGGGGTTCAGGTAACTCTTCTGACAATCTATGATATGTGCAAGGCAATTGACAAACATATGGTTATGTCAGAGGTTCATCTGGTCGAAAAAACAGGAGGAAAAAGCGGAGATTTCCGTTTTGAGAACAGATAGAAAGGAAGGAAGAAATGAAACGAGTAGCGATCATCACATCCAGTGATACAGGATACCGCGGCGAGAGAGAAGACTTAAGCGGACCTGTGATTAAGGAAATCGTAGAACGTGAGGGATATGAAGTGGTATCTATGGATATCCTTCCGGATGATCAGGTAATGCTTGCAGGCAAAATGCAGGAAATCGCAGATAAAGAGTTTGCAGAGCTGATCCTGACAACAGGAGGAACAGGTTTCTCAGAAAGAGATGTCACTCCGGAGGCGACAGAAGAAGTAATCGAGCGCAGAGTTCCGGGAATTCCGGAGGCAATGCGGGCATACAGCATGACGATCACAAAAAGAGCCATGCTCAGCCGTGCGACGGCAGGTATTCGAGGAAAGACACTGATCATCAATCTTCCGGGAAGTCCTAAGGCAGTCAGAGAAAGCCTGGACTATATCATCGATGCTCTGGGACATGGGATTGAGATCCTGACAGGGGAAGCAGGAAACTGTGCACGGAAATAAGAGGAAAATACCGGGGTAATTGGTATTTTGGTCAGATTACGGTGAACAGCAATATACAAAACAGGAGGTTTTTACAATGGGGAAAGTAATTGCAGTATGTATCAGCAAAGAAAAAGGAACACAGAAATATCGTATACCGGAAGGAGAGTTCATAGAAGAATGGGGACTCAAAGATGATGCACATGCAGGAAAATGGCATCGTCAGGTCAGTCTGTTATCTTATGATAAGATCCAGGAGTTTCGTGCAAGAGGTGCGGAAGTTGAGGATGGAGCCTTTGGGGAAAATCTGGTAGTGGAAGGTTTTGATTTTGCAAACCTTCCGGTAGGAACCAGATTCCGCTGCAACGATGTGGTTCTTGAGATGACGCAGATCGGAAAGAAATGCCACCAGGGCTGTGCGATCTTCCAGAAGATGGGTGACTGCATCATGCCGAGAGAGGGCGTTTTTACGAGGGTGCTCCATGGAGGGATCATCCATGAAGGTGACGAGTTGATAATCGAGGAGTAGTGAATGGAAACGCATATGATTTTTGAAACACATGCTCATTATGATGATGAAGCGTTTGAGGCAGATCAGGAGGAAATTCTGAACTCCATGCAGGAATGTGGGATTGGCAGGATTGTCAATGCCTGTGCTTCAATAGAAAGTCTGAAGGACACAGAACTTCTTATGGAGAAATATCCGTTTGTTTACGGAGCATTTGGAATTCATCCGGATGATGCAGACAAGATGACACAGGAGACTCTTGATGAGATCCGAAAGCTTTGTCAGCTTCCGAAGGCAGTGGCTGTCGGAGAGATTGGGCTTGATTATTACTGGCACAAGGAAGAAGCAGAGCATGAGCTTCAGAAGAAAATGTTTTGTGCGCAGATGGAGATTGCAAGGGAAGAAAAAATGCCGTTTATGATCCACAGCAGGGAGGTGATCTGCTGTGTTACTGCAGATCCAAGGGAAATGCTTTATAAAGAATGTACCATGCAGCACTTATTTTACATGGGACGGCATACTGTATGCAGGCTGAGAAAAATGGCAGAGGAACATCATATTCCTGTTTTAAAGGAAGTATGGTGTGATAACCGCCCGGCCTGGCGTTTTAAGGAAAGCCCCCATCTGGATTTTTTGGAGCAGAATTTATACCGTTATAATGGGAAAATATGGAAAAATGATCCTCAGGACATTCGGATCTTCCGGGGGAAAAATCCGGCAGAAGAGACGGAATATGTGTGCAGCTGCATTAATGAAAAAGTGCAGAAGGAAGGCATGCGCTACCGGGATCTGGCAGTAGTCACAGGAGATCTGGCTTCTTATGGAAAAGAGATCGCCCACCGGTTTGATGAGGCAGGGATCCCGTATTTTCTGGATGATAAAAAGAGTATTCTGGAAAATCCTTTTATCGAGCTTATAAGGGCTGCGTTAGATGGTGTAAAAGATGCTTCTTACGAAAGCATTTTCCGTTATCTGAAAACAGGTTTTGTCTATGATGAAACCTATTCCAGGGAGGAAGCACAGGTTCTTACAGACCGGATGGAAAACTATGCAAGAGCCCTGGGGATCAAAGGCTGGAAAAACTGGGATATGACCTGGGAAAAGCCATGCAGAGGCGGGGAACGGCTGAGTCTGGAAGAACTGAACCAGTACCGTCAGTGGGTGTTAGAACCTTTAAAGGTCCTGCGCCAGGCTTTTAAAGAGGAAAATGCCACCATTTCTTCTGTTACCACGGTTTTGCGCCAGGTCCTTGAAAGCATGAAGCTGGAAGAAAAGCTGAAAAGTTTCAGCAACTATTTTCTGGAGCGGAAGGAACCGGGAGATGAGAACCGGGCCAGAGAATACAGCCAGGTCTATGAGCGGGTCATGGAGCTGTTAGAACGGTTAGAGGGCCTTTTAGGGGACGAAAAGGCGGATATGAAAAATTATATCCAGATCCTGGATGCAGGTTTTGAAGAGATCAAGATCGGTGTCCTTCCTGCAACAGCAGACCAGGTGATGATCGGAGATATTACCCGAAGCCGTCTGGAGTCTGTAAAAGTATTATTTTTCACAGGTGTGAACGAAGGCATTGTTCCTCAGAGAAAGGCGGGAGGAAGCCTGTTAAATGACGGGGACAGAGAAGTGTTTAAGAGCCTTCATATGGAACTTGCACCTACTGCAAGGGAAGAGGGCTGTATCCAGAAATTCTATCTGTATCTCATGCTTTCCAAGCCTTCCAGGCAGCTGGTGATCACCTATGCGGCTATGAATGGTCAGGGCAAAAGCTGCCATCCTTCCAGTCTGATCGGGGAGATCCGCAGACTGTTCCCGGAAATGGTGCCAAGGGAAAAGCGGGAAGAGGAATGGCCGGTATGGACAGCGGAAGATGGTTTAAAAAAGCTGATGGCAGGACTGCGGGAAGCAGGAGATAAAAATCTGGAACAGTTAAAAGAAGCCCAGGGAACCTTTCTGGAATTGTTCCGTCGTTTTTATGGACAGGAAGAGTACAGGAAACTGGTAGAAAAACTGACAGATGCAGCCTTTTTTGTTTATGAAGACAAGGGAATCGGCCGTGCGGCAGCCAGAGCCCTTTATGGACAGAAACTTCAGGGAAGTGTTACCAGGTTAGAGCAGTTTGCTGCCTGCGCCTATGCTCATTTCTTGAAATACGGTCTGGAATTAATGGAACGTCAGGAGTACCAGTTAGAGGCAGTGGATATGGGAAATCTGTTCCACCAGTCCTTAGACCAGTGCTTTGAGGTGATCCATGAAAATGGGATGGACTGGAGCAATATTACAGAAGAAGAACGAAAAGAACTGGTGAAAAAATGTGTGGACCAGGTGACATCCCAGTACGGAAATACCATTATGTCCAGTTCTGCCAGAAATACTTATCTGGCAAAGCGCGTGGAGCGGATTACCGACCGTACCATCTGGGCGCTGGCAGAGCAGGTGAAGAAAGGGGATTTTGTGCCCTCCGGTTTTGAAGTGTCCTTTTCTGCTATTGACAATTTAAAGGCAATGAAGATCCGCCTGTCAGAGGATGAAGAACTGCTGTTAAAGGGCCGGATCGACCGTCTGGATCTCTGTGAAGATGAAAAACATGTGTATGTAAAGATCATTGACTATAAATCAGGAAATACCTCCTTTGATCTGGCAGCACTGTACTATGGCCTGCAGCTTCAGCTGGTGGTATATATGGATGCGGCCCTGGAAATGGAAGAAAGGAAAAATTCGGAAAAAACCGCAGTTCCGGCAGGAATTTTCTATTACAATATCAAAGACCCCATGATCAAAAAAGAAGGGGAAATGACACCGGAGGAGATCGAAAAACAGATTTTAAAGCAGCTTCGTATGAACGGACTGGTAAACAGCGATCTGGAGGTGATCCATCACCTGGATCGTGAGATCCAGAAGGAGTCAGACGTAATACCCGTTGCTGTAAAAGACGGTTATGTACAGGAAGCAAAATCCAGTGTGGCAGGAGAAGCACGTTTCCAGGCTCTTCGCCGATTTGTGGGAAAACGGTTAAAACGGTCCGGACAGGCTATTTTAAAAGGTGAAAATGGACTGGCACCTTATAAAGACGGAGACAGAACGGCCTGTGATTACTGCCCGTACCATGCAGTCTGCGGTTTTGATACGAAAACGGCGGGCTATGGTTTCAGGCGGCTTCACTCTATGAAGCCGGAGGAAGTATGGCAGGAGATCGAGGAAAAGGGTGGCATGAAGGAAGATAAAAACGGGGAAGGGGATGAATAAAAGATGAAATGGACAGAAAAACAGCAGCAGGTTATAGACAGCAGAAACAGAAACCTGCTGGTATCTGCAGCAGCAGGAAGCGGAAAAACAGCGGTGCTGGTTGAAAGGATCATTTCCATGATCAGTGAAGGAACCCATCCTTTAAATATTGACCAGCTTCTTGTTATGACTTTTACCAATGCGGCAGCTTCTGAGATGCGGGAGCGGATCGGGGCAGCTGTGGAAAAAAAGCTGAAAGAAGATCCTGGAAATGAGCACCTGTGGCTTCAGTCAGCCCTGATCCCCCAGGCAAAGATCATGACCATTGACAGTTTCTGCCTGGATCTGATCCGGAACCATTATAATGCACTGGATATTGACCCGGCTTTCCGCATTGGAGATGAAGGAGAACTGACTCTTTTAAAAGGGGATGTAATGGAGCAGGTCTTAGAAGAATGTTACGAAACTGCAGATGACGGCTTTTTACAGTTTTCGGAGCAGTTTGGAAGTGGAAAATCAGATAAGGCAATGGAAGATGTGATCCTTCAGGCATGGACCTTTTCCCAGAGCCATCCCTGGCCGGACCAGTGGTTAGATCAGTGCAGACAGCAGATGGAAAAAGAAGCAGAGGGGGATCTGGACTCCAGTGAGTGGATGAGATTTCTTTTAAGGGATATCAGCCTTCAGATGGGAGAACTGGCTGCCCAGGCAGAAGAAGCCCTGGAGGTGGCAAGGGAAGAAAATGGTCCTTTTGTCTATGAACCGATGCTGATGAATGATGTGAGCCGGTTAAAAAAGATTAGGGAAGCAGCAGCTTCCGGCTCTTATGAGGCTTTTTATCATGCAGTATCAGAACTGACCTTTGACCGTCTGGCAGCAGCCAGAAGCAAGGAAATTGATCCGGAGAAAAAGGCCTATGTAAGTGATCTGCGCATCAGGGTGAAAAAAGCGGCAGAAAAATGCAGGGATACCTATGGAAGCCAGTCACCGGAAGCAGCAATAGAGGGGATCAGAAATACCAGAATTGTGATCCAGGTTCTTTTAGATATGGTAAAGCGTTTTGACGCAGCCTACACAGAAGCAAAAAGAGAGCGGAATGTGCTGGATTTTAATGACCTGGAACATCTTGCGCTGCAGGTGCTTACAGTAGAAGAGGAAGATGGAACCCGGGTTCCTTCACAGGCAGCCGGGGAGTTAAGCGGACAATACGAAGAAATACTGGTAGATGAGTATCAGGACAGCAATCTGGTACAAGAGACATTGATCCGGAGTATTTCCAGGGAACGGCTGGGCCAGCCAAATGTATTTATGGTCGGGGATGTAAAACAGAGTATCTACCGTTTCCGTCTGGCAAGGCCGGAGTTATTTATGGAAAAATATGATACTTACAGCAGGGAAGAAAGCAGTCATCAGATGATCGAGCTGCAGCAGAACTTCCGCAGCCGTGCCAGTGTACTTACCTGTATCAATGATATTTTCTATCAGATCATGACGAAAAATCTGGGAGGCATCCGTTATACAGAAGAAACGGCCCTTTATCCGGGAGCTGCGTTTGAAGAGACAGAGAAAAAAGCGGGGATCCCGGTCCAGTTTCTTGTGGCAGATACGGGAACAGAAGCTTTTAAGCAGCTAGACGAAGAGGCAGCAGATTATACAGCCAGGGAACTGGAAGCAAAAATGATCGCAGAACAGATCAAAAGCTTTACAGATGAAAAAAACGGTCTGTATGTGTGGGATAAGGACGGGCAGAGTTACAGAAAAGCCTGCTATAAGGATATGGTGATCTTACTGCGCAGTATGAGTGGCTGGTCTGAGGTCTTTGTAAATGTTCTTATGAATGAAGGAATACCGGCAACTGCCCAGACAAGGACCGGATATTTTGCAACAGCGGAAGTGGAAACCGTACTTAGCCTTCTGTCTGTGATCGACAATCCTATGCAGGATATTCCTATGGCAGCTGTTTTGCGCTCCCCTATGGTCGGGATGACGGATGATGAAATGGCATGGATGATCGCTGCCTATAAACGGTATCTCCAGAAAAAACAGGACCGTGGGGTATATGGTGCCTGGAAATTGTGGGAGGAGATCTATCCACAGTCTGTTTTTTATGAAAATTCGGATGAAGATGAAAAGAAAGATCCGGAAACAGAGCAGATCCGGATCGGCCAGGTAGAGATCCCGAAAGCAACCGCTAAATCTATCTGGAAAAAACTGGAATATTTTGCAGCTTTTACAGAAGAACTGCGCCAGGACAGCCGGTATCTGCCTGTCCATGAGCTTCTTTATCAGATCTACCGGAAAACAGGATATTACGATTATGTATCCTCTATGCCGGCAGGAGAGACAAGAAAGGCCAATCTGGATATGCTGGCAGAAAAAGCGGCAGCCTATGCTTCCACCAGCTACAGAGGCTTATTTCATTTTGTAAGATACATTGAAAAGCTGAAAAAATATGATACAGACTTTGGAGAAGCCTCTTTAGGAGATGAAAGCAATTCTGTGCGGATCATGAGTATCCACAAAAGTAAGGGGCTGGAATTTCCGGTTGTATTTTTAGCCGGAATGGGAAAGAAATTTAACAAGCAGGATGCCTATGGCCAGCTGCTTTTAGATGCAGATCTGGGGGCAGCTGCAGATGAAATGGATCTGAACCTGCGCACCAAAGCCCCTACTCTTAAAAAAATGGCCATCAGACGGCGGATGGAACTGGAGTCTATGGGAGAAGAGTTGAGAGTTCTCTATGTTGCAATGACCCGTGCAAAGGAAGTGCTGGTCATGACAGGAACAGACCGTTCCCTGGAAAATAAACTGGAAAAATGGGATCAGCTCTCCTTAACAGATGGACAGATCCACTATACAGTCCTGTCCGGGGCGAATTCATTTTTAGACTGGGTGCTTATGGCAAAAGCAGCAGTTCCCGCTGGACATATGGAAGTAAAACAGGTGCAGCTTACCCATCTGATCGGCAGAGAACTGCAGCGGCAGCTGGAAAAGAAAAATGTAAAAGAAGAGTTGTTAAAACTGGATACAAAACAGGTTTACGATGAACAGATGAAAGAGCAGCTGGATCAGGCGCTAAGTTATGAGTATCCTTATCTGGAAGATACAGGCCTGTATACACAGATGTCCGTATCGGAACTGAAAAAACAGAGTCAGATCGGGCGTGAAGAAGAAAATATCGGAACAGAACGAATGGACCTGTCCGAAGTCAGACTGAACCACGAACATGAAATGGAACCGGAAAGCAGTGAAGCAGAAGATGGCAAAAAACAGACAGAAACTGGAAAGAAAGGTGCATTCAGAGGAACGGCTTATCACCGTGCCTTAGAATGTCTGGATCTGCTTGCTGTTACAGACCAGAGAAAACTGGAAGGGGATCTGTTAGACCTGTTTCAGCGAGGCTTTCTTACAGAAGAAGCCTATGAGTCCATCTTTCCATGGGATATATGGAAATTTCTGGAAAGTCCTCTGGGTAAGCGGATGAAACAGGCTGAAAAGGAAGGAAAACTTTACAGGGAGCGCCAGTTTATGGTAGGTATCCCTGCCAGTGAAATGGGAAAAGGGCTGCAGTCTGAGGAACTGGTGCTGATCCAGGGAGTGATTGACGCTTATATAGAAGAAGCCGATGGATTTATCCTCATTGACTACAAAACAGATTATGTATCCAAAGAAGATACACAAAAAGGAGAAGAACTGTTAAAAGAACGGTATCAGGTGCAGTTAGATTACTATGGAAGAGCCCTGACCCAGCTCACAGGAAAGAAAGTAAAAGAAAAATGGATCTATTCCTTTGGATTAAGAAAAGCAATCCAGTTGGGATAGTAAGATGTAATGGTTAAACAGTAACGATAATAGAAAGCCAGAAAACCGCCCTGTCATCTGAATGTAAAAGATGGCAGAGCGGTTTTAGACTGTAAGCCTGACGGCGTATGTTTAAGTTGCTGATCAGATTGCTACAGGAACTTTGTGATCAAATGGATGATACTGGTAATTTTCCAGCTTGAAGCTGTCTGTTGTAAACTGGTAGAAATCCTTTACTTCCGGATCTACCCATAAGGTTGGTCCCGGCAGAGGTTCTTTTTTCAGGAGTTCTTCTACCATAGGAATGTGGCGGTCATAAATGTGGGCATCTGCGATCACATGGACCAGTTCTCCTACTTTTAAACCGCTTGCCTGGGCGAACATGTGCATCAGGACTGCGTACTGGCATACATTCCAGCTGTTGGCAGTCAGCATATCCTGGGAACGCTGGTTTAAGATACCGTTTAAGGTGTCACCGGATACATTAAAGGTCATGCTGTAGGCACAGGGATACAGGTGCATTTCGCTTAAATCGTGGTGATTGTAGATATTGGACATGATACGGCGGCTTAAAGGATTGTGTTTTAAATCATAAAGGATACGGTCTACCTGGTCGAAATCCCCTTCTTTATAATGATGCTTCACGCCCAGCTGATAACCGTAGGCTTTTCCGATACTGCCGGTCTCATCAGCCCAGGAGTCCCAGATATGGCTCTTTAAGTCATGTACATTGTTGGACTTTTTCTGCCAGATCCACAGCAGCTCATCCACTGCGGATTTAAAATAAGTGCGGCGCAGTGTGATCACCGGAAACTCTTTTCTTAAGTCGTATCGGTTTACAATGCCGAATTTTTTAATGGTGTGAGCCGGAGTGCCGTCTTCCCATACAGGGCGCACTTCATGGTCAGTATCCCAGACTCCGTTTGTAAGAATGTCTTTGCAATTTTGTATAAAAAGCTGATCTGCATAACTCATGTGGACTTGTGTCTCCTTTTGCCATAGTATAAACTCATGGACACGCGCGGGCGCGCTCTGCTGTCTGCTTACGCAGACGGTCCATTACATAGTATAGCAAATCTCAGACATGCAGTACAGCAAAACTGTAACAAATTTCAGTAAAAGGTATCTAAAAGGTATTGGTATCTTCCAATTTTAAAAACTACGTGTTATAATTCTTCTGGTAGTTAAAATATAAACAAGGGGTTTGGACATGAATTTGATCGCAGCAGCAGATGAAAACTGGGGAATTGGAAAAAATGGCGGACTTTTAGCCCATATTTCCGGTGACATGAAATATTTCCGTGAGACTACAAAAGGAAAAATAGTAGTCATGGGACGAAAGACTCTGGAAAGTTTTCCAGGGGGAAAGCCATTAAAGAACCGTGTGAACATTGTCCTTACCGGAAATAAGGATTTTGTGCCGGAAGGTGTGGTCATCTGCCACAGCGTAGAAGAGACACTTGAAAAATTAAAGGAATATCCCAAAGAAGATGTTTTCATCATTGGCGGTGGCATGATCTACAAAGCCTTCCTGCCATGGTGTGAAAAAGCGTATATTACCCACGTTTACCATACATTTGAGGCAGATACCTATCTGCCGGATTTAGAAAAGCAGGCAGGCTGGAAGTTAACATCTGTCAGTGACAGATATACCAATGAACCAGAAGGCGAACAGCCTGCAATGGACTATGAATTCAGGATCTACGAAAGGCAGAATGGATGAAATTTCTTGTAACAGCTGATAACAATGGGGCTATTGGCAGAGGAGCACAGCCCTTAGTGACGATCCCGGCTATGCAGCAGAGTTTCTTAAAAGAGACTCAGGGCAAAGT
>ENA-ORTB01003979-ORTB01003979.1-human-gut-metagenome-genome-assembly--contig:-NODE-3979-length-10802-cov-2.300363_pt1 | contig 10802 bp, 9 predicted proteins | sample MGYA00241905_ERZ509174 | MGnify/ENA primary metagenome ERZ509174 (study PRJEB26280, sample SAMEA2338851) | human gut metagenome | biome: human gut; feature: human-associated habitat; material: faeces...
GGGCGTGACATTTGCCTCTCACCTCGACGGCCACCGCATCTTCATGGGTCCCGAGGAAAGTATGCAGATCCAGGCAAACCTTGGCTCTACCATCGCCATGGCCTTTGATGAATGCGTGGAAAACCCCGCCCAGCACGATTACTCCAAGGCCAGCTGCGAACGAACGACCCGTTGGCTGAAACGCTGTAAGTTTGAAATGGCCCGCCTGAAGCACGAGGGCATTTCCGTGAATCCCGATCAGCTGCTGTTCGGTATCAATCAGGGCTGTACTTATGAGGATCTGCGTATCGAGCATATGAAGCGCATAAGAGAAATGGAATACTGTTCGGGCTTTGCTATTGGCGGTCTGGCTGTAGGTGAGCCGACTGAGGTGATGTATAACATTATCGAAAAGGTCGAGCCTTTTATGCCAAAGGATAAGCCGAGATATCTTATGGGCGTTGGCACGCCGACAAACATAATCGAGGCTGTTTACAGAGGCGTGGACTTCTTTGATTGCGTAATGCCAAGCAGAAATGCACGTCACGGAACGCTGTTCACATGGAACGGCATTATGCACATCACTAATAAAAGGTATGAAACTGACCCTAGACCTATTGACGAGCATTGCGATTGTCCTGCTTGCCGTAATCACAGCAGGGCGTATATTCGTCATCTGTTCAAGTCTGAGGAGCAGTTGGGCGGCAGGCTGGCAGTTATGCACAATCTGTATTTCTACAACACGCTCACGGAGAAGATAAGAGAGGCTCTTGACGAGGGCAGATTTGAGCAGTTCAGAAATCAATACAGCTCGCTTCTTGCTTCAAAGTGTGAGGATTAACAAAATATAACGGTATGACGCTGTTTTCGGAAAATGCAAAGATGTTATTTTGTATTTTCCAAGATGGCGTTTTTTTGTTGAGTGGGGGCTATTTTGTTTGATGAAAGCATGGGTTTGTTGCTTCGACTGGCGAACGCTGTTTGCCCCTACAAAAAAGGTGTGGTAGCAGGCGTAAAAAGTGTGGGTGCAGATAAAAATATAAGGGAAGTCAAGATTGAATGTAAAGCTGTTTTTATACATTATACAGGGGGATTATATGAGTATTTTTGAGCTTTTTCTTACTGCGTGTGGACTTTCTATGGACGCTTTTGCGGTATCGGTGACTAATGGGCTTTGTGTTAGAAAAGGGAGAGTCAGGGGAGCATTGATGTGCGGTATCATATTCGGGCTTTTTCAGGGGATAATGCCTGCGATCGGCTATGCGCTGGGCATGAATTTTGCGGAGTACATAGAGAGGTTCGACCACTGGATAGCTTTGATACTGCTTGGGTTCATAGGGTTGAACATGATATGCGGTTCGGGGGACGATGAGATCCAGACAGGGAGCAGGCTCACTTTCGGGGCGGTGCTTGTGCAGGGATTTGCCACCTCTGTGGACGCACTGGCTGTGGGCATAAGCTTTGCGGCACTTGGTGTGGGCATAGTCAGGTCGGCAGCGTTTATATGTGTTGTTACGGCGGCCTTATCGTTCTGTGGGTTTATGCTTGGTAACAAATTCAGCGGAAAACTCAAAAGCAAGGCAAGGATAGTTGGGGGAGTTATTCTAATATGTATAGGGCTTAAAATATTCGCTGAACAGACTATATTTGCTTAAAACAATTTGCTTATTCACGTAAATATGTATCACATAGATATCTTTGTGAATTTTAATTTAACAATTACAGGCGTGTATGTTCATAAACAAGACACAATATCAGTGTATAATAAATCTCGTGATTTTTAGACAAGTGTATAAATTTGCGATTGATGTACAAACTTATGATAAGTGTACAAAGTTATGATATGTGTATAAACTTGCGATAAGTGTAAAAATTAGTGCATGGTGACCGACAAGTTTATGGAAAGTCGGAGGGAGGAAAGGCTTTTTATATAGCTGGTTTTATGAAAAAGCTATTTATTTTTGATTTGGACGGAACGCTTGTAAATTCTATTTATGATCTTGGGGACGCCATGAACGCGGTACTTGAGAGATATGGGTTTCCTGTGTTTGATTATGATACCTACAAGCATTTAGTGGGAAATGGTACTTTGAAGCTTGTTGAGCGGGCTTTGCCTGAGAAGCTGAGAAGCGAGGAGAACATCAAAAAGTATCATGCTGAGTTCTCTGAGGAATACAACAAGAGATGTGTGAACAAGACCAAGCCTTATGAGCATATCTGCGAGGTGCTTGACACGCTTCGCAATGAGGGCATTATGACGGCGGTGGCTTCAAACAAGCCCGACGGCTTTGTGAACTACATTGTAAAGAATATTTTCGGTGAGAAAGATTTTGACCTGATCGAGGGCAAAAAGGACGGTGTTCCGACAAAGCCTGCGCCTGAGATAATATACAATATTCTTGGCACGCTTGGGGTCAAGGCTGAAGAAGCTGTGCTTATCGGAGATTCTGATGTGGACGTTATGACGGCAAAAAATGCGGGTCTTGACTGCATTGGCTGTGAATGGGGCTTCAGGGGCAGAGAAGAACTTGAAAATGCAGGTGCGAAGTATATTGCGGAAGTTCCGCAGGACATAGTGAGCATTTGTCATGAGATAAACAGGATATAATTAAAACGGAGGATTTCATATATGAGTTTTGTAATGGCTGATTTTTACAAGAGGTTTGTTGACGAGGAGCTTGACAGCGAGGGCAGACTTAAAAGCTTTAAGCTTGACCTGCCTGAGAACTTCAACTTCTCATATGACGTTATAGACGAGCTGGCTAAGAACGTGCCTGATAAGGTGGCTATGCAGTGGGTCAACGAGGATGGTGAAGAGCATATCTTCACTTACAAGGATCTTTCTGAAAAGAGCAGTCAGGTGGCTAACATGATGCTGGCACACGGAGTTAAGAAGGGCGATTTTGTTATGGCTGTTCTTAAACGTCATTATGAGTTCTGGTTCCTTGCTTACGGTCTTATGAAGATAGGCGCTATCCTTGTGCCTGCAACTTGTCAGCTCAAGAAAAAAGACTATGTTTACCGCTTTGACGCTGCTTCTATCTCTTATATCGTGGCAACTGCGGAGGACGATGTTCCTAATCAGGTGGATTCCGCTCTTGAACAGTACAGCGGCATGAAGGAGAAGTTTATCACTCACGGTGCTAAAGAGGGTTGGATAGATTTTCTCAGCGAAATGGACAAGTATCCAAAGACTTTTGAGAGGATCGAAACACACGTTACTGAGTCAATGCTTATGTATTTCAGCTCCGGTACTACCGGTTATCCTAAAATGGTACTGCACAAGTATTCACTGGCTGCGGCGCACATTATCACTGCTAAGCACTGGCACCACCTTGACGAGAACTCACTGCACCTTACTGTTTCTGAGACAGGCTGGGCAAAGTGTGCATGGGGCAAGATGTTTGGTCAGTTTATCTGCGGTGCAACAACATTCGTATATGACTTTGACAGATTTATTCCTGCAAACGTGCTGAAAGTAATTCAGGATTACAAGCTGACTTCTTTCTGCGCACCTCCGACAATGTACAGATTTTTCATCAAGGAGGGTCTTGAAAACTATGACCTTTCTTCACTGAAATATAGCTGTATCGCCGGTGAGGCTCTTAACCCTGAAGTATTCAACAAGTGGTATGAGTACACAGGTCTTAAGCTTATGGAGGGCTTCGGTCAGACAGAGGGCGCTGTGCTTGTGGGCAATCTTTACGGCATGGAGCCAAAGCCGGGCTCGATGGGTAAGCCTACACCGCTTTACAATATCGGTATCGTTGACAACGAGGGCAAGCCTGTTAAGGTAGGCGAGACAGGAGAGATCGTTGTTTACGCTAAGAGGGGCGAGAACCCTGCGCTGTTCAAGGAGTATTACAGAAACCCTGAGGCAACGGACAACGCTTGGAGATTTGGTATGTATCACACAGGCGACACTGCTTACATGGACGATGACGGCTACTACTGGTATGTTGGAAGAACGGACGACCTTATCAAGGCTTCGGGTTATCGTATAGGACCTTTCGAGATAGAGAGTATCCTTATGGAACACCCTTCTGTACTTGAGTGCGCTATCACGGCGGCTGATGACGCTATCAGAGGCAAGGTAGTTAAGGCTACTATCGTGCTTGCAAAGGGCTACACTGCTTCTCCTGAGCTTGCTAAGGAGCTTCAGAACTATGTTAAGCAATCAACTGCGCCTTACAAGTATCCTAGAATAGTTGAGTTCGTGGACGAGCTGCCTAAGACTATCAGCGGTAAGATACGCCGTGTTGAGATAAGAGAGAATGACAGCAAGAAGAATGGGTAATTGATTTAGATATGATAAAAGCACAATGCTCTTGGTGGGTGTTGTGCTTTTTGTTTGTTGCTTCGACGGGCGAACAGTGTTCGCCCCTACGGAATTTTGCAGGATATTTTATTTTGCAATTTTCAACATTTTATATTTTTTTGTAAAAGTATTGACAAATATTTGGCTTTATGGTATTATATAATATTACCATGATATATTGGGAATTATAGAGAATCGGGAGAGGTGCTTTTTATGAAGAATGGTATGAAGAAAACGGCGGCTGTTGTTATGGCGGCAATGCTTATGGGCACGGGGGCTGTTGTACCTGCGGCGGAGGATATGTGGATATTCTCACAGACGGCTATCGTTGCGGAAGCGGCGAGTGTTGGCAAGGTAACGGGGCTTAAATCTAAGACGCTTTCAAACAGTGAGATACAGCTCAAATGGAGCAAGGTAAAGGGTGCGAGCGGTTACACTGTTTATATGCGAAAAAACGGCAAGTACAACAAGCTTGGGGATTGCAAGGGTACGAGCTACACAGTTAAGAAGCTGACTAATGCAACGAGAGAAAATTTTAAAGTAAGGGCATACAAGACTGTAAAGGGCAAGAAAGTTTACGGAGAATATTCCGCAAACTGGAACACGGCGACCAATCCGCAGGCTTGCAAGGGGCTAAAGGTAAGCAGTGTTGGCACTGACAGCGTTAAGCTTTCTTGGACGAAGATAGGCTGTACAAATTACCGCATTTATCAGAACATAAAAGGCGAATGGAAAGAGATAGGCAAGACCACAGGGACAAGCTACACTGTGAAGAAGCTTGCGCCTGCGACAAAGTATCAGTTCAAGATAAGGGCTTGCAAGCAGGACGACAAAAAGACGAGCAATAATCACTATGGCAAGTATTCGGGGATCGTGACGGCGACAACTAAGAAGAGTGACAAAATCACACAGGCTGATATAGATGCAATGAAGGCAGAACTTACAGCATATTCAAGAAACAAGGCGGAGTATATCAAGGAACATTATACGGAGTTTTGGAAGTACGGCATAGATTATAATACGTTAGAAGAATATTTTTCAATGCGTGAGAACAAACTTACACCGTCAGAGGCAAGCTATGATGATGTGTATACTATTCCTTTTGGAGAAACAGACATAGATGAAGTGACTGATTTGTTTAGAGGCAAGTTAGATTTTGAGTACAGTGAGAGGAGTGACGTTTATTACGTTGTGTATGTGGAAACCTGTCCTAACGGACACAGAATAAACCCAAAACCTTGTTGGGCTATCTATTTTCTTTACTAATAGCGGACACATATAGCACAATAGTAATGTGAAAGGAAGCTTAAATAATGAGAGATAAAACATATCACGAAATGTATGATCTGTTGACACAATCTATGTCATTAAACCATAAAATGATTGACAAGATTGAAGAACTAAGATCTGAGAACGCAATTCTGTATAGGCAGATTGAGGAGTGCAGAGACACATTAAGAACGTTGATATCAAAAGATTTTGAAAGCTTAAATGATAATAAGAGACTTTTTTCATTCTGTTAGAAAGCAAAAACGCTATACAAAATCTGTGCTTGCTATGGAAAAGTCAAAGAGTTGAGAGGTGAATGTTTTGCAGGCGGTTTATGAATATCCTCCGAAGCTGTCAAGGGCGGAGAGGCAGGTCAAGGCGGCACATGATATTGAAGAACACAGGAAAATGCAGAGGAATATGTATAAAAATATCCTGCTTGGGGTCGTTATCATCATAATTGGTGCGGTGTTTGCAAGTGCGGCTTTTGCAAAGGTTCTGCTTATACTGCTGGGGGCTTGCAATTGTTCTGTGGGCGGGCTTATGTACTGGTATTACTCGCTTTCACGGGACGCTGATGTTTACACGAGGATATATGAGGATCACATTGAACACTCTCAACGCATGGGGCTTTCTAAAAGCTATCTGCACATATGCCTTTACTATGATGAGATAGAGAAGTCTTATCAGACAAACAAGGGCAGACTCGTTTGCGTGCTGAAAAAGGTGGAGAGATCAAGCTTTGTGGTAAAGGACAAAGAGGGCAGGGAGAAAGCTTTTGTACCTGAGGACGGTATGATAGCTCTGAGCTTTCAGGACACTAAGGGCAAGCTTGTGCTTATCAATGACTTTTATGAGAAGATAGGTTATCCACACAAGGAATACAACAAGATAGAGGACGAGGAGGACGATTATTACTCCGAGGAGGATATGAAGTGGGACAGGCTTCATAAGCATGGGCTGTAGTTGTAAACTTTTTGTTAAGCCCTTGAAATGTGAGGCGGAATGTGATAACATATTATTGTATCAATACACTTAAAACACTATGACCGAGAGAGTAGTTTTGCTAAGGGTCTTCAGAGAGAAGCTGCGGCGTGTGTGCGTTTTCTGAAAGCGGCTTTATATCCTGACAAAATGAAGTTCACTTGCGAGTGGTCATGCCGAATGAGAGATAGTCTTTAGTAAGCGTGAACGTATGTCTGCGTTAAGGACGGAAGAGTGTTGGCTCTTTACTGATAGGTGGTATAAACAAGAATTTCAAAGTCTTGTCCTGTTTAGTCGGGGCAGGGCTTATTTTTATAGGAGGATAAGTAATGAAAGAACAGTTGAAAAGCATTGACGAGCGTGCGAAAGAAGAACTTTCACATATTGATGACGCCAAGCTGTTGGAAGATTTCAGAGTAAGATTTCTTGGCAAAAAGGGAGAGATAACTTCCATACTTAAGCAAATGGGCAAGCTTTCCGCAGAGGAAAGACCTGTTATCGGTCAGCTTGCAAACAAGGTAAGAGCTGATATCGAGAATGCTCTCAATAAGCGTAAGGAAGAGCTTAAGAGCAAAATGGAGCAGGTAAGGCTTACAGAGGAAGCTATAGACGTTACGCTTCCGGGCAAGAAAACAAGAATAGGCAGACCTCACCCTCTGAACGCTACTCTTGAAGAGGTAGAGGAAGTGTTCCTTGGCATGGGCTTTGATATTGTTGACGGTCCAGAGGTTGAAACAGACCATTATTGCTTCGAGGCACTGAATATGCCTAAATCTCACCCTGCTAGAGATACGCAGGATACATTCTACATCAATGAGAACGTTGTTCTTAGAACACAGACTTCTTCCGTTCAGATAAGAACAATGGAAAAGAGAAAGCCGCCTATAAGAATCATTTCACCGGGCAGAGTTTATCGTTCTGACACAGTGGACGCTACACATTCACCGCTGTTCCACCAGATAGAGGGTCTTGTTATTGATAAGGGCATCACTATGGCTGACCTTAAGGGTACGCTGGAGCTTCTTATGAAACGTCTTTACGGCGAGGACACTCAGATAAGACTTCGTCCACACCATTTTCCATACACTGAGCCTTCTGCTGAAGTTGACCTTATGTGCTTCAACTGCCATGGCAAGGGCTGTTCAATGTGCAAGCAGGAGGGCTGGGTAGAGCTTCTCGGTGCAGGTATGGTACACCCTAAGGTACTTGAGGGCTGTGGCATTGACCCTGAGGTTTACAGCGGATTTGCATTTGGTATCGGTCTTGAAAGAATAACAATGGGCAGGAACAACATCAACGATATGCGTCTGCTTTATGAGAACGATATGAGATTTTTAGAGCAGTTCTGATGAATGAAGTTATGAGCCGGAGCAGGCTTTACAGAAAGCTTGTGCCGTCAAAGGCTAAGCTTGTAACGTCGGCGGCTATCAGCACACTTATGGCGCTGATAGTAGGCGTTGGCGGTGGGTTATCGGTCATGCTTGTAAAAGAACAGCAGAGTGCATGGGATATGCTCGTGCTATGTGGGTTTCTGTTGATTTTTCTGGGTATCCTGCTTTTTATCGGAATAAGAGGATTTAAAAGGCAGGTAAAACAATACAGAGGGAATCTTGCAAGGCTGGAGCAATTTGACGCTCAGGATATGCTGGCTTTGGAAAGCGAGATAGAGGGAAGCGAGTTCAAATACAAGACCTTTTATCTACTTGACAGATATATGTATGTGCCTAAGGCTAAACTGCTTATAAAATATACGGATATTATAGAGTTCAAGACCATAGTTCACAGCACAAATGGTGTCAATGACAGCATGAAAGCTGAGATAACTGATAATTTCGGGATAAAATATACTGTGAACATAAAGCAGTGGAAGGATTTCTATATTTATAGACCACTGTTTTTAAAGGACTTGGACGAGAAGATACAAAACTGCGGTAAATGATAAGATTACGGAGGAATAATAAATGGATTTGTCAATGAAATGGCTTGCAGACTATGTTGACTGCGATATGCCGATAAAGGATTTTGTTTCCGCTCTGACGCTTTCAGGCTCAAAGGTAGAGTGCTTTGAGCAGGAGGGCAAGGATATTTCTAACGTTGTTGTGGGCAAGGTAGTTTCTATGGAGCGTCACCCTGATTCTGACCATATGTTCATCACTCAGGTAGACGTGGGAGAGGACGAGCCTGTCCAGATAGTTACAGGCGCTCAGAACGTTCATGAGGGAGATTTTGTGCCAGTTGCAAAGCACAAGTCATCTGTTCTCCATGAGGGCAAGCAGGTGAAGATAACAAAGGGTAAGCTGAGAGGCGTTGCGTCAAATGGTATGCTTTGCTCTCTGGGCGAGCTTGGACTTTCTGTTCACGATTTCCCATATGCTATAGAGGACGGAATTTTCATTCTTGGCGATGACTGCGACAAGACAGTAGGCAAGGATATACATGAGGCTATTGGATACAATGACACAACAGTTGAGTTTGAGATAACTTCAAACAGACCTGACTGCCTTTCTGTTATCGGTCTTGCAAGAGAAACTGCGGCTACTTTCGGCACTGAGCTGAAGGTCAAGAAACCTGAGTTCAAGGGCATTGACGGGGATATCAACGATATGCTCAAGGTAAAGATACACAACACTGACCTTTGCAAGAGATATATGGCCGGTATCGTAAAGAATGTAAAGATAGGTCCTTCACCTCGTTGGATGAGAGAAAGACTGAGAGGCTGCGGCGTTAGACCTATCAACAACTTTGTTGATATCACAAACTATGTTATGCTTGAATATGGCAGACCAATGCACGCTTTTGACCTGAGATATGTTAAGGACGCATCTATCAACATTAGAAACGCTAAGGCAGGAGAAACTATCACAACTCTTGACGGCGAAGTAAGAGAGCTTTCAGAAGAGATGCTGGTCATTGCTGACGCTGAAAAACCTGTTGCAGTTGCAGGCGTTATGGGCGGTGAATACAGCGGCATCATGGACGATACAACTACTGTTGTATTTGAGTCTGCTTGCTTTGACGGCGCAAGCGTAAGAACAACTGCTAAAAAGCTTGGCATGAGAACTGACGCTTCTGCAAGATATGAAAAGGGTCTTGACCCACATGAGTGCTATGAGGCTCTTATGAGAGCTTTCCAGCTTGTTGAGGAGCTTGGTGCAGGTGAGGTCGTAAAGACTTACATTGATGAGAACTATGAAGACGAAACACCTAAGACGGTGGATTTCGACCCTGAGTGGATAAACAGATTCCTCGGTACTGAGATACCTGAGAGCGACATGGTTGAATATCTCACAAGGCTTGGTTTTGAGATAAAGGACGGCAAGGTAGTTTCACCATGGTACAGAGTGGACATTGCCTGCAAGGCTGACGTGGCAGAGGAAGTTGCTAGACTTTACGGCTACAACAAGATTCCAAATACTATCGTAAGAGGCGTTGCACAGGCTAAGCTCACCGAGGCGCAGAAGTTTGACAGACATATACAGAGATCTATGCTCGCTATGGGTCTTAACGAGATATCTACATTCTCATTCATTTCCCCTAAGTATTTTGACAAGATAAATCTTCCTGCTGACTCAAAACTGAGAAAGACAGTTGTTATCACAAACCCTCTTGGCGAGGACACCAGCGTTATGAGAACGACTATCATTCCGTCTGTATGTGAAGTGCTTGCAAGAAACTACAGCTACCGCAACCCTGAGTGCTATATCTTCGAGAGAGGAAACGAGTATATCCCTGTTGAGGGAGAGGTGCTTCCTAACGAGCCTGAAAGACTTGGTTTTGGTTTCTATGACACTGAAACAAAGGCTGATTTCTATGACATCAAGGGCGTTGTTGAGGGACTGCTCTCTAAGCTCGGCGCACAGAAAGTTGAATTTGAAAAGGCTACTGCTGAATGTGGCTTTGACGAGTTCTACGCTTTCCACCCGGGCAGAGTTGCTGTCGTTAAAGTAAATGGTGAGGAGATCGGCATTTTTGGCGAGCTTCATCCGAGAGTTCTGGAGAACTACGGCATTGACGCAAGAGCTTATGTGGGCAAGATAAATGTTCCTGAGCTTATGGCAAGCTGTGTTGCTCAGAAGACATATAAGCCACTGCCTAAGTATCCTGCTACAACAAGAGATCTGTCTATCGTTTGTGATGACGATATTCCTGCGGCTCTTCTTGAAAAGACTATAAGCAAGGCTGTTGGCTCGATACTTGAAAAGGTAACGCTTTTTGACGTTTACAAGGGCGAGCAGATCGAAAAGGGCAAGAA
>ENA-ORTB01003983-ORTB01003983.1-human-gut-metagenome-genome-assembly--contig:-NODE-3983-length-10783-cov-2.425336_pt1 | contig 10783 bp, 7 predicted proteins | sample MGYA00241905_ERZ509174 | MGnify/ENA primary metagenome ERZ509174 (study PRJEB26280, sample SAMEA2338851) | human gut metagenome | biome: human gut; feature: human-associated habitat; material: faeces...
TTTACAGATATGCTAGTACCTCTATCAGTAAATTTTTTGATAAAATAAATAGATGACATCTATTTAAGGGGAGAAAAAATGTGTACTAGTTTTCAACTAAAATCAAGTGATGGTGGCCTAGTTTTTGCAAGAACAATGGATTGGCATCCATTTAAGGCAGAAGCACTGGTTCTGCCTAAAAATTATGAATGGACAAGTGTTTACAATGGGAAAAAAATGACAAATCCTTATGCAATTCTTGGTGTTTGAAATAGTGAAATGCGTCAACATGCTGATATTTCTGACGGGGTCAATGAATATGGCTTGGCAGCTCAAAAATTAACCTTTTCGAATCAGTCAGATTATGCTAGCGAAGGAGAAGCTGGGAAAATTCAACTCGCTGCTTTTGAATTTTTACTTTGGTTATTAGGAAACTGTCGTTCAATTGAAGACGTTCGTCAGGCACTATACGCAGCTAAGCTGGTTTCTTATGCACAGGGATTCTCTTTGTTGAAAAAAGCTTCCGAGCATTATCAATGGAATTTAGATTACGGCATGTTGGCTAAAATTTGGCGGAAGGGCTGTATTATCCGTTCCGTTTTTCTGGAGCAAATTACCCGGGCTTATCACGCTTTACCCGGTTTGGAAAACTTACTTTTCGACGATTTTTTCCGAAACCGAATACTCGAGGCTTTGCCTGCATGGAGAAAGATTACGGCCGACTGTCTGTTGAGTGGCATTCCGATTCCTTGCATGGCTGCCGCTTTGACGTATTTCGACGGTTTGCGGACAGAACGTTCTTCTGCAAATCTGATTCAGGCGCAACGGGATTATTTCGGTGCTCATACGTATGAAAGGACAGATATGGAGAGAGGACAATTTTTCCATACCGATTGGAATGAAACGGGAGGGAATGTTTCAGGAACTTATAATGCTTAGTAGATGAAGTTTAAAAGTTATTAATCGAGGATTATGATAAAACCAGATGGACAAATATTGGTCATTTTCGGGGCTTCCGGAGATTTGACGAAACGTAAATTATTGCCTTCGTTGTATGAGTTGTTTGCTCGGGATATGCTGCCTGAAAATTTTGTGATTTTAGGTGTTGCGAGGACTCCTTTCTCGGATGAGGAATTCCGGATACAGCAGAAAGATAATCTGAAGGCTTTTTTGAAAGGGAAACATCCTGAAGCTAAACAATTGGATGCTTTTCTGGAAAGGGTACATTATTTAGGATTCAATTCGGATGAAGCAGCCGAGTATCATTTGCTGGTTGAGAAGATTGCCGAATTACGGAAAGCAAAAGATATTCCGGATCATCTGATTTTTTACCTGGCGACTCCACCGCAAAAATATGGCCCGATTGCAGAAGCGCTGCGTAAAAGTAAATTGAATAAAGCGTCAGAAGAAGGAGGTTGGAGGCGGATTATCGTCGAGAAACCTTTCGGGAGCAGTTTGGAAACGGCACAAGCACTGAATAAACAACTGTGTTCGATCTTCGACGAAGAAGATATTTACCGGATCGATCATTTCCTGGGGAAAGAGACGGTACAGAATATACTCGTGCTTCGGTTTGCCAACCAGATTTTCGAGTCGTTGTGGAATCGGAATTACATCGATTCTATCGAAATTTATGCGGCTGAAAAATTAGGGGTAGAAAACCGGGGAAAATATTATGAAGGGGCCGGAGCATTGCGGGATATGATACAAAATCACCTGATGCAGTTGATGGGGTTCGTTGCTATGGAAGCTCCTTCGGCTTTCGATGCCAACCTGATGCGCGATGAAGTGGCGAAGGTGTTCAGGGCTTTGCATCCCCTGTCACCCAATGATGTGATTCGGGGACAGTATATTGCCGGAAAAGCAGGAGAGGAGAGTGTGGTCGGCTACCGGGAGGAAAATGGAGTTGCGGCGGATTCTACGACAGAGACGTATATCGCTATGCGCTTTTTTATAGATAATTGGCGTTGGGGAGGGGTACCTTTCTATTTTTATACGGGGAAACGCATGCAAGAATCCCGGTCTGAAATCGTGATTCATTTCAAGAATGTTCCGCATCGTTTGTTCAGCGGAATTTGTCCCCGTTCTTCTTGTAATGAGTTGATACTGAAAGTGGATTCGCCGGAAAGTATTTCGTTGAAATTCGGGTTGAAAGTTCCGGGATCGTTCTTCGAAGTTAAACAGGTGAGCATGAATTTCGCTTATGATTCGTTGTGTAATACCTATATTGCTAATGCTTACGAGCGTTTGTTGCTGGATGCGATGCAAGGGGATTCTACTTTGTATACCCGCACGGATGCCTTGGAATTAAGCTGGCGTTTTATCGATCCAATCCTGAAAGAATGGGCCAAAGATCCGGCCAAAGGGTTAACTTTCTATCCTGCCGGTAGTAATGGGCCTGAAGAACGGAAATGGTTATTGCATTATTCATTATAAAAGGTAACGATAGATAAAACGGGAACAAGAGAACTGTTTTCCCGTTTTATCTGTTTTTACCTGTTTTCACCGTAAATTTTATGGAAGAACTGACCCTGACGACACCTTCGATTTTGTTCTCGGCGATTTCGTTGATTATGTTGGCTTATATGAATCGTTTTTTGGCTTATGCATCGGTGATCAGGAGCTTGAAAACAGAACACGAACAAAATCCGACCCCTATGGCACAACGGCAGATCGACAATTTGCGGAAAAGGTTGTATATGGCTCGCTCGATGCAAATTTTCGGAGTATCCAGCTTGCTGTTGTGCGTGGTTTGTACGCTGTTTATCTATGTGGGATGGCAATTGGTTGCTGTATATACCTTCGGAGTGGCTTTACTCTTGTTGGTGATTTCTCTCGCTATCTCTATCCGTGAGTTACTGATATCGGTGAAGGCACTTGAATACCGATTGGATAATGTAAAAATTAAAAAGGAGGGGGAAGAGAGTTGTTGAGTTAAAAGAGTTGCTGAGTTACTGAGTTGCTGAGTTACTGAGTTGTTGAGTTACTGAGTTGCTGAGTTGTTGAGTTATAGAGTTGAAAGAGTTGAAGGGGTATAGATAGTTGGATCAGAAGAATTTTTTAGATACTGATTATTTAATCCCAATAACAGAATGATTCAAATAATACTTAAATTTACCTTCCTTTCACAAATTTTCCCAGATCAACAGCATGGCAATTTAGTCATTCATCAACTCTTTTCAACTCAGTATCTCTTTCAACTCAATAACTCAGCAACTCAGTAACTCTATTAACTCAGCAACTCAATAACTCAGCAACTCTTTTAACTCTCTCAATTCTTCACTCCTGTCTATCGATTTGTTGCAAAGCGAAGGCGTATGCTCCGAGTGAGATGGCACGGCTGGCACCCAGTTTTGAGATGGTGATACCGATGCGTTTCATAGGGTCGTAGACTACTGATTTATCGGTTCCGTATATTTTCAGTTCGCGGGACCCTCCTTTGGCAAATTCGACGAATTCATTGAAATCATCCAGGTCGTATACTTTAAACTGAAGCCGGCTAATGGTTTCACCGTTCATGCGTTGTAGTTGTCCCCTCATTTCTTTTAATAAAGCAGGCATGATATATTTACGGGCTGCGGTAATTCCGCCGCCGATGACGATCAGGCCGTCGATCAGTGTTGCTGCGGTTGCCATAGCATCTCCGGCGATTTCTCCGTAGTCTTCAAAAGTTTTTAGGACGGCTTCCCGATTCCCCTCCCGGGTCCCTTCTGCGATATCGAACATATCTTTGGGTTCGAGGTTGTGATCGGTATCTCCGGAATTTTTGGCATATTCACGTTTTAAAGCATGGATCGCCACACCATCTTCACAGATCACGTCGGGGTATTTTTTATTTCTCAGGCAGAAAGTCTCCACACAAGAGTTATCTCCGATGTGCATTTGTCCGTTGACGGTAAATCCGAATCCGAATCCGGTTCCCCAGGTATATCCCAATAAATTTTTATAGCGTTTGGCACTGTTCAGACGTTCCAGTTTGGAGTTGATTTCGGGCAATGCTCCGGCAAGTGCCTCCCCGTAAGCAAATAAATCTGCGTCGTTGTTGATAAATACAGGTATCCCGAATTTGTCTTCCAAAAAAGGACCGAGGGCAACCCCATCCCGGAAAGAAGGGAAGTTAGGCAGATAACCGCCGATGATTCCGTTGGGATAGTCGGCCGGACCGGGGAAAGCAAAGCTGATGGCTACCGGTTTTTCATCCAGAGCGTTAATTACTTCCCGAAATCCTCTTTCCAACGTTTCCAGGCATTGACCCAAATCATGTGAATTGGAAGGAAGAGAAATCGGTTTGATCACATCCTGATTGCCCCGGATAGCTCCGAAAACAAAATTAGTCCCTCCGGCATCGAGGGTAATTACTGTTCTTTTATCAGTTTAATACATTATACTTTTGTTTAAGTTTATAAATGAGATATAAAAATATAGTCTTATTGCACCTACTAAAACAGGTAAAATTACAAAAAATCTTTAATTTTCAGGATTATTCCGTTTTTTCTCTGTTTGAGTCAAGGAGATCGGATGGGTGAACCAAAAGCAAGACCCTTCGCCCTCTTTGGAGTTTACACCGATTTGTCCTCCCATTTGTTTTACCAGACTTTTGCAAATCGATAATCCTAAACCTGTACCTTGAACGAAAGTATTTAATTTGACGAAACGGTCGAATATGACTTTTTGTTTTTCTTCGGCAATGCCTTGGCCGGTATCACAGACATAGAGTTTGAGTTCATGATTCGGCAAGAGTTCATATCCCAGTGTAATCGTACCTTGTGAAGTAAATTTCAGCGCATTGTTGATGAAATTCGAGAGTACCTGAATCACCCTGTTTTTGTCACTGGTTATGTAATAAACCGGGGATTGTTCATCGAATATCAATTTGACTTGATGATTTTTAATCTTGATACTGTAAGACCGGACAATCTCATTGCAGAGTTGATAAACATTTACCCGGTCGTTGATAAATTTGAAAGTCCCTGCTTCAATTTTAGAAAGATCGAGGATATCTGAAATCAATTGTAGTAACAATTCATTATTTTCTTGTACAATCTTCAAATAACCGAAACGTTCTTCCCGGTCGTCCGACTCGGCCAACAAATCGGAGAAACCGACGATTGCATTTAGGGGTGTCCGGATTTCATGGCTCATGTTAGCGAGGAAAGCAGATTTCAAACGATCACTTTCTTCTGCCCGCTCTTTGGCTTCGATCAGGCGTTGTTCGGTTTCTTTCAATTCGGTGACATCATAATTGACACAGATCATGTCCAGCTTTTGGGGATCATCGTTCATTGTGTTACGGATTACATTGATCCGCGTCCATTTGTTGCCTTCGGCAGTGGTGATTCTCAAGTCTTTGAAAAAGCTTTCGATTACTCCGGCTTTCATTTGCTGGATGGACTTCAGGATATAATCCCGGTCTTCAGGGTGTACATGTTTGTATACACCGATGATTTCAGAGAGGGGCGTCGTTGCTTCTTCTCCCAGATTATAATACCATTGAGGGATCCCATAGCCGGTACGTGTCCAGATGTCGAATCTACAATATCCGATTTTGCCGAATTTACTGACCATAGAGAACGAACTTTCGAATTCTGCCAGTTGGCTATATACTTGTGTGATTTCGGTATTGTCGATATTGATTAACAGGTAATTGATCAGATTTCCCTGAGAGTCGTAGAGTTCTGTTGCAGTTGTGTATATTTCAAGAAGACCGTTTTTCTTCGATGAATAATAATTTTTGATTGTAGAGAGAGGATATTTGATGCGGAAAGTAATGGCTTCTTTACGGCGCAACGCTTCGATAATATGTAAAGGAAGATTCGGATTTTCGAACAAATTGACTCCTAGTACCGTCTCTTTGTTAGCGATTCCGAAAATTTCCATATCTTTGGTATTCAGGTCTATCAGGAAACCGTTTTTGTCGTAAAGTTCAATTCCGGCCGGTAAATTGTCGTAAATATTACGCAGAATTTTTTCACTGCGGTCCAAAGCCTGATGAGTATTGAAAGTTTCCGTTATATCTGAAAACAGATAGATGACTTCGTCGGGACGGGTCATGTAGGAAATGAAATGAAAATATTTATTGATTCTGCTGACAAAATGGGTATCGTCCAGATAATCCTTGTTGGGTGACAGTGTTGTTAATTGGAGGAGATTGGATGAAAAATCCAAGCCTAGCGAGCTGGCCCGAAGACCGTTGAAGTTTGATTTTCCGGTGATTTTTTTAGCAGCCAGATTGGCGTCGGTAAACAACAGGTCTACGGGATTTTGTTGTTGATCGTAAAGAATCCGGGCACGTAGATAGCCCAATGGCATATGTTTGTATAGATTTTGCAGATAATCCCTTTCGGTTTGTGCCTCTTGCCGGGATTTTTGAAGCTCTATGTAAATATTGATGATATTGACCAGGGAAGTAAACCATTGACAATCTTCATCGCTCCACTGATGAAAATCTTCAACCACGTCGATTCCTACATATCCCCAAGCTCCCTGAGGAGACACCAGAGGTACGACGATAAGTGATTTTATCGATTGTAAAGCTAAAAATTCTTTTTCGGAAGCAGCTTCTTCCGGTAAGTCGTCCAGAGTGGATAAGACGATAGAATGTCCCGACATGATTTGTTCGGTCCACCAGACATTATCGGTGGTCGCCAGGTCGGTGATCAGTGTCTGTTCCTTCTCTATATTGTTATCTACTACTTCAAAAGTACAAGTCTGTGTTTTGATTTCGGAATCGTATTCGATGATATATGCCCGTCCTGCCTTGAATACCTGAAGAATATCCTGCAAGATTTTATTAATGATTTCGGATGTATTGTTGTTTTGCAGAAAAGACAGTAAGGTATATGAAATATTATTGAGCTGATACAAGAGATTATTTATCCTTAATGCAGCTGCTTGCTCGGATTTGGTCGTTTCCGGACTATCGACGATCTGTATCGAGCCTGTGATAATAGAATCGCCATGCGCATTTTTTTCCTGATGAAGTTTTTTGATATGAATCCAAATTTCTCCTTTCGGGCAAAGAATCGGGAAGGTCATATCGTAGACGTAAGGTTGTTCTAAAGTTGCGATTTCTTCACCGATCCGGAAACGGAAATCGGTACGGATCCTGTTCAGAAAATCTGCAAAAGACAATCGATCGGATGGTAAACCAGTCAATTCCATTATCTGTTTTGAAAAAAAATAGGTCTGGAGTCGGTAATCTGCTTTCCACCATCCAGTGCGAGTATCTGAGAGAATACGATTCATCAGTTCGTATTCTTCTAATGTAATTTCTGGCATTACTTTAAAACTTGTTTAATAATTCGAAGATGCGCACAATTAACAATAACGCACCAAATATAAACAATTGTAAGGAATTAGGGGGTTAAAATATGTAAAAGCGGGAACAATGGATAAAATGGAAAGAGGGGAAAGAATTTCAGCAGTTATAAGGGTTACAAGGGTTTCAAAAGTTTGAAAAAGGAACGCCGGGACGGACCTTTCGTCCCATTTTCGGAAAAAACTAAAAAAGCCACCTTAATAGTGGCTTTTTGCTCCTCAGGTAGGACTTGAACCTACGACCTACGGATTAACAGTCCGCCGCTCTAACCAACTGAGCTACTAAGGAATATTTCTCAAAAGCGATGCAAAGATATGGCTTTTTTTGAAAGTGACAAAATTTCATCAGAAAAAAAATGATTTTTTGTTTTTTTTACAAAGGAATAAATTAAAGTGATTAATTTGAAAGGAGTTGTAAAAAAGCTAAATTTGTCACGATTCATTATTCATGAAAAATTAATGTGTGTGGGTATTCGATTAATAATATCGGTGACATTTTTGTTACTGGTGGTGTCTGTCCGTTTACAGGCGCAGGATACGAAGGTATCTCATCCATTTATGTGGAAATCTTTTAATAATCCGGCCTATTCAGGTTTTGATGGATTAGCGGGTGTGAATATCGGTATGCAACGGTCATATTTTGGATATCTCCCCTGAGTTGATGAGTTTTTATGCCGATAAAGTGACGATATTCGATATGGCCGCCGGTATTTACGGTCAGACCGATTTCAATGTGGCCTGGCATGGGGTGGCTAGTTTGGAGTATGGGTTTTCTGTATATCATATCATAGAATCCACCCAGTCGTTTTTATCCGAACACGGGTCTGCTTCTTCCGAAGAAAATCTGTTGAATCGCCGGTATTCGGGATATGTTTCGTATGCACATCCTTTTGCTTTAGGGAATCAGATCAATACAGTGCTTTCTCCGTACGTAATGGTCGATGTGCAGTCGGTTATGCGGAATTTACAATTCGGAGTTTGCTGGGAGGAAGAACGTTTCGGACTGATCGGTCTGGGGGTCCGGGGAGATCAATTCGAAGGATTGCAGGTAGGTACCTTGTTAGTACATTTAGGAGTGAATATTCCGGGAGGACGTGATTCCGGATGGAAGATCGGTTATACCTGTGAAGTCCCGACCCATCAAGGGACGATGTATCAAAATACCAGTCATTCTTTATCGTTGCATTGGTATTACAGGATAGTTCCCAAACGTTGCATCCAGCGTTTCGATAATTCGCCGAACAATAGTAAGAGAGCCAGAATGAAACGGAAGAATAAGGCTTTTCATTTTTAAAATCCGCCGATCACAGGCGAATAAAAAGGATCAGATATGAAAAATCAGAAAAAATGCAGAAAAGGGATATACCGCTTAGCTTTACTACTTACTGTTTTGTGCTCGGCAGTAGGTGGTTATGCCCAGACTCAGGACGATTTGAAATTGGTCGATCCCGGCGGGTTTAAGTTGTGTAATGGAGATGCTGTGAACGGACAAAAGTTGACGGTTTACAATCAATGTGTGCATGAGGGCTTCAAAAAAGGAACTTTTAAAGTAGATTGGGGAGATGGCTCTGCTGTCGAAGAATGGGGAACCGAAGAGACGATGGAGCATGTTTATAGGGAATTCAAAGTGTTTAAACTGAAATTTTCCTGGACTTCATCGGATGGCAGTAAAGTACTCGAAAAAAACTATGATGTACTTCGGCTGAATAAGCCGGATGTCGCATTGAAAGTGAATGAAAAAGGTACTTGTTACGGTATGGAGTCTGAAATAAAAATTATCGATTATGATAAACAGACTTCCGGTACCGTTTATGTCGTGAATTTCGGAGATGGGCGTGATACGACTTTAACACAGGCAGAGATGATGAAAACAATGGGATCGGTGAAACATACTTTTCAGACCGATAATTGCCCGATAACGGTGGAATTGGAGGCTCGGAACGAGTGTTCGGACTACATGTTACCTTTACAGACGACCGTGACAACGGCCGTGGTTATTCCCCCGGAAGCGGCTTTTGATTTCGTAGCCCCGGGGTGTACCGGTTATCCTGTTCAGGTAATAAACCGTACGATTGAAGGACGGGATGTTTACTGTAATACAATAGCAGAATATATCTGGAAATTTGGAGATAAACCTTCTGTGTTCGAAAAATATCCTCAGGTGATATTCGATACGCCGGGAGAATATGAAGTACGCTTGATCGCTTCTACAGGGGGGCTGGAATGTTCCAACGATACAATCGTAAAAGTGATCAGTGTGATACAATCGCCGGAAGTCGGTTTTACAGTCGATAGGGATACCGTCTGTTCGGGCGAAAGTGTTGTATTTACCGACCATTCTAAAGGGGAAAATCCACAGTATTATTGGAATGTTACCGGTAGGCAGACAAATGATTTTGTTTTTATAAACGGCACTAGCGAGAAGTCGGAGAATCCGGTCATTCAGTTCAACGGCTACGGGGAATACGTGGTTGCACTGACTTTGACAAACGAATGTCCTCAAAATGTAAAAGATACGACTATTATCGTACGGAAGGATCCCGAGATTGTGGAGGTTACCTGGCCGGTGTCTTTATGTCCTGATCTTACTACGGGGAAAGCTTTGGTGAATTTGGAGAATTATTTCCGTCTCTATTGGAATGGAAACCCGAAAGAAGCAGTCTGGAAAATCGAACCTAAGGCAGGAATGACCGGTACGGTAGATTTTTTACCCGGTTATGAGGCGGATAAAGAATATCCGCAGGTTTATTTGCAGGCTGGTGCGACCTATGAGGTTTCCTTGACTTTGAAAGGAGCTTCGGTAGGCGGTGTGCTTTGTGGTGATCCCTCCAAGCTGACGATCCATAAAGAGTTGAAAATCGATGATCCTGCGATTACCGACAATATTGTTCCGACACCTGCCCCTGTCGGAGACAACATCTCGATTTGTGACGGCGAAACGGTTAGTTTTGAGAATCATTCCAACGGAGAGGGATTAGAACATTCTTGGACGATTAAGCCAATCACGACGGAATTATACGATCCGGCCTGGAATGTTGAATACCTGGCCGGTTCTCCGACTTCTGCCGGACCTCGGATCAGGTTCAATGGGTATGGAGACTTTGAAGTGACCGACTCGTTGTCTGTCCCTTGTAACTCGAAACGCATTTCTTTCCGGGTACATGTCAGGAAAGATCCGACTATTTTCTTGGCCGATTTTCCGACAGAAATCTGTCCCCGGGATGTATTGAATACGGAGTTGTGTATTTTTTACGAATGGTATAATCATGTGCCCGAAGCACATTGGGAGTTTACTCCGGATAGAGTGGACTTTGTGGACGGAACTTCGTCCGATTCGCCGGAGCCGAAGATTCATTTTCAGGAATCGGGAAAATATACCTATAAGGTCACTTTGCCGGAGGTGGGGTGTCCGGAAAAGGATGAGCATGGAGGTATTTTGACCCGGAAAGAATTGACCGGAGAATTGAAGGTCCGGATTTCAGGTTTG
>ENA-ORTB01003985-ORTB01003985.1-human-gut-metagenome-genome-assembly--contig:-NODE-3985-length-10780-cov-3.428625_pt1 | contig 10780 bp, 9 predicted proteins | sample MGYA00241905_ERZ509174 | MGnify/ENA primary metagenome ERZ509174 (study PRJEB26280, sample SAMEA2338851) | human gut metagenome | biome: human gut; feature: human-associated habitat; material: faeces...
TCATTAACTCCTTTTGTACAATGAAATTTTTGATTTATCGTATTGTTAGGCTCTTGCTTTGTAATATGGCAAGAGCCTATTTTTTACGATTTTTAGTCACAATAGAGGATTACTTTACCTTGTTCCAGACTTTCTTGAACACTAATGCACCTCTGATTTGATGAGCCTCGCCAAGCGAGAGAAATATCTCTTTTATCATCTTCATATCTGCCATCAACAAGAACGTCACAATACTTAACAACATCTAATGGGGAAACCCCATTTACTTCAAGGTTTTCATATTTCTCTTCTTTGTCAAATATTTCTTCCCAAGTATAACCTGTATAAAGCCAGATTGATTTGTTGGGAAATTTCTCTTTAACCATTTTAACAATTTTATAAACAGTTTCAAGATTTTGTGGTTCAAGTGGATGCCCACCTGAAAAAGTTAATCGAGAGATATAAGATTTATCAAGTGCTTTGAGAAGCTCTTGCATTGTATTTTCTGTAAAGGGTTGTCCTGCAATAAAATTCCAAGTTTGAGGATTGTGACAACCAAAGCAGTGGCGGTTGCACCCCGAGACCCAGAGTACAACTCCTATGCCTATACCATTGGCAGTATCATATTTACTGATTTTTATGTAATTCATAATTCCAACTATCGCCTCGAATAATATATCCTATCATACTGCTATCAAGATTATACATAGTTCCTAACCGTTGGTATGTTATCTTTTCATTATTATATTTGTTTCTTATTTCATTTGCTTGTTCTAAAGTGATTTTTGCACTGGATAGATTATTAATTACTGCGTGTCTTCGATTGTATTTATTGTTGCACCACTCTAAATTATAAACAGTGTTATTATTTTTATCACCATCAATATGGTTTACTTGTGGATAATTATTAGGATTCGGTATAAAAGCTTCAGCAACAAGTCTATGCACAGAATACATATGTTTTCCAAGATGAACTCTATAATAACCTTTAGTGTTTTGATTATTAGGTTTTAAGACTCCTTTTTGCCAATAATCGTTCCATCTGTTCCAACCTGAATATACCCATAATTTTCAATCCACAAAGATTTAAAATTTTCAGATATAATCATTAATTGTCTCCTATATGTATAACTCTTTCTTTTATTTCTTGAGTTCGCCCTGCGTTCCAAAAATTACTTCCTATATAACCACAAGTTCTTCTAGCCACGTTTAGTTTCTTTTCATCTCTATTGCCACAATTGGGACATTCCCATACAAGTTTACCTGTTTCTTTATCTTCAATAATCTGTATCTCGCCATCAAATCCACATACTTGACAATAATCAGATTTTGTATTAAATTCTGCATATTGAATATTATCATATATAAATTTAACAACTTCTTCTAATGCTTCAAGATTGTTTTTCATGTTTGGAACTTCAATATAAGATATTGCTCCACCTGATGTTAATGGTTGGAATTCACTTTCAAATTTCAATTTGCTAAATGCATCTATTTTTTCTCTAACATCAACATGATATGAATTTGTATAATATCCTTTATCTGTAACATCTGGAATACTTCCAAATTTTTCTTTATCAATACGGGCAAATCTATAACATAAGCTTTCGGCTGGTGTTCCATATAAGCCGAAGCCAAGTCCGGTATCAGCCTTCCATTTATCACAGGCTGCACGCATTCTATTCATAACCTTTAATGCAAATTCTTCACCAACCGGATCCGTATGGCTGACACCCTTCATCAGGATAGAAGTCTCATACAGACCGATGTATCCAAGTGACAGTGTGGAGTAGCCGTTGTGAAGCAGTGGATCGATAACCTCACCCTTCTTTAATCGTGCAATCGCACCATACTGCCAGTGAATTGGGCTGACATCTGAAGTTACGCCTTCCAGTGCTCTGTGACGGCACATCAGCGCATCGTAACATAACTGAAGCCGTTCATCTAGGAGTGACCAGAATTTATTTTCATCACCCTTTGCCAGAATACCGATCTGAGGAAGATTCAGGCTGACAACACCCTGGTTGAAACGACCTTCCCACTTATAGTTGCCATTTTCATCCTTCCAAGGAGAGAGGAAAGAACGGCATCCCATACAGGAGAAGACATTACCTTCATAGTTCTCACGCATCTTCTTAGCGGAGATGTAATCCGGATACATTCTCTTAGCGGAGCACTTGATCGCAAGACGGGTGATGTAATCATATTTGCCGCCCTTTAAGCAGTTGTGCTCATCCAGAACGTAGATCAGCTTTGGAAATGCAGGTGTTACATAGACACCAACTTCGTTTTTAATACCCTCTAAACGCTGACGGAGGATTTCTTCTACGATCATGGCATTCTCTTCAATGTATTCATCAGTTGGATCGAGATTCAGGAATAAGGTAACAAATGGAGACTGACCATTTGTAGTCATCAGAGTGTTGATCTGGTACTGGATCGTCTGAACACCGGAACGGAGCTCGTCGTTCAGTCTTTCTTTTACCAGCTCCTCTAATGTATCGGCATCTAATCTCTCGCCAAATTCTTCCTGATATAATGCTTTGTATTTATTGTAACTCTTACGCAGATATTTTCCAAGGTGACGGATATCAACGGACTGACCACCATACTGGCTGGAGGCAACGGCAGCAATGATCTGTGTAACGATCGTACATGCAACCTGAAAACTCTTAGGGCTCTCGATCAGTTTGCCGTTCATGACAGTGCCATTGTCAAGCATATCTCCGATGTTGATCAGACAACAGTTGAAGATTGGCTGTAAGAAATAATCAGCATCGTGGAAATGGATCGCACCTTCTTCATGTGCTTTTGAAATCTTTTCAGGCAACAGAAGTCGTTTGGTAAGATCCTTTGAAACCTCACCGGCGATCAGATCTCGCTGAGTGGAAGCAACAGTTGCGTTTTTATTTGAATTCTCTTCCATAACATCTTTGTTTCTGTTCTGGATCAGGCTGAGAATGGAATCGTCAGTTGTATTTGCTTTACGGATCAGTTCACGGCTGTATCTATATATAATGTAAGTTTTGGCAAGAACGAATTTCCCTTCTGCCATAATCTTCTGCTCGATGATATCCTGAATGTCCTCGACCAGCATTCTTTTTCTGTTTTTTGCTTCGATACCGTCTATGATCTCTTCGATTTTTTCTTCAGAAATTTTTTCGCAGTCTTCGACTTCGGCATTTGCCTTCTGGATGGCAACGATAATCTTGCTGCGATCATAGGATACGGCTCGACCGTCTCTTTTGATTACCTGCATTTTTACATTCTCCTTCAAAATTGATTATCTAGATATTGAGTGCAATGTTTTCTCAAACCCCAACATATTGCGTCGCGTGTGAAAAAAAGACAAAAAAATGAACGATTTAAAATCTGTGAGACTAAAAAATCGTTTGGAATATTTTGTAACTCTATGTCCCCGACAGTTACACATTATAGCATCACCATTTTGGTTTGTCTATATCAATCAGTACAAAATATTGAGAAAAAATCAAAGAAATAATACTAGATATTGTGTTGCATGGGAAAATGTGATTTACTGTTCGAGTGGCGATTGACATTATGTGAAATTGTCGGAAATTGTATCTGAAAGTATGGATACTGTCGAAGTATTGCAAACAATCAGGCATTTAACAATAACGTTGCATAGTTTGTGACATTTCTATGAATTACTTAAAATAGCTTTATTTTTAATTGGAAATGTGATATAAAGCTATGATAGGTGATACCTAATTTTATAATATATAGAGGTAAGTACAATGAGGAAATTGAAAAAGGGACTTGCGGTTGCTCTTGCAATGGCAATGACATTATCTATGGCTGTGGGATGCGGCGATAAAAAGAATACAACCGGTAAGCTTGACAATGCAACGCAAACGGATGCGACTTCATCAGACAGCAGCACAGAGGCAGCAGAAGATTTGACGATCGATGAGTATATCGAGAAATATGCAGATGGCGTTACGCTTGGAGAGTACAAAGGAATTGAATATGAATATGCACCGGAAGCGGTAACTGCAGATGATATTCAGAGCAAGGTAGATTCTTTTATTTCATCCTGCACTACTTATAATGAAGATAAGACAAGTGCAGCAAAGATGGGTGATATTGTAAATATCGACTTTGTCGGAACTGTAGATGGTAAGGAATTTGAAGGTGGTAATTCTGATGGAAATGGTTATGATCTGACATTGGGAAGCAAATCTTTTATTGATGATTTTGAAGATCAGATCGTAGGTCATAAAGCCGGAGATACATTTGATGTAAATGTAACATTCCCGGAGGATTACAGTACAACAAACACAGAACTGAATGGAAAGGATGCAGTATTTAAGACGACTGTAAACTACATTAAGATTCCGGTTGAACCAGAGTACAACGATGAACTTGTTGCCAATAATACTTCCTATAAAACAGTAGATGAATATGAAGCATCAATCAAAGCAGAACTGGAAGCAAGCAATGAGACTGCAGCACTTACTTCTGCACAGAATGTGGTTATGACAAGTGTTATTAATAAAGCACAGATCGAGAATGTACCGGAAGATGAAGTTGAAAGTCTTGCAAGCGAAATTATTGACAACCTGAAAGCTCAGGCAAGCTCCTATAATTTCGATTATGCAACATTTATCAATTACTACTATGGATACAGTGATGAGGAGTCATTTGCAGAATATGTAAAGCAGATCTGTGAAGAGTCCGTAAAGGAAAAGAAGGCTGTCTGTGCGATTGCAAAAGCAGAGAATATTACGATCGATGCAGATGAAGAAACAGCATATATTAAGAAGCTGGCAGACAATAATTCTACAACAGAGGATCAGATCAGAGAGCAGTATTCTTCTGAAGATTTGATGTATTATACACTTGCAGATAAGGTTATGACTTTCCTGCTTGATAATGGCAAGAAGGTAGAGAGTACAGAAGCTGCAACAGAAGCAACAACGGCTTCTGAAGAAACCACAGAAGTAACAACAGAGACAAACTAAAGCGGATGTTGAAACAGGATCCTTAAAATGAGGATGATAAAATAATAAGATGAAGCCTTGAGGAGAAAGATTATATTATGAAAATGAAGAAGGTAATGACCCTTTGCCTGGCAACCGTTGTCGGCATGGGAGTGCTTAGCGGATGTGGAAGCACAAAGAGTGAATTCAAGCAGTATGCAAAATGTGCAGAGGTAAGTGATTATGATGGCGTTGAATATGTTCCGGCATCCAGAGAGGTAACACAGGATAAGATCGATGAGAAGATTGATTCATTCTGTACAGATAATAATATAGAGACAAAGGATTATGACAGTGCCATTAAAGATGGTGATGATGTCAACATCAATTATGTAGAAACGATCAATGGTCAGGAAAAGAATAAGAATGATGATGAAGCCGGAACCAGTGTTGTTATAGGCAAGGATGCATTAGCACCGGGACTTGATGATCAGATGATCGGATTAAAGCCTGGTACAGAGAAGAAGATCACGATCACATATCCGGATGATTATTCTGATACAACAGTAGCAGGAATGGAAGCTGTATTTGATATAAAGATCAATTATATCAAGATAACGACGACACCGGAATATACAGATGACCTTGTGAAGTCGGCTACGGATGGTAAATATACAACGACGGAGGATTATACCAAGTATCTGACAGATGAGCTTCAGAAGGATACAGACAAAACTGCAGACAGTACAGATCGTGCAAATGTATTAAAGGCAATCAAAGAGAAAACAACATTTAATCAGTATCCGGAAGGCGAAATTGATTCCTATGTCAAGAGTGTTATGGATAATATCGAGTCCAGTGCCTCCCAGTATGGAATCGGCGTACCAACATTCTTACAGTATTTCTATGGATATACAGATGAATCTGCATTTGTTTCCTATCTTCAGAGCACAGTTGAATCTGTAATGCAGGAGAAGATCGTTGTCAGCTCGATCGCGTTAGAAAAAAATCTGGTCGCAAATGATAAAGAGACTGAAGCATATAAGCAGAAGCTGATGGATGATAATGAAGTAGACGAGGATACGATCAACTCCAAATATTCAGCGAGCGATCTGAAATTCTATGCAACAGAGGAAAAGGTTCTTGATTATCTGATGGGTACAGCTGTTCAGGTAGATTCAACAGAAGCAAGTTCAGAAGATGCATCGGAAGATGGTTCCACTGAAGCAGAGAGCACAGAGTCAACAACAGAGGCAGCTTCAGAGGCAGAATAAAAAAATTGACGTTTTTACAAAATTTGTTTTGACAAGAAGCAGATGACGTGCTATATTAAACGAGTGCGTGAGATAAAGCACGTTTTCATGCAGTTGTGGCGGAATTGGCATACGCGCATGATTCAGGTTCATGTCCACTTACGTGGGTGTGGGTTCAAGTCCCATCAACTGCATTGATATTAAGGAAAAGAAGTCTTAGTTTTAAGGCTTCTTTTTTCTATATACAGGTTTGACATTACAGGGAAACTGGAATATAATGTAGGATACTTGTGAGAACTTAACGGAAAACACAGATATTGTTTAGGAGGTAGTCGGCGATGGCTGAAAAGAAACAGGTAGTTACCTATACAGGACTTAAAAAAATTGAAGAAGAACTTCAGGATCTGAAGGTAAATAAACGTAGAGAGATTGCTGCAAAGATCAAGGAAGCAAGAGAGCAGGGAGACTTATCTGAGAATGCTGAGTATGATGCAGCAAAGGACGAGCAGCGTGATATTGAGGCAAGAATCGAGCAGTTAGAGGCTATCCTGAAAAATGTAGAAGTCGTTGACGAGGATGAGGTTGATACAGAGGTTGTCGGTATCGGCCGTACCGTAACAGTATATGATTATGAATTTGACGAGGAAATTGTATTCCACATCGTTGGTTCAACAGAAGCAGATATCATGAAGAATAAGATCTCTGATGAATCGCCGGTTGGTATGGCATTAAAGGGTGCGCGCGTTGGTGAAGAAGTAATAGTAGAAGCACCGGACGGAGAATTCAAATACAGAATATTAGATATCAAGAGAGCAATCTAATAAACAGAATAATCAATATAGTAGAAAGAGATTAAACAAAGATGGCAGAGAATAAGCAGAATAATCAGGCTAAGCCACAGGATGTAAATAAGCTGTTACAGGTTCGTCGTGAGAAGCTGGCAGATTTACAGGCGGCAGGCAAAGATCCATTTGAGATTACAAAGTATGATGTGACTTATCACAGCACAGATGTAAAAGAAGCATATACAGCGCATGAGGCAGAGCTTCTTGCAGGCAGACAGGAGCCGGACGTAGAGGAACTGGATGATGCACAGAAGAAGGAAGTGCTGAACAACGATTATAACGAGAGAAGAGCAATCATGGATGCATCACCGATCCATGTTAGCATTGCAGGACGTATGATGTTCAAGCGTGTTATGGGTAAGGCATCCTTCTGTAATATTCAGGATCTGAAGGGTAACATTCAGGTGTATGTTGCAAGAGATCAGATCGGTGAAGAAGCTTATGCAGATTTCAAGAAATCCGATATCGGGGATATCTATGGTGTAAAGGGATGGGCATTCCGTACAAAGACAGGAGAGCTTTCTATCCATGCAGAAGAAATGACACTTTTAAGCAAGTCGTTACAGATTCTTCCGGAGAAGTTTCATGGCTTAACAGATACAGATGTCAGATATCGTCAGAGATATGTAGACCTTATCATGAATCAGGAGAGCAAGGCAGTATTTATCAAGCGTTCACAGATTTTAAAAGAGATCCGTAACTTCCTTGCAGATCGTGATTTCATGGAGGTTGAGACTCCTATGCTTGTTGCAAATGCAGGTGGTGCGGCAGCAAGACCATTTGAGACACATTACAATGCATTAAATGAAGATGCAGCCCGTCACAAAGGCATCAAGAGCCCGGTTGCAGGCCATGCAGATGTACTTTTAATGCCAAATATCGAGTGCGGAAACATTATGTGGAAGACTCTGGTATACATGGCAAGATGTGAGATTGCAGGCGTACTGATGGGAGCTGCAGCACCAGTTGTCATTACTTCCCGTTCTGATGCACCTGAAACCAAGTTAAACAGTATTGCCCTTGCTCTGCTGATCGCAGGAAACAAGGACAAGAAATAAAGAGGTACCTACATGAAAGATAAAGTATTGATCCTGAATCCAGGTTCCACATCCACCAAGATTGCAGTTTACTGCAATGATGAGATTATCCACCTGGAAAGTATCCAGCATTCCCACGAAGATCTGGCTCCCTTTGCCCATGTGCAGGACCAGAAGGAATACCGCCTGGAAAAGATATTAAATGTTCTTGATAAAGCGGGTATCAAACTGGATGAACTGATCTGTATTTCCGCAAGAGGCGGACTTCTCCACCCGATCCCAGGTGGTACCTATGAAGTAAATGACATCATGGTAGATGAAATGATGCATCCGAAAAAGGAACATGCCTGCAACCTGGGTGCTCTTATTGGAAAAGACCTGGCTGACCGTGTAAGCATTAAATCCTATATCGTAGACCCGGTAGTCGTAGATGAGCTGTGGCCATGGGCAAGAATGACAGGTCTTAAAGAAGTAAAAAGAGTCTGCCAGTTCCATGTATTAAACCAGAAAGCTATCGCCAGAAAGGTTGCCAGAGTCCTTGGAAAGACTTATGAAGAGGTAAATGTGATCGTCTGCCATATCGGCGGTGGTATTACTGTTGGCATGCACCGTTGTGGCAAGGTAGTAGATGTAAACAATGGTCTTGACGGAGACGGACCAATGTCACCGGAGCGTTCCGGAGGACTGCCAAATGCAGATGTGCTGGATCTGGCATACAATCATGGTTTAACCTATGAAGAAGCTTACCGTACCATGGTAGGAAAGGGCGGATTTGTAAGCCATTTAGGCACCAATGATGCCAGAGCTGTAGAAGCAATGATCGATAACGGCGATGAGTATGCAAAGCTGGTTTTTGAGACCATGGCATATCAGATCGCAAAAGAGGTTGGTGCTCTTGCTACCACTGTAAACGGCAGAGTGGATGCAATCGCACTGACCGGCGGTATCGTTTATTCCAAGCGTATGGCTGACTGGATCACAGACAGAGTATCCTTTATCGCACCTGTATACCGTTATCCGGGAGAAGGCGAGATCCAGGCTCTTTACGAAGGCGCTATGCGTGTGGTAAGAGGGGAAGAAGAAGCTAAGATTTACGAATAAGCAAAATACTATATGTCCCCTCTTGTTTGAGGGGACGACTGTAGAAAGAGGAAAAATATGGGTAAAAAAGTGGAATTTAAAGTCTGCGGACTTTCAGCAAAGTACTTTGTACCGTTGTTTTTAGTCATTATCATCTGTACTTACGGCGGTTTTATGCCAACTGTAAAAATCGGTGAGACTACTGGTGTTGGAATGGTAGGAACTCTGGCGTTTTTAATGAGTGTAGGCGGCCTGTTCTTCTGGCTTGGTAACAGTATTCCTGTTGTAAACAGCTATTTAGGTGGTTCCGTGCTCTTCTGTATGTTTGGACCGGCACTGTTAAATTACTTTGGTCTTCTGCCAGAGACCACTGTAAAAGGTGTTTCTATCCTTATGAAATATGGTCTGCAGGACGTATATATCGCAGCTCTCCTTTGCGGTTCCGTCCTGTATATGGACCGTAAGATCTTATTAGGTGCTATTTCCCGTTATCTGCCGGCGATCCTGGGCTCCCAGGTATTTGCACTGGGCTTCTGCTTCCTTGGCGGACTGATCACAGGTTATGGACCTTTAAATGCAGTATTTGATATTGGCGCACCAACTATGTCCGGTGGTTCCGGCGGTGCTTTAGTAACGATCCCTACTCTGTACACTGACCTTTCCGGTACAGACTGGATGAGCATGTCCGGTATGTTCTTATGCTATGTTTCTCTTTCTAACGTAGTTGCTATCCTGATGTGTGCTCTTTCCAAACCGATCCTTAAAAAAATGGGTATGGTATCTCCTGAAGATAATCAGGGCATCCTTCGTGGAGCAGGCACTATGCAGACAGAGGCATCTGAGCAGCTTCCGGCTCTCAGTGCTGATCCTACCAAAGTCTGCGGCGGTATCTTTATCTGCCTTGGCATCTATCTGTTAGGAACTATTTTAGGCAAGCTTCCTGGAACCAAAGTGATCGCAGGACTTGCATGGGCGATCATCATCGCGGTTGTGATCAAATGTACCGGCATCATGGAAGACAAGATCACAAATTATACTGTAAACGGTATGAACTTTATGTTAAAGGGACTGCTGCCGGCGATCATCGCAGGTATCGGCATCAACTCTATCAGTATTGAGACTATGATCAGCTACTTTACACCGGCTGCTCTGGTCATTATTGTTCTGGCTGTATTAGGCGCTTACATTGGCGCGATCATCTTCGGACACCTCTTTGGCCTGTGGGGCTACGAAGCTGGTATTACAGCAGGACTTTGCTGCTGCAACATTGGTGGTTCCGGTGACCTGGCAGTTCTGACTGCAGGCGACAGAATGAGCCTGTTAGCATTCTCATCCATCTCCACCCGTATCGGCGGTGCCCTGATGGTTGTATGGATCGGCTTTCTGTATCCAATGTTAATGCTGAAATAAATGACCGTGTTAAAAGTGTTATAATAAAATCAAATTAATCTTCCTAAGTTAAAGAATAAGTCAACGAAAAAGTTAAATATTAATCCTGAATAAGTGAATGATAAGTGAATAAATAATGTGACCGCCCAGGACCGGTCCGACCTGTAATGGATCGGATACCGGTCCTGGGCGGTTTTTGTTATAGGCTTTAGCCGGTTGAGGACATTGGAGTTTTTCGTGTTCCGAAAAATGGA
>ENA-ORTB01004007-ORTB01004007.1-human-gut-metagenome-genome-assembly--contig:-NODE-4007-length-10736-cov-2.730175_pt1 | contig 10736 bp, 5 predicted proteins | sample MGYA00241905_ERZ509174 | MGnify/ENA primary metagenome ERZ509174 (study PRJEB26280, sample SAMEA2338851) | human gut metagenome | biome: human gut; feature: human-associated habitat; material: faeces...
GCAGCGACCTTGACAAGGCTGTTATCGCATACAGCGAAAGAAACAGAAGATTTGGAGGGGTGTAAAAAATGTCTACCCGTATTAAATCTGCGGCAGTTGCCATTGTTATCGCAGTGATACTGCTTATCGCACACGGAACGTTCCTGTTCAATATTGCGGTGGGCGCAATTTCTGCACTTGCAATATATGAGATATTCAGGGCGACAAAAATGACAGAGTATCAGACCATTGCCTGCTGTGCGTTTGCCTTTGTGGACGCTTTCATGCCTGTGTTCTACAGACACGGCTGGCTGTACTTTTTCAGCTACAAGCTTTACATGGGGCTTTTCGTTATAGCAATGTGTCTGCTTTATCTTAAAGAGCATACAAGATTCCAGTATACAGAGTTTTTCTTCATGCTGGGCGTGGGCATACTTCTGCCGTATTCATTCTCAACTTTGGTCACAATGGCAGGCTTGGGCGGCAAGGGCGTGTTTATGATAGTTCTTACTCTTGCAGCGGCTTGGCTGGCTGACAGCGGTGCTTATTTTGCAGGAACTTTCTTCGGCAAAACAAAGCTTTGCCCTGAGATAAGCCCTAAGAAAACTGTGGAGGGTCTTATAGGCGGCGTTATCTCAAATGGTATTCTTATGCTTATAATAAGCCTGTTCTATCAGTTCGTACTTAAAGGCGAGCCTATCCACTATCTAGGCGTTCTAATCGCAGGTATGCTTGCGGCTCTTATCGGACTTGTGGGCGACCTTACAGCTTCGGTGATAAAAAGACAGACAGGTATAAAGGACTATGGCAACATAATGCCGGGTCACGGTGGAATAATGGATCGCTTTGACAGCGTTCTGCTCGTTGCACCTTTTATGTACTATATGTTCACACAGGGGCTTATACTTAAATAGAAAATTATGACTTTTAGGGGCAGGCTTAGGCTTACCCCTTTTAAGCGTTATTAAGGCAACACCGCTTGCAAACCATCTTTATGCGGAATTGCCTGAATTTATTTTATATGATGAGGGACAATAAATGAAAACAATGACCATACTCGGTTCAACGGGTTCTATAGGCACGCAGGCATTAGAAGTGGCTGCAAAGCATAATATTAAAGTAAAGGCGCTTGCGGCAAATTCTGACGTTGAAAAGCTTGCGGCTCAGGCTAAGGAGCTTATGCCTGAGCGTGTGTGTATCTACTGTGAGGACAAAAAGACAGAGCTCGAAAAGCTTCTCAGTGGCACTGGCATAAAAATATCCACAGGCATGGAGGGACTTAAAGAGATAGCAAGAATGGACGGGGTCGATATCATGCTCAACTCAGTCGTTGGCATGGTGGGTCTTGTGCCAACCCTTACGGCTATCGAAAAAGGCACTGACATTGCCCTTGCAAATAAGGAAACACTTGTGGCAGGCGGTGAGCTTGTTATAAAGGCGGCTGCTGAAAAGGGAGTGAAGATATATCCTGTTGACAGCGAACATTCGGCTATCTTTCAGTGCCTGCAGGGAAACGAGGGCAATAAGCTCAAAGGGATAATTCTTACTGCTTCGGGCGGACCATTCTTCGGCAAAACAAAGTCTGACCTAGAGGGCGTGACAGTTGAGCAGGCTCTTAATCACCCTAATTGGTCAATGGGCAGAAAGATAACCATTGACTCTGCTACGCTTATGAACAAGGGTCTTGAATTTATCGAAGCAATGTGGCTTTTCAAGCTCAGACCTGAGCAAATAGAGATAGTTGTCCATAGACAGAGTGTTGTACATTCAGCGGTGGAGTATGAGGATAATTCTGTTATCGCACAGCTTGGCGTGCCTGATATGAAAATACCAATACAGTATGCTCTGCTTTATCCTGAGAGAGTGGAAAGCGATGTGAAAAAGCTGTCCCTTACAGACTATGGAAAGCTCACTTTCGAGAAGCCTGACTATGATACGTTCGATTGTCTTAGGGCTTGTATAAAGGCTGTCACTATTGGTGGAAATCTTCCTGCGGCAGTGAATGGAGCGAATGAGGAAGCCGTTGCGGCTTTTCTTGACGGCAGGATAGATTTTCTTGACATTGGCAGGATAGTAATGAGCGTTTGCGACAGCACCCCACGAAAAGAGATAAAATGTGTGGAAGATGTGCTGGAAGCTGACAGACTGGCTAGGGAAGAGGCTCGCAGACTGGCTTTGGCAATGAAAAATTAAGAGATAGTTTGCGGTGCTGAACCTATTGTCTTTTTGTGTTTGAAAGGAAAGAAATGAGTATATTATTTGCAATATTGATTTTTGAAGCTATCATAATAATACACGAGCTTGGTCACTTTATTGCGGCGAAAGCCAGCGGAGTAAAGGTCAACGAGTTCGCTATAGGAATGGGTCCTGCCATTATCAAAAAGAAAAAGGGCGATACCCTTTACGCTTGGCGTGTGTTTCCCATAGGTGGCTATTGTGCCATGGAGGGCGAGGATAACGGAAGCGAGGACGGCGGTGCGTTTTGTAATAAAAGCCTACCAAAAAGAATGCTTATCGTGGTGGCAGGCGTTATAATGAATCTTGTGCTTGGATATATTATCCTTTGTATCAGCACCGCAAAGTCTGACGGCATCGCAACCACCACTATATCGTGGTTTGAGGATAACGCTATGTCCCAATCGACCGGCTTGCAGGTGGGTGACGAGATAATCGAGGTCAACGGCATGAGGATTTTCACTACTATGGATATGTCCTATCAGTTTGGCAACGATGAGGACGGCAAGTTCGATATGGTGGTGAAGCGTGACGGAAAAAAAGTGGAGCTTAAAGACGTCACCTTTGCAACGAACGATAATACCATGCACATTGATTTCAAGGTCGCACCAAAAGCTGTGACCGTCGGCTCTGTGATAACTCAGTCTTTTAAGCAGGGCTGTACTGACGGCAGACTTATCTATATCTCATTTGCAGACCTTATAAGAGGAAAGTATTCCATAAAAGACCTCAGCGGTCCTGTGGGTATCGTTGATACTATCGACAATGTTATCGACAGTGAAAGGGACAGCCAGTCAGGCAAGATAGACTGGTCGTCACTTATTGACACAATGTTGTCGCTGGGTGCGTTCATGACCATAAATATCGGCATTTTCAATCTCTTGCCATTGCCTGCACTTGACGGCGGAAGACTTTTGTTTCTTATTATCGAAGCGGTACGCCGTAAGCCTGTCAAGCCTGAGCATGAGGGAATGGTACACGCTATCGGTATGGCGGCTCTGTTGCTTCTTATGGTAGTGGTGACAGTGAGCGATATCATCAAGCTTGTTTAAAGGAGGAACTGTTTATGTCAGGTGAAAATAAGAGAAACGTAAGACCTGTCAAGGTGGGAGGACTTGTCCTTGACGGCAAAAAGATATATATCCAATCAATGCTCAATGTGCCGTCTACGGACATAGAAGGCTCTGTTAAGCAGGCTGTGGAGCTTGAAAAAGCTGGCTGTGAAATAGTAAGAGCGGCTATACCAAACATGGAAGCCGTTAAGCTTATCCCTGCTATCAAAGAGAAGATCTCTATCCCTCTTGTGGCGGATATCCACTTTGACTATCGCCTTGCCATTGCGGCGGCGGAAGCTGGTATCGACAAGATAAGGATAAATCCCGGAAATATCGGCTCTATGGATAGGGTGAAAGCGGTGGTTAAAGCATGTCGTGAAAGAAATATACCTATAAGGATAGGAGTAAACGGCGGTTCTCTTGAAAAGGAACTGCTTGCGAAATACGGTTCGCCAACCGCGGAGGCTCTTGTGGAAAGTGCAATGGGCCATGTGAGAATTTTGGAGCAGTGCGACTTTGAGGATATCGTTATTTCTATAAAGTCATCAGACGTGCCGACTATGATAAAGGCATACAGACTGTGTGCACAGACCTGTAACTATCCTCTGCACCTTGGAGTAACTGAGGCTGGCACCGAGAGAATGGGTCTTATAAAATCATCTATTGGTATAGGTTCGCTTCTGTGCGACGGCATAGGCGAAACTATAAGAGTTTCACTTACCGACGAGCCTGTAAAAGAGATATACGCCGCAAAGGATATTTTAAAGGCTATCGGCAAGAGTGGCGGAGTAAGGATAGTTTCCTGCCCTACCTGCGGAAGAACTAGGATAGACCTTATAGGTCTTGCAAAAAAGGTTGAGGAAGCTACCAAGGATATAGACAAGGATATCAAGATAGCCGTTATGGGCTGTGTTGTGAACGGCATAGGCGAGTCGGGCAACGCTGATATAGGCATTGCAGGCGGTGACGGCTGTGCGGTGATATTCAGCCACGGTGAAAAGCTCAGAAAGGTATCAGAGGAGGAGGCTTTGCCTGCGCTTCTGGCGGAAATAGAAAAACTTTAAAAGGATATACCATAAATGAATACATACACCATTGAAAGCTTCTTTGAGAACTATAAGGAGCTTATACCCTCTGTGATAGAAAAGGGCAGGATATTAAGGCTGGGCTATAACGAAGAAAACGGCACTTTTACCTGTCAGGCGGCTTTTGACAAGCTTGTGCCTTTTGACAGCACAGTGGAATTTGAAATGAAAATGAGGGCGGCTCTCGGAGCAGGAAAGTTTATTTTGCAGCTCAAATATACCCCTGATATGCTTTGTGCGGAGTATTTTCCTGAGCTTTGCAAGTTTCTTAAAAGCAGATTTCCTCTTGTGAACGGCTTTTTTGACAACGCTGAGGCTGTTTATGAAAACGGCATTTTCACCGTGGATATAAAACACGGGGGCGAAGCGTTGCTGAAAAAGGCGGGCATAGAAACGGCTTTTCCTGCGCTCACCATGGAGCTTTTTTCCGTAAGGGCGGATATAAGGCTCACAGGTGTGCTTGAAACTGATATGGAAGAGCATCAGCGTGAGCAGGAGGAGTTTTTGAACTCCCTCCCTGTGCCGAAAATAGACCCTGCACAGCCTGAGAAAAAGGCGGCTGTTACCACTAATACTGCAAGCGGTGCTTCTGTGGATTTCCGAACTGCAAATGTGGACTTCACAAGGTTCTCGCTTCTGTGCGATGACGCTCTTGTGCTTATGGGTGCGCCAATATCAGGAAACGAGCAGGTGATGCAGATGAAAGATATCCCTGCGGATTACCGTGGACGTGTGGTAGTCTGGGGCGATATTTTCGGACCTGTGGAAACAAAGGAAACAAAGTCGGGCATGCTTATAGCACACCTGAATTTTACCGACTATACTTCTTCAAACTCTATAAAGTTCATAGGCTCAAACAAGAATTTCAGAAACATGAAAGGCTTGAAAAGGGCAGTGCTTGAGGCAATGCTGGAACACCTTAAGGCAGGCAAGACCATACTTGTGGCAGGTGAGATAGAGGAGGACGATTTCGACCACTCTATAAACATCAAGCCTGACAGCATTATGGTTGTAAAGCGTGAAAAGGAAAAGGATACCTGCGAGCATAAGCGTGTGGAGCTTCATTGCCATACCAATATGTCTATGATGGACGCTCTCACTCCTGCGGGCAAGCTTGTGGAAAGAGCCTATTCATGGGGACACAAAGCACTTGCCATAACAGACCACGGTGTCGTTCAGGGCTATCCTGACGCCGGAAATACCTGTATCGGCATACGCAAGGGTGGCGGTGACTTCAAGGTGCTTTACGGCATAGAGTCATACGAGGTCAATAATGACGAAAAGATATTCCGTGGAACGGACAAGCGTGAGCTTACAGACGAGATAATCTGCTTTGACCTTGAAACTACGGGTACAAATCCTAATGAAGATAGGATCATCGAGATAGGCGCTGTCAAGCTGAGAGATCTTGAAGTTGTGGACAAGCTCGATATTTTCGTAAACCCTGAAAGACCTATCCCTGAGTTTATCTCAAACCTCACCCACATCACTGACGATATGGTAAAGGACGGTGCAAGCGAAAGGGAAGCTCTCCTTAAATTCAAGGAGTTTATCGGCGACGACCCTGTTCTTGTGGCGCACAATTCTCAGTTCGATACGGGCTTTATATCCGCCTGCGCAAAAAGACAGGGCATCGAGATAAAATATTCTTCTATAGACACTGTGCCAATGTCGCAGATAATGCTTCCGGAGCTTGAAAAGCATAAACTCAACTATGTGGCGGAGCATTTCGGACTGGGGGATTTTCAGCACCACCGTGGCTGTGATGACGCAGAGGTGCTTGCAGGGATATTCATAAGGCTGTCGAAAATGCTCATGGAGCAGTATCCTCTGCTTCTTATAACAGTGGATATGATAAACAGCTTGCTTGCAAATGAAAATCAGGTGCTTGCAAAGCCGACTTATCACCAAATTATTATCGTAAGAAATAACACTGGTCTGAAAAATCTGTATAGGCTTATATCAGACTCCAATCTTAAATATTTCAAAAGACGTCCGAGAATACCAAAATCTGAGCTTGTAAGACACCGTGAGGGTCTTATCCTCGGTAGTGCCTGCGAGCGTGGCGAGGTCATTCAGGCTTATCTCGAGGGCAGAAACTATGATGAGATCAAGCAGATAGCAAGCTTTTATGACTATCTGGAGATACAGCCTGACGGAAACAACAAATTTATGCTCACCACCGAAAAGCCTCCTTATGACAGGATACACACAGCGGAGGATATAAAGGATATAAACCGCTTTATTGTAAAACTTGGTGAGGACTTGGGCATACCCGTCTGCGCAACAGGCGACGTGCATTTTATGGACAAGACCGACGCACAGTTCAGGTCGGTGATACAGGCTTCAATGGGCTTCCCTGACGCCGATACTCAGCCTCCTTTGTATCTTAAGACCACAAATCAAATGCTTGACGAGCTGAGCTATCTTGGCGAGGAAAAGGCGTTTGAGGTCGTTGTAACGAATACAAACAACGTGGCTGATATGGTAGACCCTGACCTGAAAGCGTTCCCGAACGGTACTTATACGCCTTTTATCGAAGGCTCGGTTTATCAGCTTCAGTATATATGCTGGAAGAAATGCTGTTCCATTTACGGCGACTGTGACCCTGAAACTATAGAAGTTCCGGAGGGCGAGGACGTTGACGTATCAAAATATTTTGAGGGACACATTCCAGACCTTGTTTTCAAAAGACTTAAAAGAGAGCTTGACTCTATTATCAAGCACGGATTTGCAGTGCTTTACATGATATCTCAGAAGCTTGTTGCCAACTCTAACGAGAATGGCTATCAGGTAGGTTCGAGAGGCTCGGTAGGCTCGTCCTTCGTTGCCTCCATGTCGGGTATCTCTGAGGTAAATCCTCTTGTGCCACACTATGTCTGTCTTAACTGCCACCACAGCGAGTTCATTACAGACGGCTCGGTAGGCTCAGGCTTTGACCTGCCACCGAAAAACTGTCCTGTGTGCGGAGAGAATATGCACCGTGACGGACACGATATCCCATTTGAAACGTTCCTTGGCTTTGACGGCGATAAAGCCCCTGATATCGACCTTAACTTCTCAGGTGACTATCAGGCAAAGGCGCATAAATATACGGAAGTCCTTTTCGGTGAGGACCATGTGTTCAAAGCCGGTACTATTGGCATGATCCAGGAAAAGACCGCTTTCGGATATGTTATGAAATATCTTGACGAGCGTGGAAAGACCGTGCCAAAGGCTGAGATAGAGCGTCTTAAGCTTGGCTGCTGCGGCATAAAGAGAACGACCTCACAGCACCCGGGTGGAATGGTCGTTATCCCTAGCGACTATGAGGTCTATGACTTTACACCTGTTCAGCACCCTGCGGAAAAAGTGGACTCTGACATGGTAACCACCCACTTCGACTTCCACTCTCTTCACGATACTATCCTGAAGCTTGACGAGCTTGGTCACGATAACCCGACAATGTATAAGTATCTGGAAATGTTCACAGGACGAGATATCCTCGATTGCCCCATGTCTGACCCTGCGGTCTATTCGCTGTTCACTTCCCCTGAGTCACTTGGAGTGACGGAGGAGGATATAATGTGTCAGACGGGAACGCTCGGTATACCTGAAATGGGTACGCCGTTCGTAAGACAAATGCTTCTTGACTGTCAGCCAAAAAACTTCTCTGACCTTTTGCAGATATCAGGACTTTCACACGGCACTGACGTATGGCTCGGCAACGCACAGGAGCTTATCAAAAACGGAACCTGCGATATTTCAAATGTTATCGGTACTCGTGACAGTATAATGACATATCTGCTTTATCATGGCGTTGAGCCAAAGCTGTCATTTAAGATAATGGAGATAACCCGTAAGGGAAAAGCTCCGAAACTGCTCACAGAGGAAATGAAAGAGAATATGCGTCAGCATGACGTTCCGGAGTGGTATATCGACAGTTGTTTGAAGATAAAATATATGTTCCCGAAAGCCCATGCGGCGGCATATGTTACGGCAGCTATAAGACTTTGTTGGTTCAAGGTCCATGAGCCGCTTGCGTTCTATGCAACTTATTTTACGGTCAAGGGCGAGGATTTTGATGCAGAGATCGCTCTCAAGGGAAAATATATCGTCAGAAGCAAGATAGAAGAAATAAAGAATAAACCAAAAGACGAGGTGTCGGGCAAGGACAGCGGTGTGCTTGAAATTCTCATGCTTGTTAATGAAATGCTCAGCCGTGGATATGACTTTTTGCCTGTAAACATCAAAAAATCTCACGCAACTATCTATCAGATAGAGGACGGCAAGATAAGGCTTCCGTTCTGTTCACTTAACGGAGTGGGCGAGTCTGCGGCTATAAGCATTTACGAAAAGGCGCAGAACGGCGAGTTTATCTCTATCGAGGAGTTCCAACAGCAGAGCGGAGTGTCCAAATCTGTTATCGAAACTCTGGAGAAAAACGGAGCTTTCGGCGATATGCCTAAATCTAACCAGATATCGTTGTTCTGATAGTTACTATGCACAATTTCATACTTTGCCCTTGTAACACTATTGACAAACAAGGGCGGGTGTGATAAAATTATTTGTGTTGATACTATGCTATCACTTTACTACGATAAAGTAAACTAAGGCGATACATAACAACATAAAAAGCGGGACGTCGTCCCCCTACAATTCACTTAAATGTGTGTTTATGCGGATATTTATTCAAGCGTCAACATAAAAAGTACAATCTATAATTTATATACAGGAAGGGAAAGTGTATGAAAAGATATGATCTTATAACCCCTGAGGGTACGAGAGATCTGCTGTTTGAGGGCTGTCTGGCACGAAGAATGGTGGAGGACAGGCTGTCAAAGCTGTTTGAGGGCTTTGGCTACAGCGAGGTGGTAACACCGGGAATAGAGTTTTACGATCTGTTTATGGGAAGCTCGAGAAACTTCCAGCAGGAGAGCCTTTATAAGCTCACAGACTCAAAGGGCAGACTTATCGTTATGCGTCCTGATTCCACGATACCCATAGCAAGACTTGCTTCCACAAGACTAAAGGGAGCAAAGCTTCCCCTTAGACTATACTACAATCAGAGCATTTTTGAAAATAACTCCCTGCTCAAAGGACGTTCAGACGAGGTAGTTCAGGCAGGTATCGAGCTTATTGGCGGAGAAAATTCCAAGAGAGCAGATTACGAGGTGCTATGCACGGCTGTTGAAGCCCTTTCAAGCTTCGATAAGGAGAATTTCAGACTTGAGATAGGTCATATCGGATATTTCAAGGAGCTTGTGGCTCAGCTTGACGTTGACGACGCAGTAAGAGAGGAGATAAGACTTCTTATCTCTGCAAAGAACTATCCTGCACTTAACGATATCCTTGACGAGGTGGGCGACAATCAGGTGACTAGCGCGCTCAGACAGCTCCCAAGACTTTTCGGAGGTGCTGAGGTGTTCGACAAGGCTGCTGATATTTATACTGACGATAAGATAACAGGCATACTTTATAACCTTAAAGAGGTCTACACCAGACTTTCAAGCCTTGGTTATGAGGGAAAGATATCTGTTGACCTTGGCATCGTGAGCCATGCGGATTACTACACAGGCATCGTGTTCAAGGGCTATCTTTCAGAGGTCGGTCAGTCGGTGCTTAAAGGCGGAAGATATGACAGACTTCTGGCAGAGTTCGGCAACGATTGTCCTGCGGTAGGTTTCGGCATAAGCGTTGACTCTGTTGCAAGACATATCGAAAAGCTAGGCGGAGCGCCAAAGCTCAGAACTCCTGACGCAGTTGTGTTCGGCGAAAAGGGTTACGTGGTGGAAGCCATGGAATATGCTCAGACGCTCGTAAGAGAGGGTCTGACAGTTGAAAACTCGCTTTTCAACACCCTCGATGAAACAAAGTCTTACGCAAAGTCAAAGGGAATAAAGAAGCTTGTGGTCGTTGGCAGCGAGATAACAGAGCTTGATATATAAGTTTGGAGGATAAGTTAAAATGAACAGACCCCTTAGGATAGCTCTTACAAAGGGCAGACTTGAAAAGGATACAGTCGGTCTTTTAGAGAAGATAGGCTATGACTGTACCGCAATAAGAGAAAAGGGAAGAAAGCTTATTCTTCCTGTACCTGACGGAAACCTTGAAGTCGTTCTAGCAAAGGCGAACGATGTTATCACATACGTTGAGCATGGCGTGTGCGATATGGGCGTTGTTGGCAAGGACACTATCATGGAAATGCAGGGCAAGTTCTTTGAGCTTGTTGATATCGGCTTCGGCAGATGTAAATTTGCACTTGCCACAAAGAAAGGCTCAAAGTTCTACGGCGGATTTGATGTCAAGACAGTTGCAACAAAATACCCTAACATCACAAGAAGATTTTTTGAATCAAAGGGAATGGACGTTGACATCATCAAGATAGAAGGCTCAGTTGAGC